>Ga0210042_1000854_pt1 | contig 26670 bp, 20 predicted proteins | sample CryGeymeta201518_FD_183982 | JGI IMG/M metagenome (GOLD analysis project Ga0210042, IMG submission 183982) | Groundwater microbial communities from Crystal Geyser aquifers in Utah, USA - Crystal Geyser metaG 2015-18 (SPAdes) (version 2) | ecosystem: Environmental > Aquatic > Deep subsurface >... | reverse complement strand
CATGGAAGGGGCTCTTGCCAGCGTAGTAGGTGGATTGGTGTCTGTGCCAGTGATAGCTGTGCCTACAAGTGTAGGATATGGCGCCAGTTTTCATGGATTGGCTGCCTTATTGACCATGCTTAATTCTTGTGCACCAGGCGTTGCTGTAGTAAACATTGATAATGGGTTTGGAGCAGGATATTTTGCAGGAATGATGATGAGGGAGAAGGTAAAATGAGAGTAAAATGGATGAATGTTCTTAGATTTTATGAATATATTCAGCCCTACTTAAAGGTTTCAAAACCTATTGAGGAAAAACCTGTTGGAAAAAGTGTTCTGGTTTTATCTCCGCATATTGATGATGATATCCTGGGAGCAGGCGGAACATTATACAAACATCACTTGGACGGGGATAAGATTGTAAGCATCTATCTGGCAAGCCTGAATGACAAGGATATAAGGCAGAAAGAGGGAGAAAGAGCCGCTGAAATAATCGGCATAGATGAACTTATCTTCTTAGATTATGAGATTAAGAAGCTTGATCTTTCAACCAAAGAGATAAGCCGTCAGATTGCAGACCTACTCGACAGGTATGAGCCGGATATTGTCTATCTTCCTTTCTTTCTTGATAATCACAACGATCATATTTCAACCAACAAGATTTTTCTTTCCTCTCTTCCCCTCATCTCAAAGCCCTTATCCATCAGCATTTATGCCTATGAGATATGGTCAACCCTGTTCCCTAATGTATTGGTAGATATTACTGACCAGATAGAGGTAAAGAAACAGGCAATTTTAGAGTACAAAAGCCAATTATTAGCCAATAACTATTTAGAGGCTATTATCGGATTAAACAGATACAGAGGTATTCTCTCAAAGGCTAATGGATATGCAGAAGGTTTCTTCAGAAGCACTTCAGACGGCTACAGCAACCTTTGGAGGAGTATTTATGGGACTTAATATCCTGCATCTGGTCTCTGGTGAGGGCAAGGCTGGCTCTACCAAGTCTGTCATTCTCTTGATAAAAGGTCTCATTAAAAGGGGGCACAGGGTAATAGTAGCTGCCTCTCCTGAAAGCTACAACTACAGTTTGATGAAGGAAGCCGGATTTGAAGTCGTGTCTATTGAGATGAAATCAAGATATGATTTCAAGAGTGCCAGAAAGATTGTCAATTTGTGTCAACAAGAAAAGATTGATATTATTAACGCTCATCTTTCCACAGATAGGTATTTGGCTATTTGGGCTAAATTTTTAGGAGCAAAGGCAAAGATTATCCTGACCCGCCGTGCAATCTCAAGAAGCAGTCGTTTGATTAGTTTTCTTTATTTGATAGGTGCAGATAAAATAATAGCTGTAAGTAAAGCAGTAAAAGAATCACTCTGTAGTCAGGGGATTCCAGATGATTTGATAGAGATAATTTATAATGGAATCCCAAATGATTTTGGTTCTGTCAACCCTCAGGCAATAGAAGAATTAAAAAGGAGATATAACATCTCTACAGAAGATAAGATTATCGGGATGATAGCCAGATGGGACAAACTGAAGGGACATGATACCTTATTTGCTGCCTTAAAGGAACTCAAGGGTGATTATAAGGTTCTTCTGGTGGGGATAGATGAATCCTTCTGGCCAGAGATTGAGGCTTTTGGATTAGGGGATAGGGTAATTCTTTGTGGTTTTCAAAAAGATATAGCTCCATTTTATCATCTTATGACAATCAAGGTGTTGCCCTCCTTTGCTGAGGGATTTCCTTTGTCAATCCTGGAGGCTATGTCTTGCGGAGTTTGTGTGCTTGGAAGCAATATCCCTTCTATCTCTGAGATTATTGAGCCAAATAAAAATGGTCTGCTTTTTGAAACAGGGAACTCAGAGGATCTGGCAGAAAAGATTAAGGTTTTGCTGAATGATGAAACCTTAAGAATAAGATTAGCAAAACAAGGAGAAAAAAGCGTCCATGAAAGATTCTCTATAGAAAGGACTGTTGAGGCTACAGAGAAGATATACTCAAGTGGGGCATAAATTGCGATTTTTTCGGTGAGGATTAATCAAGGAGAGCAAGGCGCGCAAGGTGAGCAATAGTGTACTATTGCTCACCTGAACAACACAGCTATCGTTGATTAAGACCAGCGAAAAACGCAATTTATGCCCCACTTGAGTATATATTACAAGTAGTAGTTAGGGTCTGTCGCAAAATAACTGTTACATTCAATTGCCGCTTCATCTCGTCCAGCAAATCGACAACCTCGATGTAACACATTTATTTTGTGACAGACCCTTAGATTACAATCAAACCCGTTTCGTTATCCACCTTATCCCCTTTGCAATATCACTCCACAACATCTTGCCATTCCTCAAGTACATCCTTCTTCTGGATAAGAATTGTCGAACAATACTTCCAAATCGAACATTATGCCAATAAAATTTGCTGAGCAGCTCATGGCTTATCTGTTGAAACCTTTCAGGCTCAATATTATTTGTCCTTCGATGAGGGTCAACAAGGAAATAATCCCTCGGATGTCTGGTCAAAAACTGGTTAATTTCAATATTCTCACAGTAAACACCTGCCTCAACCCCCATCTCAAATAGTCTGGTTGATGGATATGGGGTATATAAAAATATGCCTGCATGTGGCGGATTTATCCTCTTCATTAATGTATAGGTTGCCTTCATATCCTCTTCTGTTTCTATAGGCAGTCCCATCATAAAGTATGCTCCCCAGAATATGCCGCTCTTGTTCAGTTTATTTGCTGCCCTCTGGATGAGGTCAATAGATATACCCTTCTGGATTATCCCCAGCACCCTCTCACTGCCGCTCTCAATCCCTATCTTTATCAGATTACACCCTGCGAGTTTCATCAGCTTGAGTGCCTTTTCATCAATCAGATTCACACGGGTAGCACAACTCCAGTTGATATTTAGCCCTTCCTTGATAATTCTTTCACACAACTCGACTGTCCTTTCTTTGCTTACACCAAAAGAGTTATCGTAAAATATAAACTGTGTTGTGTTAAATTTATCCCGCACAAACCGTATCTCTTCAATAACACTATCTATGTTTCTATGCTGGACTATTGATTGATTGGATAATCTACCATTCCACACCAAGGCACAAAAGGCACACCTGAATGGACACCCCCGTGAGGTAACCATCATCCCCATATCCTCGCCTGTGTAGGAGTCAATATTTATCAATGCCTCCCTCGCCGGCAAAACATTAATATCCTCAGGTGTAGCCGTATCTGGATTATGGATAATCTCTCCATTCTGTCGATATGATAGTCTGGGTATATCGCTAAGTTCAAGCCTATCCCTCAGGCTACAGACAAGCCTCAGAAATGTTGTCTCGCTCTGTCCCCTTATTACCATATCAATATTTTTGTCTTTGAAAGGGTCATCTGGTCTTAAGGTTGGATATTGTCCCTCAACCACAACTACACAATCAGGATAATATTCCTTAATTAATTCTGCTGTTTTCATTACCGAGCCAAATCTTGTTACGCTTGCCGAGATACAAGCCACGGCAGGTTTATATTTATCCAGAACAGCCTTCATCTCCCCCCAAGCAGGATGGTTTTTATCATTTAATCCGCTCATATACATCGATAGCCTTTGGTATTCATCACTGAAGTCAATATCATCTCCACGATTGATAACATCAGCATCAAATATGGCTACCTCGGAAAACCCATGTAATTTAAGGGTAGCAGCAATATAAGCCAATTCCAAAGGATAATACCGATGAATAAAGCCTGTAAATCTTTTGAATGGTGGATCAATTAATAGTATTTGCATTATTATTTTCTACATTTGGATCAGAATTTTTCACTCGTTTCGCGTTTTTCGTAGGTATGCCATTAGAGAGTTCTATCACCACTTTAATACTGCCAGTTAATGCTTAAATTATATACCGAGAAATCACCCCAATCAGCACTATAGCTGGGTTGCTCTAATCTTACCATATCAAATTTGATATCAAGGGGAATTTTGGACTTACTGATTTTATTGACAGGCAATTGAATACCAAAACCATATGTTGTATCTTCCAATAGATTTTTATTGTGTTCTGGATGACCTTTGCAGATTATTTTGTAAGCCATTTGGACATCCCTCCTTCAACTTCTTCGTGTAGCATCTCTGTTATCCACCCCTATTATCTGAAGATTGACACACCACCATGTCTTTTACCCGTACCCCTCTCATCCCCTGCTTGCCTGTTCCCCGGAAATTTTATACTCAAATAAGTTGTCATATCCTTTTCCTCTTTCATAGTTCCCTTTACTCCAATAATCGCCATAGCACCTCTGATATATCCGAGGAACCCACCAAATTCCTGCCAGAGTTCTATGCCGTAGGAGGCTTTAGTCTTCTGTCCTTCAGCAAACCCTGCCTCAGTAAATACAGACAGGCAAAGGTCATACAAGAATATATTTGGATTCCACAACCCTCCATTTATACTCAAAACAGGCTGGGTATACTCTGCTGAAACAAGAGCCAATTTGTTACCCTTGAGTGGGTTTTTATCATCCACATTCTCATATCCACGGATCATTAATTCCTCTTTTTCAGGGGCGTCTGGCTGATATTTCCCCCAAAGTTTAAGTTTAACCTGACTGTTGTTAATGTATCGTGTGATCTGCATCTCTGTTTCTAATGTCTGCCAGTTTATTTTTTTCATTTGTGCCTTTTCTTGCGAAGAGTTTTCTGCTGCTGTGTATATACCCATTCTGGTTTTTGGAAAATTAAGGGAAAATTGGGTTGATACATCAAGCTCTCTGGTCTTTTTGGTGCCAAGCTTTTCCTTCCCACCAAGCCCAACCCAAACAGAAAGTGGATCAGCTATCTTGTACCTCAACGGATAATCCCACCAAAGCCCTACCGATTTATCTTCATCCTTTTTATATGTTGTAAATGATAGGTTTGGCTGATATATTGAGCCATTGATTGTCGTTAAAAGCAGTGGTATGCCCTCGGTACGGGTCAGATGAGCAATATGGGTATACTCATGTACAGCCACTTGTCTATACCAGTTTTCGCTTATTCCAAGAGTGGTAAGTGAGTCTGATGGGTAGGTAAAGATGTGCATATTCTTAAATATCGGGTCGGCAAATCCATTGGTAAGCATTCCATTATCCTCAATCACTACAGGCAGATTCCCTATGCGTTTGTTACCGGTAAGATTAACCACATCTTGTCGGTAATATTCAAGGTTATTCAGTGTCTGCTCTGCCTCCCATTGATAGCCTTGCGGATAAAAGCAGGTGAAGTGTGGTGTTTTCAGGGTGTTCCATTCTGCCCTTGCTTGGGATGAGAAGAGGCATAACGCCATGATTAAGAATAGATTGTTTCTTAGGAACTTCATTTTTTCTCCTTTTAGGATTATACAAGATTTATTGGTTTTTGTCAACAATTTTATTTGACATTTTGCTACAATTGTGATAAAATGTCAAGGTACAGTTTCTGGTTATATCATTACAATTTGCTTGTTAGACTTACAAGAAATTGAATTCACAATAGTTTGGTAAACCAGAAGAAAAAAAAGACAACGAAGTGAAGTCTAACCATAAAAAATAACTGGATGGGCAGTAGCCTGCCAGTTATACTTAAGTGGGGCATAAATGGAGGGAAAAATGAATCAGACTGTAGAGAAAATAATAACACAAGCTTTTGCTGACGCCACTCAAGAATTTTCGTGATCCCTTGCATATTTCAAGGCAGCCATCTTATCTGTTATCCTTCCCTCTGCTATTCCTTCCTCTACTGCCTGAAGTAATCTTCCAATCAACGGGGATGGTGGCAGGCAAAGATATTCCATTAAGTCATGACCATTGATCAATCTTGGAGGGTTTGCGGATGGTTGATGAGAATAAAGTTTTTCCAGAAAATAGCAGACAACTTCATAGTGTTTTTTTCTTTCCTCTGCACTTGATGCCGGCCCCATTGTTGCATACCTATCAGCTAAGGAGAGCAACAGCACAGATATTCCCTCCTGCTGGGTAGCCTTAAAAAATCTATACACAGCCCTATCTGTTATCTTCTCTGCCTCAACCAGATGCCCGGGTCTCATGTGATGCGTAACCATACATTTCAGCATCTCCGTTTGTCTTGCAGAAAGTTTCAGCCTTATTCCAATTACTTCCATTATATCCCCACCCTTTATGTCATGTCCCAGGAATCTTATCCGTCCATTCTCTATACTGGCACAGGCTGGCTTTCCAATGTCATGCAAAATGGAGGCTAATTTTAGCAGACAATATCTGCTTGTTCCAGATATTTCTTCCTGAAGATATTCTTGAATATGATGATACCATTTGGGGAATAATTCTCGTAGTCTCTTGCACATATCCTCAAGATGAAAGAGTGTTTGAAGCAGATGATTCCAGACATCAAGATGATGGAACTCATTTTGAGGCACATCCTTAGCCGCCATTATCTCCGGGATTATTTCCTTCAGCAATCCGAGATTATCAAGAAGGACAATGTATGGATAGGCATATTCAACGGACATGATCAAAAGCAACTCATAAACAATTCGTTCCACAGCAACCGTAGATAGAAAATAGGATAATTCTTTGAGGCTAATAATAGATTCAGGGGTAAAAGAAAATTGTAATTGAGCAGAAAACCTTACAGCTCGAATCAGCCGCAATGGGTCATCTATGATATTCTGTCTCCCAATAATCTGTATCCGCTTTTGTTCCAGATCATCAAGTCCGTTTAATGGGTCAATAAGACTATCAGGCTGGTTAAGATTTATGGCAAGACTATTAATAGTAATATCCCTTAGTTGGAGGTCATGAATAATATCTGTTCCTTTCAAGGATGAAATATCAAGGAAGGTTGAAGGCTGAAGGCTGAAGGCTGAAGGCTGAGAGAATGGAAAATTCGGTATATTTACTGCCTCATGCCTCTTGCCTCCTGCTGACTGCTGACTGAATGCCTCCCGGCAAATAATCCTTGTGGTTTGTGTTTCCTGATCCATGATAATCAGTCGTCCGCCAATGGCTGTAGCAACAGCTTGAGAGAATGCAAGGGCATCCCCGCTAACCACAAAGTCATAATCATTAGACGCAATACCCAGAATCATATCACGGATATATCCGCCGACAAGAAACACCTCTTGTCCATTTTTTTCAGCTATTTGAGTGATAGTAGCAATAATTTTGGAATTAATCATATATTGTAACTACTTTGGAAAATGGGGACAGCACCTTATTTTATACTCAAGTGGGGCATAAATTGCGATTTTTCTCGGGGTGAGGATAATCAAGGAGAGCAATGGCGCGCAAGGTGAGCAATAGTGTACTATTGCTCACCTGAACAACACAGCTATCGTTGATTAAGACCAGCGAAAAACGCAATTTATGCCCCACTTGAGTATAACATAATACATTCAAATATACTATACTGTATTCTCGTGCCAAAGTCAAGAAGAAAAATAGGGTGCTGTCAGCAATTCTCATTATGGCAAAACTTATGTTCAAAGGGGAATAAGGGAATAGAGGAGATGGTGTCGATTATCAACAGAATTGTCGGCAGGACAGGCATTTCTGCCTGTCCTGTTGCAGATGACAAGCAAGAATGCCTGTCCTACCGATTAATCTCCATATCTCCCCTTATCCATTTTACCATAATGAGAATTGCTGGTAATCTGCGGATGAATTCTTCTCTGTTTCTTTGTGGTAAATTCCCCTTGCTGAGTAGTTACTTATAACAATTTATCATTAGCCAGCTCCTGACTTTTGCCTCCTTCCTCCTGTATTCCGCATTTACTTCCGTGTACTCATAGCTTGCAACATTCTCATTGCCTTGGGATCATTGGGTTCAATCTCAAGTACCTTCTGAAACTCAATAGCTGCATCTTTATACATTCCCTTTTTCATGTAGACTGTGCCCAGGTTTTCTAAGGCTGAAATGTCCTTTGGGTCAACCTCAAGAGCTTTTTTGCACCGAACAACCACCTCATCAAACCTTCCAAGCTGCCAGCAGAGGTAGCCAATCATATTCTGGATTCGTGCTGCCTGATAGTTTGGGTCTATCTTTTGTAACTCATTTAAGGTTTCTAATGCCTTTTCCGGTTCATTTTTGGTGATATAAATTCTGGCAACATTATCAAGAGCAGCTGTATGTCCTTGATTTATCCTGAATGCTTCCTTAAACACAACCAGAGCATCATCAAGCTTGTTCTGTCTGGTGTAGATTACTCCAAGGTTATTATAGGTATCAGATGAAAATGGGTTTCGTTCCGATGCCTTTTTGTAATAATAAACAGCCTTCTGGCTAAATTCATCGTTTTCTGTCTTAGATAAAAGGTAATAGGCAATCCCCAGTGTAAAATAACCGTTGGCATACCCTGGCACCCTTCTTAATATTTCACTTGCTCCGTCAACAGCCCGCCAAGCCCATGTTATCCTTTCCTCGTCTGTGGCAGCACCCCGTGCCTGTTCAATATATGCCCTGTTTATCTCGTCCCGATACCTGACCTCATAAGGGAATGAATCAATTGCCTTTTGATATTCCTCAACTGCCCTGTTGTTATCCCTGCCCAGAAATACTGTACCCATTTTATAGTATTTATCAGCTGTATACATCCGCCCTGTAAGATAGCATAACCCTATTAATCCACACAGAATTAATAGATAGCCAATATATAACACACCTTCATTCTTTGGTTTTTCCTCTTTGATATTAAGCTGTTGCGGGACAAAGGAACGCCCTGAGAAGAAGGCTGTATTTAATACCCTGTCAATCATTGGATTGTTTGACAGACAGGTGGGCGAAGTTGCTGGTTGCTGAAATATCCAGCCACTTCTTACAGTAATAGCAGCTAATATGGCTATAGTACAAGACACGGGTGTAACACTAAAACTGACCTGATTTTGGATGATATAGCCAAGGATACTGGCACCAAGGCTAAGAATTATTGGTCTGCCAGCAGGTGTGCTATGACAATAGAACTTCCAGATAAGCAGGAAGAAACAGACAATACCCCAGATATATATAAATGCCCCAATGCCACCCCGGGCAACAACATGGTCAAGAAAATCCTGATGGGTTCTATCCTCAAACTCTATTGGTCCCTTGCCATCTTTTGGAAATATCTTTTTCAAATACATGGGGAAAACCAATCCCATGGTATCTGGTCCTGTGCCGAAGATGGGATAGTCTTTAATGGTCTCAATGGCACTTCTCCAGATAAAGATTCTCCATGGCATAACAACATTTACGCCCATGATAGGCATCTGGAGTCGAGTTGCCTTTTCCTCTGGTGCAAGTTGGCTGATATTTTCACCTTTAGCAAATAATCCTGCAAACCTTGCAATAACAGAGCTTTCCTTGACCATAATATTATAATAAAAGAATAAAACAAACAACCCAATACCAAGGGCAATTAATTTCTTCTTATCCATCTGTAATAGCTTTCTACCCATAAGGCAAAAAAACATAATCCCACCAACAAATAGTCCCAGATAGCATCCACGAGTATTACCTAAGGCGAATCCCCAGTAGGTAATAAAAATAGCAATGCAAGCTATAACACTACGGCTGATATTCCCATATAAAGGGCTTGTGGTTGACTGACTAACCTGTACCCTTACCTTTTCTGTTTTCTTCTTTTTTGCCTTTTGCACAACAGGGGGTTTGGGTCGTTCTATCTCATCCTTGCCAATGTACAGGTATAAGCCAATACCAATTAGAAGGGCTATCAGGGCATAGACTGTATAAAATACAGGGTTGCCAAAGAAGGAGATAATTCTCCAGGGGTTAAATGATTCCCATGATAAGGGATCCATGCCAAAGTGCTGCACCAGAGCATATCCCCCGGAGATGGTACCAACCATAAGCACGGATGTTAGTATCCCGAGAACCTGTCGCTTTGTTTTTATAAAGTTAACGGTGAGAAAATAGATGACAATATAACAGGTAATGGCAAGTAATCCTTCGTATCTCTTGTAGCAGCCAAATAGGCTCATTGTTGGACTAAGAGAAAATAGAGTAGAGGCAATATTGCTTGCTAAGAATGCAAAAACAACAAAATCAAATGGGGTTCTAATTGACCTGAAGTCGCCCAAGGTAACCATTTTCACCAGCCACAGAGAGAGCAGAATCAGTGTAATGAAAAACATCATGCCAACCTTTGAAAGATCAAAGGTGCTGTAGAGATGGATATCAAAAAATAGGGGTACTGCAAAAACCATGATAAAGATTCCAATAACAATAAGTCGATCACACCATTTAGCAATTGATTTTGTGTTCATAAATATCTCCTTTTATTTGTAAGCTTTCAGCTATTAGCGGTCAGTAACCCATGAAAAATCACAGACAAGAATGTCTGTGCTACCCACTTTAGGAGTCAAGAAAAAATAAGTTGTACGCCAAGAGTCATTCAAGACGCTTGGCTGGCAAGTCTGACAAGTCTGACTGTATGTAAGCGACGAACAACGAAACCAGCCAAGATGGATTGGCAACACGACTCCTGCAAGTTATTTTTCTTGACGACTTAGTAGGTTGTTCGTGTCAGTTTACCCATAAATGGGGTTACTACAAACCTTACCCTCTCGGATGAAACTTAGCATGTTCTGCCTTCAATCGTTCGGAATTGAGATGGGTATAGACTTGAGTTGTCACAATATTTGCATGGCCAAGCATTTCCTGAACACTCCTTAAGTCAGCAAAATTTTCTAACAAATGAGTAGCAAAGGAGTGTCTTATAATATGTGGTGAAACAGTTTTGACTATCCCAGCACATCTTGCCCGCCATTTTATTATCTTCCAGAATCCTTGTCTGGTAAGTGGTTCTCCGTACCAATTCAAGAAAAGAATATCTGTTGAATCCTTCGAGCCTTTTTTATTCTTTTTTATCAGATTATGCCGTACGGTGGAAAGGTATTGCTGAATATAGTCGATGGCAGTCTTACCAATAGGGACTATTCTTTCCTTTCTACCCTTTCCAAATACCTTGACAAATCCTACGGCAAGGTTAATATCCTCTATTTTAACATTGATAATCTCTGAAACACGAACCCCTGTAGCATAGAGGAATTCAAACATAGCCCTATCTCTTAAACCCAATGGTTTACCGATGTCAGGATTGTTCAGCAATCTTTCCACCTCAGCTACTGTAAGAAACCTGGGTAGTTTATCCTCTTTTTTTGGCAACTCTATATCTACAGTAGGCTCTATTTTTAATATCCCTTCTTGAGTCAAAAAACGAAAAAAGGCTTTTATTGCAGCTATCTTGCGACCAATAGAGGTTGGTTTTAATCCCAGATCCCTCATATAAATAACATAGGAGATTACCTGTCCCCGCATAACCTCATCCCATGAGTTTACTTGCGTAGTTTTAAGAAACTCAACATATTGAAGAAGATCTTCCAGATACGCAGATAAGGTATTTTCACTCAATCCCCTTTCTATTCCCAAATAATTAATAAAATTATCAATTTGTTCCTTCATTAATTTTCCCTAATTCCTCATAGCTGTATTTAAGAACGGATTATTTCTTCTCTCCATGCCAATAGTTGAGCTTTCTCCATGTCCTGGATAGATGGTTATTTCATCACTTAATGTCATTAATCTCTTGCCTATAGATTCCATAAGGGTTTTATGTGAGCCACTGGGAAAATCTGTTCGTCCTACCCCTCCGGCAAACAAGGTATCACCTGTAAAGAGATAATTATCAATCTTCAGGCAGATTCCACCCTTAGTATGTCCTGGCGTATGGACTACTTCAATAGTTATCCCGGAAATTTCAAGTATCTCACCGTCCTCCAGAATATAATCAGCTTGTTTAGATACCGCGGGGTTACTCAGAAAAGAAGAAAGATTTGATATTGGGTCATGAAGCATTTTAGCATCGTTTTGATGAATAAGTATCTTTGCTCCGGTTTGCTCAGCAATAAAGAGATTTGCTCCAATATGATCACTATGTCCATGTGTATTAATAATATAAATAGGAGTTAGCCCCTTTTCTTCTAAGAACTGCAATATTCTCTCCCCATTTTCTCCTGGGTCAATAATAATACATTCCCTTGAATCTTCATGGCTAATGATATAGCAATTTACTCTCAGTTCTCCAACTATAAGTGTGTCCACCTGCATTTTATACCTCAACAGATTATAGTATAATTAATTATACATGAATGCATGCAAAAAGTCAACTAATTTCTCTTGACAAATTGTCGGGTAATGGATAAACTGTTAATGTTCTGGTCATGGTTCAAAAGTTGATAGGCTGATAGGCTGATAGGTTGATGAGTTGATAGGTTGAAGGAACACAGATTCATAAGTCATAAACATTTCCCATCAATTCATCAGCTTATCAACCTATCAACCTATCAACTCGTTATATCTTCGTGGTGAGTAGTTATATTAATATTTTGTAAGGAGATACATATGTGTTTTATTTTACATTCTCTATTAGCTGTTCTTTCTGGATTGCTTCTTAGCACGATCTTTCCATGTGCCAATATGTCTTTAATTGCTTTTATCGCTATGGTGCCACTTTTATTAGCCATCAGGGGGCAAAGTATTCCAAAAGTATTTGTGCTTGGACTAATTACAGGGATTGTTTTTTTTGGCATATTATTATTCTGGATAGCTGGTATCAGGCTTTATCAAGTAGATCAATGGTTGCTGGTTATAGGCTGGATGGTTGCTACCATTGCTTGTGCATTATTTATCGGGGTATTTGCCATGGGTGTCTGTATATGGAAGACAAGGGCATCCTTATTTGCACCAGCCATCATCTGGACGGCATTGGAGTTTATCAGAAGTCATTTCCCTCTTGGAGGATTTCCATGGGGAATATTGGGATATTCTCAATATCAAAATCTTGTTCTTATTCAGATAGCTGAATGGACAGGTGTTTTTGGGGTTTCTTTCCTGCTGATGTTGATTAATACGATGATCGCTGGGATAATCAGCAGAACAAGTGGGAGTTGGTCAGGGACAGGGATAACTGTGACGCTAATTATTATTTGTCTGGTATGGGGAAATATAAAACTTGGAGAAAATCTTGCATCAGGCAAGCCATTAAAAGTAGCGGTGATACAGACTAATATCGGCATTGATCAAAGCTGGGAGTGGGAAACAAGCCGTGAAAGGATATTGCTTATGCTCAATAGACTTACCGTCAAGGCTGCTAAAGCAGACCCTTCCCTGATTATCTGGACAGAAACAGCTATTCTTTCCTCTCCTGCCACCTCACCATGGATAAAGAAAAAACTATTATCCATAACTACACAGCTCAATAGCTATCTTCTGGTAGGGGCACCACATATGATTGAAGGGAATTATTATAACAGTGCCTTTCTTATCTCAAACAATGGGCAGATAATTAACAGATACGACAAGATCCATCTTGTACCGTTTGGAGAGATGATCCCTGGCGAGGAATTGTTTCCGCTTTTGAGAAAGACATTCCCACAAGCTGGCATATATTCTCATGGAAAGGAATATACTGTATTTAATGAACCGGGCAGGTTTTGTACGCTTATTTGTTATGAGGGAATATTTGGTGATCTGACCAGAAGGTTTGTTAAAAAAGGGGCGGAATTTATAGTTAATATCAGCAATGATGCCTGGACAAGGACAAAAGCCTCTTATTATCAACATGTTAGTATGGATGTTTTTCGAGCCGTAGAAAACAGAAGATATTTTATCCGTGCTGGAAATACAGGGATTTCAGCCATTATCAATCCAAACGGTAAGATTGAACATTTGGTAGATGTAGGCAGAGAAGGGATAATTATTAGTCACATTTTCTTAAATAAACACCTCACATTCTACTCTCAAAGAGGGGATATGTTTGCCTATCTTTGTCTGGTAATAACGATTATGGGGGGGAAATGGGGACGGGGAAAATGGGAAATAGGGCGCTGTCCCCATTTTCCCCCATTTTCCCGATATTTTATTTGACTTATTCCCTGAATTGGTGTATAATATAAATAAATGCAATTGTTCAGGTAAATGTGAAAGGGGTGATTTATAATCATGGAAAATATTATTCTAAAATGTATTGGTGCGGTATATCTGGGTGTTGAAAAGGAAGGGGATACATGGCTTGGCAGACTGGCTGGAGAACTTACTGTTTGTGGCGAAGGGAATTTACGGTTTACTACTGAAGGTATTTATTTTAATAGATGGCTTCCACCAAAAGAATTTTTTATCCCTCTGGAGTGCATTACCAGGGTAGAATTGGGAATGACACATCTGTTAAAACCCATCTTCCCTGGAAGGGTATTGAGAATATTCTATTCTGAGAATAAGGGAGAAAGACTAATATTTGGGGTATGGATGGGTACTCGTGAGGGACAAAAATGGAAGGAAAAAATCGAAAGGAAATTAAGTGAAATAAATTCAACGAAATTATCTTCGTAGAGGCAGGTTCTAAACCTGCCTCTACACAAGCACAAGGAAACACCTGATATGGGAAAATTTTCTCACATAAAACTTACAGATGTTTTGATTGAAGAAGGGCTCATTACTACAACCCAGATTGACGAACTTATTCAAAAGGAAAAGGATAAGTCAGCTGGTTTAGAGGAGATGATTGTCAAGTCTGGTATTATAGATAAAAATACCCTTATGTCCAGAAAGGCGGAGTTGATTCACACACGATTCGTAGATGTCTCTTGCTATCCTGAGTATGAAGAGTTTGTCCGTCTGCTTCCAGAGGCTACATGTCGAAAATATAGTCTTATATGTATCAATAAGGTAGAGAATAAGCTTTCTCTGGTAATGACCAACCCTTCAGATGTTTCTTCCATAGATGATATAAGACTTGTCTCTGGCTACGAGATAGAGCCTTTGCTTGGTTATGAACCTGATATTAAATTTGCATTGAATCAGGTTTTTGGCGATCAGGCTTTTCAAAATATTGTGGATGTAGTTTCTAAATCAAGTATCATTCTGGAAGAAAAAAGAAAGGAAAAAAGTGAGGTTGTTGTCATTGATACCCCACTTATTCAATTGGTTGATGGGATAATTATTCAGGCTATGGAAAAAAAAGCCAGTGACATTCATATCGAGGCATTTGAAAATAACCTGAAGGTAAGGTATCGTATCGATGGGATTTTGCGGGATATCATGACCCTTTCAAAGGAATTGCGAGCATCTATTATTTCCAGAATTAAGATTATGTCCGGACTGAATATTACTGAAAAAAGACTCCCTCAGGATGGACGAGTTCAGATGAATATTAAGGGAAAGGCTATTGATCTACGAATCTCTATTCTGCCTACCATTGCCGGGGAGGGAGTAGTTATTCGTATTTTAGATAGGGCAAGCATTTCCCTGAAACTTGAGGATATTGGTTTAATCTCGGCTATGGCAGAAAACTTTAGGGCATCTGTTTTTCAACCAAATGGAATGATTATGGTAACAGGACCCACTGGTAGTGGGAAAACGACTACCTTATATGCTGTACTCAACACATTAAATTCTCCAACAAAAAAAATACTTACCATTGAAGACCCGGTAGAATATTATCTTTATGGAATTAATCAGGTACAAGTTAAGCCCAGCATTGGATTTACCTTTGCCACAGGATTAAGGACTTTTTTCCGCCAGGACCCGGATGTCATTATGGTTGGTGAAGTTCGTGATTTTGAAACGGCTCAAACAGCTATTGAGGCTGCCCTGACCGGACATCTTGTCTTGAGTACCCTGCATACCAATGATGCTATAGGCACAGTTATCAGACTTATAGACATGGGTATAAAACCATTCCTTATTGCTTCTACCTTGCGTTGTGTTTTAGCTCAACGATTGGCTAGGGTCAATTGTCCCAACTGTAAAGAACCAATCCAACCATCCAGTAATCTGTTAAAGTTTATGGATAAACTGTCTATCCCTATCCCTGATAATATGCAACTATTCAAGGGTAAGGGATGCAATGTTTGTAATAGGACTGGTTATAAGGGGAGAATTGGTATATTTGAACTCCTGATTATGTCTACAGAGATTGAAAGAGGGATTGCAGATCAAGTCAGCAGCCTCCATCTGCTGGAAATAGCAAAACAAGAGGGCTTAAAAACATTGCTTGAAGATGGGATAGAAAAGGTACTCAATGGATTGACTACCATAGAAGAGGTTTTTCGCGTGGTGCATACATAATGTAATTGGTGGAACATGAGTATTTTGCTCGACAGGCTGTTAGGGAAAAAATAATCCTTGACATCTGTTTAGATGTTATGCTAAAATTATGTCAGATACCAAAAAATACAAATTAAGGAGGGATTGTCTTGAAGCTTACAAAATATGTCGTTCCAATTATTTTCTTAGCTAATCTTTGTTATGCAGGGGTTACCCCGCCATCAGAGATAAAGTTTACCCCTACAGGCGGAGATGAATTATCTTGTTATAATGTCTCATGGAAGGAGCAAGGGACAGATACCAAAGGATATTACTGCAAGCTTGATAATCAGCCAAATTTTAATTGGACAAAACGATCACCCATTAAGATTCATGTTTCGTATCCTGGCAATCACAAATTTTATATAGCAACGATAGATAAAAATAACAATATTTCCCCATTTGTTATTAGTCAGTTTTCTCATAAATCTGCTTCCTCCTCTGTCCCGACAGCCTATTTTTCTTTAAGTGAACCAGTGACATATGATACCGGTGGTTCACCAGGGATTATTGCTGCAGGGGATGTTAATGGTGATGGGCTGAATGATGTTGTTTCTGCCAATTATTATGACAACAATATCAGTGTCTTTATTCAACAAAAAGGTGGCACATTAGCCACGCAGGCTACCTATACAGTGGGTCAGGGGCCATTTGGTGTAGGGATAGGCGATTTGAACAGCGATGGGAAAAATGAGGTAGTCGTTGGTTGTGCTGCAGCAGATCAGCTCTATGTCTTTTCTCAAAACGATGGTGGAACACTTACTCAAACAGATGTTTACTCCACTGGTCGCGGACCATATGGTCTGTCAGTTGGCGATATAAACTCAGATGGCCGTAATGATATTGTTGTTGCAAATTCAGGCGGACAAAGCATTAGTATTCTTACATGGTTAAAGGAATGTCCTGAAACCTATCAATATCTTTTTGGTTCACTCCAGAAGGCAAACAGTCTGACCATGCAGAGATTGAATAATGGAGAGATATTTGCTCATCTGCTGTATCCTGCCGGTGCTACCCCTTTCTGGCTTTGTATTGGTGATATTAATGGTGACGAGATGCATGATATTACCTGTGTCAATTACAGTAACAATACGATTTCACTCTATATTCAACAACCAGATAGAAGCATGGTGCTTGCTGGCAACTTAGCTGTGCCATCAGGCAATCCGCCAAATGTCTGCCTTGGCGATATAAACGGGGATGGGCTAAATGAAATAGCTGTCTCTGGTGGTGGACCGATAAGTATATTTGGCCGTAAGGATAACTCTATAGGCTTGATTGGCACATACACAGCTACTGAGGGAAGTAATGGCGGCATAAGAATTGGTGATGTTAATAATGATGGCAGGCAGGATTTGATATCAACCCATGGAAAAAACATCTCTGTATTCCTTCAGGATGGGAATGGTAAATTACTCAAACCTACTGCCTACTATGCAGGAGATTGCCCTGGTGGTCTATTTATTGCTGATGTTGATAACGATGGAATAAACGAAATCATCACCGGAAATATCAGGGGTAACTCTATTAGCGTGCTTCATCTAAAATCAGATAAGGGTCAAAAATAGAGTGGCAAATACCAGTTGTCTTTTAGTCACCTATGAAATAAAGGCTTCTGCTGGCAAAACCATACAGGAAATGGCTGATGATATTTGTATCGAACAAACTGTTGAGGTGGTAAAACAGCTGGCTCAGGATAAATGGATACAGGAAAATATCATCGGCAGGGTAGAGGGAATAAGCCAAACAGGAGATAATATCTTTAGTGTTATTATCAGCTATCCAGATGAAATCACTGCTTACCAGCTACCGCAATTATTAAGCGTGCTATATGGCAATATCTCTCTTAAATCAGGCATAAAGCTAATTGGCATTGAGTTTTCCGATAGTTTTTTGTCTCATTTTTCTGGTCCGGGTTTTGGCATAGATGGTCTAAGACGACTTCTCAATGTAGAAAATCGTCCATTATTGGCCACAGCCCTTAAGCCCATGGGTAAAACACCGGAAGAATTGGCAGGATTGGCATACAAACTTGCTTTGGGTGGTATTGATATTATCAAGGATGACCATGGTTTGGTTGATCATAGCTTTTGTCCATTTAAGGAAAGGGTGCAGTGTTGCCTTTCTGCCATAAACAAGGCGGAAGAAGAAACAGGCAAAAGAGTGCTTTATTTTCCCAACATTACCGATACCCATGAAAAATTAATAGATCATGCCGAAAGAGGCAAGGAGATGGGTGTTGGAGGCTTTCTTATTTCACCTCTGATTGTTGGATTGGATATCATGCGGTATCTGGCAGATAATCTTGGCTTGCCAATAATGGCTCATCCTGCGTTGATGGGAACATTATTTCATGGGATTTCGACAGAGATAGTCCTTGGTGATTTGATGCGTCTGGCAGGGGCAGACATGGTAATCTACCCGAACTATGGCGGCAGATTTCCATTTACAGAGAAAATTTGTCAAGAAACAGGGTATGCCTTAAAAAAGAAAATGGGAGGGTTAAAAACTGCTTTTCCTGTGCCAGCCGGTGGGATTGATATTAAAAACATCAAGAGCTTGAAGCAGTTTTACGGGAATGATGTTGTGTTTTTGATTGGCTCCAGCCTGTATGTTTGCTCAAGTAACTTGACTGCAAGTGTTAAGGATTGCATTCAGCACCTCAGTGCATATTGTTAAGAGGAAGATAAGCCATGTGTGACAAAATTATTCGATTCCTACTTCTTTGCGTGATTTTTTGCATTCCGATTTGGTTTGATTTGCGATTATATGCTACCTTTGATCTGGCAAAGCTAACCCTTCTTTACCTCTTTGTTATCCCCATGCTTGGCTGCTGGGCAATAAAATGGCTGAGTAGCAAAAAATGTTGCCTTGTCCGCACCCCATTAGATATCCCTATCCTTGCCTTCTGGGGGATAAACATTGTTTGTACGATTATCTCCTTATCTCCATGTATCAGCCTTTTTGGATTTTATAAACGATACGAGGGCTTATTTGCCATAACAGGTTATGTTTGCCTTTACTATCTGGTTGTCAATTTTGCAGACAGAACATTTGTCAGGAAGATGATAAAAACAGCTATCGTGGTTGCAGTTTTTGAAAGCATCTATGGTATTTTTCAGCATTTTGGACTTGACCCATTCTCATGGAGCTTTTCTGCGCGTGCCCGTGTTTTTGCTACATTTGGCAGTCCCCCTTTTCTTTCTACCTATCTGATCATGGTTTTTTTCTTTGCTTTGGCCATGTACTTTAAGAAAAATGAATTGATTTCCGTCACAAAAACACACCCATCAAGTAAAAGTGCCAGTGGTGCTACTTCCGCTAAGGGTATCTCACGAAAACAAAGGAAAAAACAAGGAAAAAATGAGCAATTGCCAGAAATGCTGCCTCAATTAAAAGATACGGTTACTCGTTTTTTTCCTCTTGTATTACGAGTATTACGACCATGGTACTATGGGGCAGCAATTCTCCTTATCCTGATAGGCTTTTTCTATACCAACACCAGAGCAACAACACTTGGGATTATTTTTGGATTAGTATTGTTTGTGATCATGGCTGATAGACAAAGGATATTGGAAGAAAAGAGCAGGCTTTATATACTCATAGCCTGTTTGATACCATTTATCGCCTATTTTATGATAAATCCAGATACATCTGTGCTCAAAAGGTTTATAAATATTACTGATAGCCCGCAAATACAGGTAGAAACTTCTATTCCTGGGGTTGCAAAGGAGCCACAAGAGGTTGATATTAGCAGTTTTGGAAGCGGACGAATTGGGTTGTGGAAGTCAACCATTGGGGTGATTAAAAAACATCCTGTTCTGGGCATAGGGCTTGATACCCTGCAATTAGCAAATATAGGCACAGACAAGGCTCACAATGATTTTCTGGATGTAGCTGTAACTCGAGGACTAATCGGACTTTTGATATATCTGTGGCTTTTAGTAACCATTGCCTTAGTTTTTCTAAAAACATGCCGCAGGCTTACCGGGGATGTTCAGATTTTGTTTGTCTGCCTTGGGGCATGCGAACTGGGGTATCTTATCCAGAATCAATTTAATTTCGGACTGATATGTATTATGTCGTTATTCTGGTTATCCATGGGTATGATGATGGTTATCGGAGGGCTTGTAATTCGTCCTGAAATATCAGGAGAGGATAAACCGAGAATTCCTCTTGCTCCAATAAGGTGGCTGCTTTATTCTGTTTCGTTTATTGGGATAATAACAGTTATGTTTTTAGCCACTATCCAATATCGAGCTGACATCTGGTATCGAAAGGGATTTGATTTTGTAGAAAAACAGAGGTATGTAGAGGCTATCCCCTATTTAGAAAAGGCAGTTGAACTGTTCCCTTATGAAACCTGCTACTGGAAGGTATTAAACAGCATCTATGTGGAAAGGGCAAATAATGATGTTCAAAACAGACAGGTGTGGGTTAAAAAGGTGCTTGACGGCAGCCATCTACTTTTAAGATTTATTCACAAGGATGAGGGCTCATATTTTAATCTGGGTATGGTCTATTCTCTGATGGGTGAAGAAAAAAAGGCTGAGGAGTCGTATAAGAAAACAATTGCCCTGAGTAAGGGGCATACTAATGCCTATAACAACCTTGGTACCCTCTATGCCAATCAAAAACGATGGCAGGAAGCTATTAAAATGTTTGAAAAAACCCTGGAATATGACCCCAAACACCCATCGGCATTGGCAAACCTGAAAAGAGTATACGCTATTTCAGGCAAGCAGGAAAGGGTTTTTGAGGCAGACGAAAAATATGGCAAGGGTACGGAAAAGTATCTGAAACAGGCTGAGTCTTATTATAAAAAGGGAATGATTGATGAAACCATTAAGGCATTTCAGGAGATATTGAAGAGGGACCCGGAAAATATGGATATTCATAAAAACCTTGGCTCTATCTATTATCAAAAGGGGATGAAGAATGAGGCAAGGAAGGAATTTGAAAGGGTACTGGAGTTAAAACCAGATGATGAGTATGTAAAAGGATTGTTGAAAATGATGTAACTACTCGGACGATGATGGACGCGATGGACGCAATGGATGTAATGGACGCGGTAGCCGCAGATGGACGCGATGGACATGATGTCCATCATCGTCCATGATGTCTATGATGTCCATCAGTGTCCATCGCATCCATCTGCGGCTGAAAGGAGGTAACTTATGAGTATCAAGGATGATATAATATCAATGGCTACACAAGCCAGACAGGCTTCCAGAAAATTGGCTAATTTATCCTCTATGGTGAAAAATGATGCGATACTATCTATGGCTGAGGCATTATTGGATAATCTGGAGCAAATCTTAGAAGAAAACAGAAAGGATTTGGATAATGCTAAAGAAAGGGGACTCTCTGCTGCTTTGGTAGACAGGCTTGCTTTGAATGAAAAACGGGTAATGGCTATGGCAGCTGGCTTAAGAGATATAGCTGCCTTGCCTGACCCGATTGGGGAGATAGGCTCTATGTGCCGCAGACCAAATGGGCTTCAAATCGGCAAGATGAGGGTGCCGCTGGGGGTAATTGGTATCATTTATGAGGCCAGACCCAATGTTACTGCGGATGCTGCCGGATTATGCTTTAAGTCTGGTAATGCTGTTATCTTACGCGGAGGAAGTGAGGCAATTAATTCCAACAAGATCATTGCATCAACACTTGATAATGCAGCTACTTCAGCAGGTGTTCCTCAAGGCAGCATTTCATTAATTAAGAATACTGATCGTCAAGCGGTGCGGGAATTGGTGAAATTAAATGGGTTGGTGGATGTTATTATCCTTCGTGGCGGCAAATCACTCATCGAGACAATCGGGACAGAGTCTTCGGTGCCAATCATTAGCCATGGTGCGGGTAATTGCCATGTATTCGTGGATAAAGATGCTGCCGTATCCATGGCAATGAGGATTGTCTTTAACGCTAAGGTGCAAAGACCCGGGGTGTGCAATGCCATGGAATCTCTGTTGGTGCATAAGGATATTGCCATGGAATTTCTGCCAGAGATGATTGGCCAGCTTAAGGGGGCAGGGGTAGAGGTGCGGGGTTGCACGGAAACAAGGGGTATTGTCCCTGATATCCTTGAGGCAACAGAAGAGGATTGGGGCAAGGAATACCTTGATCTTATCCTGTCAATAAAGGTTGTTTCATCATTGGATGAGGCTATTGAGCATATCCATAAATATGGTTCATCCCATTCAGAGGCAATTGTTACCTCTTCATACGCTAATTCGGCAAGATTTTTGCAGGAAATAGATGCAGCAGCGGTATATGTTAATGCCTCCACAAGGTTTACAGATGGCGGTGAGTTTGGGTTGGGGGCAGAGATGGGGATAAGTACTCAGAAATTACATGCCCGTGGACCAATGGGGCTTTGTGAGCTGACAACTACCAAATTTATCATTCTTGGGAATGGACAGATTCGGGAGTGAAATTCATTGCAGGGATTATTCGGGCAGGGATGAACCCTGTCCCTACGAAAAAGGAGAAAAAATATCATGCAAGTCGAAGGAAATATCGTTTCATTATTGCTCAAGACAGAGGGATTGTTGAATGGACACTTTTTACTTTCATCAGGGCTGCATTCTGGGAAATACCTTCAGTGTGCCAAAATTCTTCAATACCCTATCTATGCTACCCATCTTGGGGCATCCATAGCTGAGCGATTTAAGAATCAAAAGATTGATGTGGTTATTGGTCCGGCTATAGGTGGGATAATTATTGCCTATGAGGTTGCAAGGGCACTTGGGGTAAGGGCACTGTTTGCGGAAAGGGAGGAGCAAAGAATGACGCTTCGTCGCGGGTTTGAGATAAAAAAAGGTGAACGGGTTGTGGTTGTGGAGGATATAATTACCACCGGAGGCTCTGTCCATGAGGTTGTCAGGCTTGTTCAGGGGATTGGTGGTGAGGTAGCCGGGATTGGGGCATTGATTGATAGAAGCGAAGGGCTAACCATCGCAGGCATAAAACCTGTTGTTCTTTCCACCATGAAGATAGAAACATATGATCCCCAAAGCTGTCCATTGTGTCGTGATAAAATACCATTGGTAAAGCCAGGGAGTAAGCAACTGCTTGGACAACAAGGTGCCAGAGTATAATCAAGAAGGGGGCAGGTCTCAAAAACCTGTCCCAGTTCCCCACTTTCGTGAGGACAAGCTTCACGAGGGTAAACTCCGGCAGGAATCCAGCACATTGTTGAGCAGAAAATCCTCACTTGGCGTGATTGGTGTAACAATTTGGCATAACTCTGTATTCCCGCCGGAGTTATGCCCTCCGTGGAAACGGGGGCGGGAATGACAAGCCTTCATGCCCCAGTGAACGGTTACCCATAGGCAATTATACCAATATCTGCTGTATGTTCAAAGAAATCAAACCTCTTCGGAATGGGCGTAATATCCATGGTATTGTCCATAACCATAATGGTATCCATAATTAGCGAGATAACCCGGAACAAAGTATTCTACACCGGTGAGAATATATCCTATGATATTGGCATGAGCATTTGACAGGAATGACCTTGCTCTATCAAGAGCCTCCCGTTGCGTTCTCCATGTTTGAACAACAACAACAACACCATCAACCAATGCTCCTAATATCCCTGTATCAGTGATGGCAAGTACCGGGGGGGTATCTACAATAACATAATCGAAACGATTTTTAAGCTCAACCAGTAGATCTCGCATCCGATGAGAGCCTAAAAGTTCTGATGGATTAGAGGGTATCTTGCCTGAGGTAAGTACGGTTAAATTTTCTGCTCTGGTTTTCTTAAACACAGCATCCAACTCTACCCCTCTTGTGAGGATATCTGACATCCCTCCCTCCATTCTTAACCCTAACAAATTATGAACATTTGGCTTTCTCAGATCGCAGTCTACTAAAAGAATATTTTTATTCAGGTCATGAGCCATGGCAACAGCCAGATTAACAGAGGTAGTTGTTTTGCCTTCACGATGAAGGGAGCTTGATAAAGCAATAAGTCGCGGGGGATTTTCAGGGTTTACCCGTTGGAGATTGGTTCGTATCATTCGATATTGTTCAGAGATTGGGGTTTTTGGGCTATGATAGGTTACAATTCGAGCATCTATTCCAGAATCATCCTTTGCATAGGCAATAGATGTGGCTAAAAAACCATCTGGTTTTTCCTTTTTCTTTGTTTCAGGTGCTTTCTTTTCTCTTATGCTTGTGAGTAGATTTTCTGGCAATGTCCATTCCTCCAGTATAAATTATTATTTTGTAGCACTCCCACTATTCTTTCCAAACACACTATCAAATAGATTTGACAGGGAAAGATATTGCATAAAAGGAGAGCTAATCTGTCCAAGGGTATCAGTTATCCGTGGCACTAAAGCCATAGGCACATAAACAATATCCCCGGAATCTAACTTTATATCCTTTTCCATGTTCCCCTTATAAAGGATATTATAAAGATTTATTATTTTTGTGACAGGTTGTGGTTTTCCGGGGGTAATGATCTTTACCCTTTTCAGGTCAGCATTTTTGGTTGGCAATCCAGCCTTTAAGACAGCCTCTCGAATAGTAATATATTCACCACCAATTGGGAATTTTCCCGGCTGTCTTACCTCTCCTAAGATATAAACCTTTTTGCTGAAATATCCAAGGATGGTGATGGTAATCTTCGGGGTTTCAATATACTTGCTGAGCTTTTCGTATAATATCTTTTCCAGTTCAACAATAGTTAATCCCTCAACCTTTATGTCACCGAGTATAAGTTGAGTAATATTTCCGGCAGGATCAACCTTAAATTCACCACTCATATCAGGATTTTCCCAGACAACAACTCTGATTATATCTTCAGGTCCAAGAAGATAAGAGGAACCTTCCTGAGCAAAACTAATACTGCTCACTCCAAGAAAAAAAAGAACTAAGCCAAGGATAATTATCTTTTGTAGCTTCAATTTATCTTCCCCCTTAATACTATGTAATTATAATACCATAATTTTTCTGATTTGTCAATAAAATTTATGACCTGTCAGGGCAAATCGCACCCTAAATTTGTTTGAGACTGTCTCATTCCAGTAATGTAGGGGCGAATAATCATTCGCCCTTACTGGATGTCCCCCTCTGGCAAGGGTAGGGGGTGGAAAAATCTGGCAAAATTTAGATGCGATTGACCTGGAGCCACAAGGGAAAATTCTTGACATCTTATTTAAAGAATGATATACTGTATAAACCCTTATGAACTTACCCAAGAAGAAATTGAAAACTTAAGATGCCAAATTGGCATCTTAACAGGCTGTTACGGAACTAAAAATCAAGGATACTGGCATACCACATATGGTATCTGGCAAGGAAATGTGAACAACATATTGTGTGCCTCTCATGCCAAATTTCTATTCCGTAACAGCCTGTCGGCATGAGGATAGACAGCAATAAATAAATTTACTCAGAAGCAAACCGTATGTTTGAAGAATTAGCCATCCTCAAGAAAAAATTAGATAGTTATCGTCCATTAGATTCTAATAAAATGGCTGCTATTGGAGAAAAATTAAGGATTGAATGGACATACAATAATAATGCCATTGAGGGTAACACCCTATCGTTATCTGAAACTGCCTTTTTCCTACGAGAAGGGCTAACCTCTAAAGGGAAACCACTTTCAGAATACCTTGAGACAAGAAATCATGCTGAGGCACAGGAGTATTATCAAGCATTAGATATGGCTGATAAAAAAGATTATACCCTTATTATCGAAATGATAGAACGGGAAGTAACCCGCACAATCACACTTATGCTTAATGTGATTGAAGGAAGGGATGCCTTCAGTAAAGAGGATTTGAAGAGAAGATTGGGAATATTTGAGGAAAGGATTGAGAAATTGGATAAGGATCCAATTGGCAAGGCAGTAGATGAAGAAAAGAGAAGACATTGCAGGGAACGAATATATCAGTTTTTGGAAAAACTGACTAAAGAGATGGTGGAAGAAAATAAATCAGAGATGGTGAGGTTTGGGGTTGAAGATTACTTAGAGCAGACAAGTAGTTATCCACTTCTTACCGCTGCACAGGAGGCACAACACTATATAAAACGATACATGTCATCTGTCTTACAGAATATTGCACAATACCTGAACAGTAGAAACATAATCATAACAGAGGAGACAAGGAAAGCTGAAGAAACAAGTATCCTGCAACTTAATCTAATTTCTCAACGAAAATATATTCCACAAGGGATTTTAACCTTTGTCATCCTACCTACCAGATTTACTATCATTATTGTTTTTACTATCAATATTTCAGGATTAGAAAAGGATGAGGAAATATTTGATACCACACAACAGGTAATAGATTATATTCAAGGCAGTGTCCTATGGGAAGATTGGGACAAGAAGACATTGGAAGACTTCTTTGTCAAGGCATTTACTGAATTCTTAAAACAAATTGAGTTAGAGATAGAAAAAAGGAGATTGAGAGAAAAGAGGATATGAGGAGAGAGGAGAATCCACCCCCTGCCCCCGCCAGCGGGGGATAAGGAAATGCCCAGAGTGGAAAGGAAAAGATGGTCACCTTTCCCTGTCTCCGATAGTGGAGGATAAG
>Ga0210042_1000845_pt1 | contig 26905 bp, 28 predicted proteins | sample CryGeymeta201518_FD_183982 | JGI IMG/M metagenome (GOLD analysis project Ga0210042, IMG submission 183982) | Groundwater microbial communities from Crystal Geyser aquifers in Utah, USA - Crystal Geyser metaG 2015-18 (SPAdes) (version 2) | ecosystem: Environmental > Aquatic > Deep subsurface >... | reverse complement strand
ACCACAATTAAATCCGACTCCCCAAACAAAGGTATTGTCAAATTATCAGCAAAAGTAACAAGGCCAGAAATTGGTCCCTTAATAAACCTTATCAAATTTTTTGCTATTGGATTTAAAAACAAAAAATTCCTTAAAATTCCTTCTACTCGTCTTTCTTCTTCGATTAAAAAATTGTTTTCCTCAAGTATCTCCAATATATCTTGGCTATTATATCTTCTTAAATGGCCAACTCTTTTATCAAATTCTTTAGCAAGGCCATATCTAAATAAAGGAGAGTTTTTAGAAGGAATGGATAATATTAAAACTCCATTTTTTGCCAACAATCCATGTATTTTTCTAATAGCTAGGGTATCTTCTTTTATATGTTCAAGTACTTCTATACAAATTATCAGGTCAAATTTCCCGCTAATCCTTAAACTTAAAAAATCTCCACTAAAAAAATCGAGCCTTCCTGATAAATTCAGTAATTTTGCATTGGCCTTACATAGTGTGATTGCCTTGTATGATATATCTATACCAGTAACCTTTTTTCCTTTATTAGCCATAAAGAAATCAATCGTTCCCACACCACAACCAACATCCAAAATGTTTTCTTTTCCTTCCAAATACTTATTAATTAAAGGAAGTAAGTTTATATAAGTGAAATTCCTTCCTTTAATAATTTTTTTTGTAAATGACGATTTTTATGGAATATCTCGTAAATATTCTGCATTTCAATTTAAATATTAACTTGACAATTATAAATTAGCAAAGATACTATATAATTAGTGAGAAAAATTATTACTTTTTTTGTTAGTCTACTTCTGTTTAGTTTCTTATTTTTTCATCCTTCTTTTGCCTATTCTACCATTTTGTTCCAAGATAATTTTGATAACGCAACTGAGAGCGCCACTAACTGGGAAGTGGTTGGACCACAAATGTACAACGGCGATGGTTCTCTCGCTAACTGGACATTTAAGAACGGCATGTATGGAATGACTATAAACGGTAGGGGTTCACAGTTTAACGAATCTGTTCCAACTGGTACAAATTGGAACGATTCTTGGAAAAACTACATTTTTGAAGTTGACTTCATTCTTGGAGAAGGACCAAATCCAAGTTATAAACCAGTAGACACAAACCTTGTTTTTAGATATATTGACCACGGAAAATGGTATGGGATTCATGGTATTAACGATGAAAATAAACTGGTCCTTCAGAAAGCTGCTGTCCAAGCATGGTCATCCACCCCTCCAGTAAGGGCATTCAGATATGAATACAACACCCCTTACAGAATTAAGGTCCGAGTTGAAAACGAACATATTAGTATTTGGATTAAAAATAAACTAACTGACACTGAAAACCTCATGTGGGATATCACAGACCTCGGAACAATACTCGACCATGGAAAACCTGGTCTACAAGCAAGTACCGGTGCAAACCCTTACAGTGATGTTTGGTTCGACAACGTGGTAGTTACAAGTTTGGATGAACCGACTCCAACTCCGACAGCAACTCCTACTCCCACCAATACACCTACCCCCACTCCAACCCCACCAACCCCCATTGTTTTCCTTCCCGGATTGGGAGGAAGTATCAATTTCGAAGAGATGTTTTTGGGAGATTCTAATCCTGGAGGTTGGAGAATGACACCCGGAGCGAAAGTTTATGACAATCTCCTCAAGGCTTTTGAAGGGAATCCTGATTTCCATGTTTTTTATTATGATTGGCGCAGACCAGTAACTGAAAATGCACAAAAGTTGCACGATTTTATCCAAAACACCGTCATTCCACCAGAAAATAAAGTTGATCTTGTAGGTCATTCCTTGGGAGGTTTGGTGGCAAGAGCCTGCATCCAGAAAAATACCGATCATTGTTTTACAGATAAATTAATTACCGTTGGTTCTCCAAATTTTGGTGCTATTGATGCTTACCCAGCTCTCGAAGGAGGGGAAATTTGGCGAACTGGCCCAACTAAACTTGGTTATGAACTACTAGTGCATTATTTCCAGCAACCAGGTGAAACAAGAAGAGAAACAATTGAAAGGATTGCTCCTGTCTTAAAAGATTTACTGCCAAACTTTGACTATCTAACCAAAAACAGTACCAATTTACCTCCTTCCTCTCTATCTTTCCAAAACTCTCTACTACCAAACTTAAGTGACCTAAGTTCCTTAATTAACTTAACCAAAACAATTACCGGTCGAGGCTTCAACACAGTTGAACAAATTATTTTAACAGAACCGAATTGGATAGATAAATTACTCGGTAACTGGCCGGACGGGAAACCGATTGATAAGTTGCTCACTCTCGAGGGTGATAATTCAGTGTTGACCAAAAGCTCTTCTTTCAGCGGTTCCCTAATCGAAAACTTTACCTATAATCTGGATCACGGAGGAATCATCTCTGAACAAGTTCCTCTGACGAAAATTATGGAAATATTGGGCCTAGAGCTTAATCCAGGAACTTATAACTCCCTAACTGATGAAGAAAATTTCTTGGTCTTTCTTGTCCACTCACCGGTTAAAATCTCTTCTCTAGATGTCACTCCCGATAGTTTCACCACCGACGAGTTAATTATTATTCCCAGCCCCGAAAACAAAAACTACACTTTGAATGTCGAAGGGATAGGGGATGGATATTATTCTCTTTCGGTTGGACAAATTTTTGGTGAGAAAGTCTTTTGGAATGATTATTTTGATGAAACATACAATGGAAAAAATCAAACTTTTAATCTTTCCGTTAATCCTCAGTCCCCGTCCGAAAATCCCCTCCTCGATCCCAGTGGAACTTCGACTACCAATCAACTAAACTCCAGAATCAATGAGTTTAAGAAAGAAGTTCAAGATCTAAAAATCAATTTAAAATATAAAAAGGCTCTTATTAATCAACTTAATAAAATTCAAAATCAAGCAAAAAATCCCCAAAAGGCTTTCTCTCTATTTACTGCTTTAAGGCAAATTATTGTCACTTATGAAAACCAGGGGATTATCGGTCACGAAATGGCTAATATTTTCAGGGAAAAATCTTCCGGCATCGCCGACTCGTTAGAGTTTTTGAGTTTCCTTAAACCTCAAAAGACTAATAAGTTTGAGGCCCAAGCCGCCATAAAAGCGGCCGAGAAAGTTAGAAACTCTGTCAAACAAGAAAAGTTAAACAGAAACGGCGCTTTGGTTTTTATCGATGCCCAAGAAAAACTTGATAAGGCGAATTTGGTCTTGGGGAAAGCGGAATATTACCGGGCCAAGATTTTTGCCCTCGAAGCCACTCAACTATTCCTAGAATCGAGGATGATTAAATAATCCCTCCTTTTTCTTATATAGGATGCTTGACTTTCAATTTATCTAGTGATAATCTTTGCACAATATGTCAGCAGAGCAAGTCGACAATAGATCAATATTTTATACTCCAGAAGAACTTATTGCAGCAGTACGTCGTCCAGATCTCCCAATTTTTATTTCGGGTTACGAAGCTGACTCAAATGGTAATGTCTTTTACACTGGTGGTCCAGAATATATAAATGGACGGATTGAAGATACACTAAAGGCAATTGGGCGTGCAGCGATTACTATACCAGAGTTCTCCTCCACAGAACCGGGTACGTTTAGTGTAACTATTACCCCCATCACCCTTCGTCGCTTCGTACAAACAGGCGTACACCATCGGATAATCCCAGAAGTACATTACATTGGACCTCAAGAAAATCCGTCGATGGACGAAAACGACCAACCCAAAGGGCCCAAAATTAAAAAAGCGAAAGTCAGGCTGTTTAATAATGAGGCTGACATTTTTTTAACCTTTTTAAATCCTGAAACAAAAAGAAAGAGAATTCCAGAGAGATACAAAGGCTCCGGAGAGATTGTCGAAGTAGAACTTTAGTTTTGACTTCTTCCTGGTTATCATTCCCTCAAATCCTAAACAAAATACTTAATATGATGTATAATTACATCTATGGCAAAAAGAACAACGGGGGTTGGAAAAAGGAAGAAGACCCACTCACACAAGACCAAGAAAAGACTTGAGATAAAGCGGCAAATGCTGGCCGAAAGGGCCAAAAAGCGGCATCACTAAAATATATATTCTTCTTTATTTATTTGGCTTCAAAATGAAATATTTTTGCTTTCGTGTTATCATTGCCTCGTACTCCAAAAAGGGGTTAGATCTAAACAAATCATTCTCTGCCTAAAAGGAGGTGAAAAAATGGTTAAAGGAGAAAGAGAAAAAACAGATTCACAAAAAAAAGAAAGACCGTTGTCTCCGGAAGAAAAAATAGCTTTACTAAGAAATGCGTTATTGAGAGTAGAATCCGTTCTAACTTATGTAAATGAAGATAACATCGACTTTATGTGCCCGTGGTGCGGGCGTGACGAACCCCGCCATGAAGACGATTGCCAACGTCAAGTAGCTTTGGAAAAAACGAAGCCTGCCACTCCCTAAACGGAGGTTCCTAATCAATAGTCCTATAGTTGTTTCTAGCCTCAAGGAAGAGACCATGCTTGCTTTCAAAAAAGAGTCTCTTTGGCTGCTCAGCTTGGTGGTGGAGTGAGTTCAACAACGGGATGTCTAACTCCGGAAGCTGATGAGGCAAGACAAGCTGCAGAACAACGATATTACCAAGAACAAAAAGAAAACTACCAAGTATTTTAAAAAATATTTAATAAATTTGCTGAATTTTCTTAAAAAAACCAAAAATATGCACGAAATACTAACCCCAACTCCCGGGCTCCCTCAATTTCTATGACAACAATTGTTAACTATGTGGACCCGAGAGGATTCGAACCTCTGACCCCCTCGATGTGAACGAGGTGCTCTACCACTGAGCCACGAGTCCTTATAGTACTGATTGACACTAATTATATCCCTAAACTACAATGATTTCAGCTCAACAAAGAGCTTTTGTACAGATGACAACTGTTTTGAAGAAAATTGGCCAATTTATTCTGGATACTATCCAGATGATTGTTCTGGCTCTTTCGGTGTTCATAATAATTTACCTTTTTTTATTCCAGCCCCACCAAGTCAAAGGCAATTCAATGTATCCCAATTTTCATAACGGAGAATTCTTGCTTACTAATAAAATTTCTTATCGATTTAATTCTCCTCAACGTGGGGATGTTATTATTTTCAAGGCTCCCAAAAGTGAACCTTGTGCAGAAATAGAATGTGAATATATCAAAAGAATTATTGGTCTACCCGGAGATCGCGTCATGGTCAAACAAAATCAAGTTTATATCGACGGACAAACCCTCGACGAATCAAGCTATCTCTCCAAAGACATTATCACCACGAGTGGCAGTTTTTTGGCTGAAGGGGTAGAAAATGTAATTAGTGATGGCTATTATCTTCCCTTAGGAGACAATCGACCTTACTCTCGCGACGGCAGAGAATTTGGTTTCATATCAAGAGATATGATTGTCGGCAGAGCTTGGCTAAGGTATTGGCCAATAGATAAAGCGGGGTTCGTCAAACACTTAAGCTACAAGTGAAGTTACTTGCAAACTCCCTGATAAATTTTCTGTAGTCTCTCTTCTGTCTGCTCTATGCTACCATACAAAGAAATGGTTAACCTTGTTTCTCTTCTTGAGCGGGTAAGTTTCACTCTCGTTCTCCCGGGTTGTCCCGCTTGTACTGCTAAAGCGTCTTCAATCTCTTTACGGATTCTGTCGGTTTCTTCACTGATAATGTGATTTAATTGCTGCATAGCAGCAATTCCGTGTTGTTGCTTCATTCTTCTTGCCAAATCTTCCGCTCTCCTTACTGAAGCAGACTCCCGAAGAACAATTTTATAAGCTTCTATCATTAACCGATTGTCACTAATTGCAGCAAGGGCTCTTGCGTGACCTTCGGTTATCAAACCGGACAAAATACCATCTTTAATGGCGTCAGGAAGAGACAAAAGCTTTAAAGAATTAGAAACATATGCTTGACTTTTGCCAACCCTTCGGGCAATTTCTGAAGTGGAAAGATTAAACTCATCATTTAACCTCTGAAAGGCTCGGGCTCGTTCAAGTGGATTTAAATCAATTCGTTGAACATTTTCTACAATAGCCATTTCTAACATACCTTGAGGAGTAGTCTCTCTGATTATTGCGGGAACAGTTTGCAAACCAACAATCTTAGCAGAACGCCATCTTCTTTCTCCGGCAATAATCTGATAACCGGCTGGAGTTTTTGCCACTACCAACGGCTCTAAAATTCCATGCTCCCTAATTGAGTCAACCAAATCAACTAAGCTTTCAGGAGTAACGACGCCGCGGGGTTGGAGGGGATTTGATTGAAGTTCGTCAATTGGTATCTGAGCAATATTCTCCGCCATTTCAGGCTACCTCAACAATCTTTCTCCCTTTGAGATCTCTAAAATTAACTACCCCATTCTTTATGGCAAAGATAGTAAAATCTCTCCCTAATTTTGTTCCCAATCCACAATGGAAACTTGAACCTCTTTGTTTAAGGATAATCTGCCCGTTTTTTATCGCCTGCCCTCCGGAAATCTTTATTCCTAGTCTTCTTCCCTTCCTGGGGGTTCCCTGTCTTGCTCTACCGGTAGTTTTGGTGTGTGCCATAATCTTTTGTAAATATTACGATTCTTCTACAATAATAATATAATCAAATTTTTCACGGAAGTCAAGTAATCACCTTGGAGAGAATTAAATACTTACTTTTTCAATACTAAGAAGTGATTTCTGCGCTCGAAAACCTGTCTTCCGACGGTACCCTGTCTTGGCTTTAAATTTATAAATGGCGAGTTTCCTCCCTAAATAATTTTTAATTAATTTGGCTTCAATCTTAACATCCTTCAATTGAGGCTTGCCAATCTTGACTTTTGCCTCATCTACAAAAAGCAAAACATCGTCCAAACCAACCGACTCTCCTTCTTTTCCGGAAAGTCTATCTACCTCGATCTGGTCCTTCTCTTGAACCTTAAACTGAGAACCTTTTATATTAACAACCGCGTACTTCATGATGGCTATTTTACTTGAATCGCTCCTTTTTTGCAATCATTTAATCTGAATCGTCTCTTCTTGCCTGGACCGGATGGAAATGCTCTCCAAAATACCCAAACTAATCATGTTTGTCAAAAGAGAACTCCCTCCATATGAAACGAGCGGCAGGGTAATACCGGTAATAGGCAGTAAGCCGATATTCATTCCAATATTAACTATTACCTGAAAAGAAAGGTAGAAAAAAAGTCCCATTGATAGAAGAAAAAATAACCGACCATTGGGAAAATTTTCTTCGGCATGGAAGGCGATTTTAAGAATTCGAAGAAAAAGGAATAAATAAAGGATTAAGACGAAGGAACTTCCCGCCAGACCTGTTTCCTCGGCTAAAGAAGCAAAAACAAAATCGGTATTCCTCTCTGGCAAAAAGGTCAAATGACTTTGGGTTCCCCGACCGAGTCCTCGTCCCCAAAACTCGCCTGAGCCGACTGCGATTTTAGCTTGAATAAGATTATACCCTTTGCCTAAGGGGTCGCTGTATGGATCTAAAAAGTGCGTGATTCTTGTCTTTTGATAATTCTTTAAAGAAAACCAAACCAGTGGCAGGGCGATAATGATTATTGCCGAAAAGACAAAAAACTGTCTGGGTTTGATTCGCAGAGCAAATAAACTCCCGGCAAAAATACTCAAAACAGAGAGGGTACTGCCTAAGTCTGGTTGGAAAAAAATTAAAATTATAATTGGGGAAAGAAGAAAACTAAAAAAAAGAAAAGTCTTTAAGGAGACTGTTTTTTTTGCCCAGTACCAAGCGCAGATCAAAGCCAGTAAAGGTTTTACAATTTCCGAAGGCTGAATAGTAAACTGTCCGATGGGAATCCAACGAATTGAACCACGGGTAACTGTTCCGACAAAAAATGGCAAGATAAGAAAAAGAAGACAAAAGACATATATTAAAGGTGATAGGGGGAAAAGAATTTCCAAATCAAGGAAAGAAAAAAAGAAGAAGAAAATCAAGGCAATGAACGCATACAACAAGTGAGAGTCTAAACTTGTGGGAGAAACACTAGAAAGGGTAACAATGCCAAATCCCAAGAGAAAGATTGTTGGCAAAAAAAGGTAAAAATCAAATTTTCGCAGTTGAGGCATTAGTGTTTAATCTCAAGTTTTTCTGCAAGATAAAGAGATTTGGCTAAGGTTTTCTTTTTAATTTCGTTTTCAAAATTGCTTGGCCAAGAGGGGAGACCGACATCAATTTTTTCCGAAAGACTACAGCCGGCTTCTTTTCTTGCCTCCTGAATTTGTCTGATAATTTCTCTTGCTTCACCTTCTTCTCGCAACTTGGGAGTAAGAGTAGTATCCAATTCAACCTTCAACTCCCCTACCCCTTCTTGTATTTTCACTTCCTTCACATTCAACTCATCCTTAATTAAGAATATTAACTGCTGGTCAATTTTGAACTTTGCACTTTGCACTTTGAACTTGCTAAGAGGTTGCCTTACTTTGATTCCAGCTTCCTTCCTTTGTTTGTGCCCCATCTCCACAACCTCTCTCAGATTAAACATCTCTTGTTCCAAATTATTATCAATTAAATCCTCTCTTGCTTCCGGCCAATTTTCCAAGTGAACAGATTCCTTTTCGCAAAGATTTTTATATATTTCCTCTGATAAAAATGGAATAAATGGAGCCAATAATTTTGATAAAGTCAAAAGTATAAAATGAGTTGTTTGATAAAAGTCTGTCCTGTCATCTCTAATACGGCTTCTTGATCGCCGAAGATACCAGGTTGAAAGATCATTTACAAACGCTTCTATCGCCAACGAAGCATTATAAGCATCATAATTTTCTAAAGATTCTGTCACTGTTTTAATCAAATTATTCAATCTCGACAAAATCCACCGATCCAAAACGCTCTTCGCTTTTCGCTCTTCGCTCTTCGCTTGGAAATTGTCTAGGTTCGCATAAGTAACAAAAAAGTTATAAACATTCCAAAGCATCAAATGAAATCTCCTTCTAGTCTCATCGGCAACATTGTACCCAAAATTTAAATTTTGCACCGGATTTTGCGTCGCATACATCCAACGCACGACATCGGCTCCCATTTTTTCCGCTGCATCGTCAAACCAAATTGCATTTCCCTTGCTTTTGTGCATTTCCTCTCCCTTTTCGTCACGAACCGAAGCATGGCCGAGCAGAACCTTAAATGGACTTTTGCCTTCAAGGACAGTCGACATGGCCAAAATCGAATAAAACCAATTTTTAAATTGGCCGGGAAAACACTCGGTTATAAAATCCGCCGGGAACCACTCCCGCCAGTATTTTTTATCTGTCAAATAACTTACTTTTTTAGTCTCTGGATCAATTAAGGTAGAGTAAGGAACAATCCCCGCGTCTAACCAAGGATTTCCCACGTCTGGAATACGCGAGACAATATTTCCGCACTTTGAGCATTTTATTTTGACCTTATCTACCCAAGGTCGGTGAGGCGTATGTCCGGCAAATTCCCTAAATCCCTCAACTGCTTTCTCTTCTAATTCTTCTTTGGATCCGATGACTTCGAAGCTCCCGCATTTTTGGCATTCCCAAATCGGCAAAGCCAGTCCCCAATAACGTTTCTTGGAGATTAACCAATCAGACATGTGATTGAGCCAGTCAATCTCTCGATCCAATCCCCACTCGGGAATCCAGCGCGACTCATGTACTACCTTCTTTAGCGGTTCGCGCAGGGGATCCATCTTTATATACCATTCATCAACAACTCTCCAAACAAGTTCTGTATTGCATCGCCAACAAACCGGATAGCGGTGAGAATAAGGTTCAATTTTAAAAATAAAATCCTTCAATAAAGGATGTTGCAAAATTAAAGAAGGGTCTTTTTTGGCATTTTTTCCCGACAACTCGCCAAAGCCCTCTAAATAATTGGCAGCTTCGTCAATCGCGGGTATTACCGGGAGACTGGTTTCCTTCCCCAAGGCAAAATCTTCCTGCCCACAGCCTGTCGCAACATGAACAATTCCAGTTCCCTCTGTCGCCGTGACAAGGTCCTTTGAGGCAACTACCGAATGAAATGTCTCCGGCTTTTCCTTTTTAGCGGCAAGCACTGCCGGCATCTGGTCAAAAGGGCCGGTGTATTTCAGCCCCACCAACTCCCCACCATTTACCTTTTTAACCACTTGAACTTTTTCACCGAAAAGAGTTTTAACCAAATCACTAATTAACCAAAAGTTTATACCGGTACTTCCCGCGACCAGAGAATATTCAAACTCTGGGTTAATTGCCAAAGCAACATTGGCAGGAAGAGTCCACGGTGTAGTGGTCCAAACTAAAAATCTTTCATTCTCCTGTCCAATTACCGGCAGCTCAAAATATATCGAATCGTGAACTAGCTCCTTATATTCTTCTTGTAAAATTTCATGTTGAGAAATCGCTGTCCCGCATCGTGGGCACCAAGGAACAGAATCTCGACCTTTATAAACAAGTTTTTTTTCAAAACATTTTTTCAAAAAGTACCAGATTGAGTAATTATTTTCATCACTCATGGTGTAGTAAGAATTTACCCAATCCATGAAATAACCCAATCTTTGTGACTGTTTTGTTTGCACTCCTGCCCAATGGAGCGTTGACTGCTTACACTTATCGACAAAGTCTGCAATTCCATAATTCTCTATCTCTTTTTTAGTCTTAAATCCGAGCTGTTTTTCTACCTCAACCTCAACCCACAATCCCTGATTATCAAACCCATTTCTAAAGGTTTGCCGAAAACCCTGCATGTTTTTAAACCTTTGCCAAAGATCTTTATATGTTCTTCCCCAGGCATGATGAACGCCCATTTTATTGTTTGCCGTAATCGGGCCATCAAGGAAAAAAAACTTTCTTAAAGAATCCTTGTTTTTGATTAAGTATTTCTCAACGATTTTATTCTTTTCCCACCACGAAAGCCACTTATTTTCCATCTCGACGAAATTAATTTTCGGGTCAACAGGTTTAAACATAGTTGAAAGTATTTTAGCTCAAATCCACAAAGAAGTCACTTCGAAATTATTCTCCGAGAAAAACTGCTCTCTATTATTGCTGTCTTCCCAATCTTAAGAAAGCGGGGACTTCATATTCATCGCCAATTTCTTCCGGGGGAATTTCAATCTGAGGCCCTTGCTCTCCTTCGGGAACTGGCGGTTTTGTTGTTGGTGAAGAAGCGGCCGGTTTTTGCATCATTCGCTGTAGTTTTAATTTTGATTCGTCAAATCCGGTAGCAATGACAGTAATTTTAATCTGGTCAACCATTGCCTCAGAAATCGTGGCACCGAAAATAATGTTGGCATCAGCATCGGAGTGTTCGATAATTAACTTAGAGGCTTCTTCAACCTCAGCCATAGTGAGATCTGGGCCGCCGGTAATGGTAAAAAGAATTCCTCTAGCTCCATCGATTGATACTTCTAACAAAGGAGAAGAAATTGCTCCCCTAGCGGCTGCCTGAGCTCGATTTTCCCCAACACCTGTGCCAATACCCATAAAAGCACTCCCCGCACCTTCCATTATTGATTTAATATCGGCAAAATCACGATTTATTAATCCCGGCAAGGTAATAATATCCGAAATTCCCTGCACTCCTTGCCCTAAAATCGAGTCAACAGTTTTAAAAGCATCAACTAAAGAAATTTTACGGTCAATTGAGTCAAGAAGTTTTTGATTAGGAATTACAATCAAGGCATCAACTTTGTCCTTGAGATTATTTACTCCTTCTTCTGCCGCGACCATCCGTCGGGTTCCCTCAAAAGAAAAAGGCTTAGTGACAACCGCAATGGTTAAGGCCCCCTGCTCTTTAGCTATTTCCGCAATGATTGGAGAAGCACCCGTACCGGTTCCCCCTCCCATTCCCCCAGTAATAAATACCATATCTGTATCAACCAAAAGATTTTTAATTTTTTCTCTCGATTCCTCGGCTGATTCCCTCCCAACTTCTGGGTCACCACCAACCCCCAACCCCTTGGTTAGATTTTCTCCGATTTGCAGTTTAATTGGGGCAAGATTAGCCAACAGGGCTTGAGCGTCAGTATTAATCGCCACAAAGTCAACACCGACAATCGTATTTGAAGAAACCATTGTATTGATGGCATTCCCTCCGCCACCACCAACTCCCAAAACCTTAATTTTGGCAAAACGACCAACATCAGGTTTTACCAAAGCCATAAAATTATTCCTTTCTTTAGAAAAATAAACATTTTTTCAACGATCGAACACGGTTGGGCAGAAGATATGGGGACTACTTTTCTGGTCAATGACAAATTATATTTCTAAATTATTATTATTGCAACTCAAAAGTGTAATTTTGAAATATACAAATACATCAAATTTATGAAAATTCTAGTAAGATGAGTATACCACAACATTCAAGGCAGAAATGACCGCACAAACGAACATATTTTTCCAAACAGACCCTTGAGAGGAATTTTATGGGAAATCCCTCCGAATCGGGGCAAAAAAACCCCGGCAGATTTTTCTCCACCACTTTTAAAACCATGAAACAAAAGGCCGATTGCTACTGAAAATGCGGGGTTTAAAATATCGTCAACTAGCCCACTTATTTCACCAGGGATTCCCACCCTCACCGGCAGCGATAAATTTCTTCGGCACGACTCAGAAGCGCCAACTGTTAAAGCACCACCTCCAGTTAAAACAACTCCGGATGGGGTCAGCCCTGCAAAACCACTTTTTTGAATTTCTACTGCCACCATATTAAAAATCTCGTTCAGGCGAGGTCTGATAATCCCCTCTACCAGAGTCTTTTGAGAAACTGTTTTAGTTTCCTCAAAAACACCCAATTTGGCCAAATCGATTTCGTCTCCTTTTTCATTTCCGCCTCTCTCCGCCAAAATTTCTTCATGCTTTTCTGAAAGCGCTATCTTAAGTTTTTCTGCACCATCTAAAGACAACCGTAAACCAATCGCTAAATCATTAGTCACATTTTTGGATCCTATTGGTAAAACAGCAGTGTAGGAAGGGGCATTCTCGACAAAGACAATTATACTTGTTGTTCCCCCACCAATATCAAGTAAAATTACCCCTAGTTCTTTTTCTGTTTCGGTAAGAACCGCTCCTGCTGAGGCAATACCAGAAAAAACTAAGTCTCCAATATCAGCGCCAACTTCAGCAATGCATTTAGAGAGATTTTTAACTGCAGTTGTAGAACCAGTGATAATGTGTGTGTCTACTTCGAGTCTTACTCCGCTCATCCCAATTGGATCGGCCACTCCTTGTTGAGAATCTACGGTATAAGTTCTTGGAATAACATGAAGAATCTCTCTTGAGGATGGCAAAGAAATTGCCCTGGCTGCTTCGATTGCTCTTTTGATGTCCTCATGAACAATTTCTCCTTCCGGATTAGCAACGGCTACTACTCCGTGAGAATTTTGTGAAGAAATATGAGCGCCACCAACAGAAACCAGAATCCTACCAATAGAGAGACCAGCCATTCTCTCTGCCGCTTCAACTGCTTTAATGATTACCTCGGAGGCCTCCTCAATGTTTACAATTTGCCCTTTTCTTATTCCCAGCGAAGGAACGGAAGATGCACCTAAGACATTGATCCTTTCATTATTCTCATTTTGTTGACCAATAAGAACAGCAATTTTAGAACTGCCAACATCAATCGCCGCCAAAACTTTATTACGAGTCATTTCGGGTATAATGGTAAAACTATTTTAACTTTCACCAAAATTATTGTAAAGTTATTGCTAGTATCTTGTAAAGAGGACGTTTTTAAATGAATAGGAAAAAGGCAATTTTGATCGCTCTCTTCCTTTTCACTATCTCTATTGTCCCTTTTTATATAATATTAGTAAGGAGCAAAAAAGGGGAAGCTGAGCTTTCCAATCTGACTCAAATGATTAATCAAAAATCCCCAATCATTGCCAGAGAACCAGCAGTAGCAGGAACCTTCTATCCTCAAGACCCAAACGAACTTGATCATAAAATCGAAAGTCTTATTGCCGGAATCAACCCGATCGAGGTGGAAGGCAGGTTAAAAATCCTCTTGGTTCCCCATGCGGGCATCGAATATTCAGGTGCAGTCGCCGCTTCTGGTTTCAAACAAATCGAAGGGAAAGATTATACAAAAATTATTCTTTTGGGAATCAGTCATCGGCAAGGGCTTGATCATGCTGCCGTCTTTAGCGAAGGGGCCTGGAAAACCCCATTAGGCGAAGTCCTTGTGGAAGAAAATCTGGCCAATAAATTGCTGGATGAACAGGGAATTATCAAGGACATTTCCGCTCATCAAAATGAACATTCCTTAGAAGTCGAGCTGATCTTCCTGCAAAAGGTACTAAAGAATTTCAAAATTGTGCCGATCCTGCTTGGACAACCAAGCGATAATTTAATCAATTTACTCGCCGAAAAAATTTCTTCAAACCTTGACAGCGAAACACTTTTGGTAGTCAGCTCTGATTTATCCCACTATCCTAACTGGGAAACTGCCAATAAAGTTGACAAAGAAACCATCAATAGCATTTTGTCGGGGAAGAAAGAAATTTTCGAGAAAACATTACAAAAACTTGAAAATCAGCATTATTCAAACTTAGACACCTGTGCTTGTGGAGAAAACGCCATTAAAGTTGGTTTAAAGGTGGCAGAAATTCTTAAAATCACTAATTTCAAAAAAATAAAGTACGAGAATTCGGGTGATGTCACTGGCGAGAAAGATCGAGTCGTGGGTTATGCTGCCATCGGCGGATGGAATACTCAAGTCACACTTGATTCGGAAAGCCAAAAAGAAGCCCTGGCTATTGCCCGACAAACAATCCAAGAATATCTCTCCAGCGGAAAAATCCCTGTGATTACCCCTCAAAACAATGCCCTCCTTTCACCTTTAGGAGCTTTTGTCACTTTAAGAAAAGACGATGAATTACGTGGCTGTATCGGTATCTTCGAACCAACCGAGCCGATTTATCAAGTAATCCAGAAAATGGCGATTGCCGCCGCAACCAAAGATACCCGTTTTTCACCCGTTCTCACAGATGAATTGAAAGACATTACGATTGAAATTTCCGTGATGACACCCAAACAAAAAATCATTGATTGGAAACAAATTGAATTAGGGAAACACGGCGTTGTTGTTCAAAAAGGATTTCAATCGGGAACTTTTTTACCCCAAGTAGCGACTGAAACTGGCTGGAATTTGGAAGAGTTTTTAGGTCAACTTTGCTCACAAAAAGCCGGTTTACCGTCTGATTGTTATAAAGATCCTTCAACCACCCTCTATACCTTCGAAGCCCAAGTTTTTGAAGAAAGATAGCCAATAATTTCTAACTAATTAGATTGTTTCTTAAAAAATAATTCTTCAACAAGATCCGACTGTTTAATGATGCTTTTGAGCGTCCCTCTGGGAATGTCACGGCCATGATAGGGAACGACAGCAATTTTTTTCGGTTTTTGGATTGTAGTAAATTCAGTGGCTGCCAGTCTGTCTTTTTAAGAAAAATCCATTTTTAAGAAGAATTTTTTCAACTTCTTTTGGCTTTAAAGGAGAAAAACGAGGCATGAGAAATCAGTCAAAAGCCAGGTTTTTAATCGGTAAGTCCATTTCTATCTTTCGGGTAGTAACAAAATACTCCCCTTCGTCGGGTCGAGAAACTGGTTTTTTAAGTTCCACCATTGTCTCAATATATAATTTAATTGCTTTTTCGATATTGTCGACTGCTTGTTCAACTGTTTTACCAAAATCGGAAATTCCTAAAGTGGGAGCATAAGCCACATAGACAAAACCCTTTTTAGAGTGTTCTTTCTCAACAATTACTCGGTAGTTTAGAGCTTTAATTTCCATTTGAAATTATTTTACTTTTAAGAAGAAAGAAAAGCAAGAGCTTGTACTAGGTTAACAGGAGTTGCGATTGATTATAGAACTTGTGTTTGACGGCATATCTAAGTGGTTGAGAAAACTAGTGTCAAGTACCTAATTATTTAGACAGTCATCCTCTTTCTTTTTTCAGCCGGCGTCATTTTAAGAATTGAGTGAATACGTTTATGGTTGTAATAATATACTTGTTGATAAATGTATTCAATCAATTCCCCAATGGTGTTAAAGCGATTTAGGTCTCCAGCTTCTAACTTAAAATGGCTAAAGAAACTTTCCTGATGGCCATTCTGCCAAGGGGAAGCTTTTTCGCTCATGGATATTTTAGCACCAATGATTTTAACAAAGGCAACAAACTCCTCACTGTCATATTCCGAGCCTTGGTCGGAATGGACAATTTCTACCACTCCATAATGGATAACGGCATCTTCTAAAGCTCCAATTACCAGAAACCGATTATGGAATCTGGCAACGTTTATACCTACTATTTCCCTGGTAAAAAGGTCAATGATAGTCGCCAGATAGATAAACTTTCCCTGGAATCTGATGTAGGTAAAATCGGTACACCAGACTTGGTTGGGTTTAACCAGCAGCTTTTGATCCAATAACAGTTGTACCAGATTAGGAATACCGGTTGGCAGTTTCCCCAAGTCCTTTTTCTTAACCCATCCTTGGTGGTGTCTTCGGTAGGGTTTTAAGTTGTACTTTTTCATTATCCGCCGGATACGGTTGTGTCCCATTTTAAGTTCAAGCGCTATCCTTTTATGACCGTAGTCTTTATGATCAACCATGACCGCCTCAATCTGCCGTTTCAGCTCCAGATCAATCTCTTCCCGACATCGGCGGTAATAGAGACTGGAACGGCTGACCCCCAAGTCTTTAGCCAATCTGGTTTTGTTAACCTTAATTGTCAAAGAACGAACCATGTCAATCTTTTTTCCCCCTCGCTTTTTGAAAACACATTTCACCGATGATCTGCTTTAATTGCTGATTTTCTCTTTTAAGTCTATTGATTTCAAATATATTGCCTTTGACTCCGGCTATTCCCAATGATACCCAGCGGTAAATGTTATTAACATCAACCCCGTATCTCTTGGCCGCCTCCACTGCTGTTATTCCTTCAGACTTAATCTTGCCAATAATTTCTTCCTTTAACTCTTTAGGATAATATTTTCCTGGCATAGCAAATCTCCTTTCTGCCGGTTAACTTTAAAGAGACTTACTGTCTAGTTTACCAGGTACCTGCCCATCGATAACGATTTATATAACACTGGCATTGTTGATGTTTCGCATAGGTACTCAAAAATGTATGTGGTTCGTCCACAATTTTTTATTACTTTAATCACATTGCTTCGTAACGCCGCCATGAAATCGCTTAAATACAAAGCAGAGCTATCTTTAATTAAAAATCAAAACATTGATATTACTACATTTGAAAACGACGTAAATAATTGGAAGACTGGTTGGTTGAGCTCAATTACCTTCGCCGGAAAGAAGCATGTTGAGGCAGTAGAACAGATAAACAAAGCCATTAAGGATTTAGAAAAGGTCCGCGATGCACTCACTTTATCAGACAAACATTTATTGGCTGCAGAAAACAAGATGGACGATTTGACCATTAAAAGACTAACGCGAGGTAACCCTACAATGATAGCTAAATTCGCGGAAGTTACCAATACTAAGAAATGAGTACAAAAGTTATACTTGAATAAAAATTGTATTCAATAGCACTTTAGCCTTGTATAATAGTGAAGTATTAAACCTTCCTGATTATTTTAAAATCAAAGTACTGTCCTGAAATTCTACGGCCTCTTTAATTTCCTCATCCCTTAGGTTTAAGCCATCTGGAACAACAATTAATGAATCATCATTATCATTTAGTCTATGTACAACTGCTATACATAGCCCCTCAGCGCTATTAACCGGTTCATTAACACCCAAGAAATATGCATCTATACCTTCTCCATCTGGTGCAATCGTATTTGGAATATAGCCATAATTAACGAAGTAATAAAATCTATGCTCGGGATGACTTGAACCCAGAGGCCTATCAATTATCAATTTTACCTTTTTACCAAGGTATTCTTTTGCTTGCTCAAGACTTTCGCCCTTGTGTTCATGCGTCATTTAGTGGTTTCCCAATCCACGTACAAAGGTAATCTCTATGTACTAAATGTACATCCTCTGGTAGTTTGGGGTCTTGTGGAAACACTTCACCATTGTATGTATCTTTTGGACAATATGGATCTTTTACAAACAACGATCTTTCACCGGTTTTGTGTAAATTATAAAGATATGACCTTGACGCACAACCTGCGCGACATGATTCTATCAAGCCGCAATCTGCACAACCAGGAACAACTTCTGGGTGAGTGTTTCTCCTTCTAAAACTTTTAAACTGAGGTGATCTAACGATATCGAATAAATTGTCCTTTGTAAGGTCACCTGTTTTGTAATCATGCAAATAAACACATGGAGAAACAGGAATTTGACCATCAGGAGTAATTGAATGAATTCTAAATGAAGTTCTACCACAAGGACAGCCTTTTGCATGTTCAAAATTAGTAACAGTTGCAAGAGGTGGTTCTCCTAAATCTACAGGACTACACAAACTCATCAAAAGTGAAAAGCCTTTATAAAATTGTTCGGGAGGCAATGCTGTATCCATGTGTTTGGCTTCAACTGGTTTAAGAGTATTAATTCTAATATTGGCATCATATTTTTTAGCTATATCAACCAAAGCTCTAATGCGATCCTCGGTAAAGTTCCAGTTCATAGCACACATAATAATCGTGTGGTCTAAATCATATTCCTGACAAATTTCTAACGATCTGACAGCCTGTTTAAATAGATCTGCCCCTCTATTTTTATTATGCTCAGCTTCATATGGTGAATCAAAGCTTACATCTACGTCGTTTAATTTTCGGACAGTGTCTTTATGATCTTTTTCCAGATTAATCAGAGTTATTCCGGAGGTGGTTAAACCTACTCTAATTCCCCGATCAACTAATTGGTCAACTATGTATGGCAAAAGAGTAGCTTTAAGATCCAATCCGTTAGTAAAAATTGGTTCATTTCCACCGAGGTTTACGGTTTCTACACCATTTAATGCTAATTGACCCACGACTCTATCAATAATTTCAGTTGTCATGTTCATTCCCTTTTCTCTTGCAGACATCGAATAACAATGAGAACACCTATAAGGACAATCGTTACCCAAAGTCCAACCTATATTTCGAATATCAATTGCCACTTCGTCAAGTTCTTCGTGTTCTATTGGACCAATATTGCCTTGATAATGCAATTTTGGATCTGTCATTGATAATGGTGTTGGATTTTCTGTCATATTTTAGTTAATAAATGGATTTTCATCGGCGTCATAGACTAGCCCTGTTTTTTCATAGGCTCCCAAGACTTTTTTCTCGAAATCTACATACCAGGTCTTCGAGCTATCAATTTTTGCTTGCGTATATTCTACCACTTGAGCTTCTGTCAAACCCTCTTCTACAAGATCAAGCGCTTCACGCATAAAGTCTAGATCTTTTTCCCTAAGCTCGATACAAAGTGGATGAAAAAGTTCTAGTTCGGCCGGCTCCAATGCTTTAGGCGCCGAGATTGCATCAATTGTCATATCGTACGTTCTAATATGACTTTTGTGCCACAACTTCATCGCTTTATAAACTTTTCTAGCTTCAGAATCCTGAACCTCGTATGTATTATTTCCTAATCCTTTGTCATCTTCCTTAAGTAACTTTTTATTTGCGAGTAATTTTGTAAAAGGAGTTCCATCAGCCGCGTACATTTCTGTAAAGGTTCCTTTTGATATTGTCCAAACATATTTACGCATAAAATCATAATTTTCTTCTAATTCTTGCATTGTTGTACCATGATCAAAAAGTATATGTCCTGCTTGAACATAGATTCCGTACTTTTTAAATATTTCTAAAGCTTGTTTATTTTGTTCAGAATTTGCTGATTTTCCCATTCTTTTTAACGCAGAGTCTGAAGCGTTTTCGATACCGCACGAGAAAGCAAAGAAGCCGGCTCTTTTTAATTCTCGTATTACACCATCAGTGACACGATCTGCTCTAATCGAGCTTCTCAGTCTGATGTTCAGACCTCTGCCTTGGATTTCATCAGCTAAAGACGTACACCAAGCCTTATCTCTGGGAGGTTCTATAAAACTATCATCAATAACTTTGAAATATTTTGAGCCTTGTTTATTCAATATGTCCAATTCATCTACAAAATTCTTAATAGACCTTTGTCTCCATTGGGGACCTTCTGACAACTTTTGGAAAGCAACTATGGAACAGAAAACACAGTGTGCCTGACACCCCCTAGCAGAAGCAATATGTACAGCAGATCGCCTTTTAATTGTTATGTCCATAGTTTCCCGACTCGGGAAAGATATTTCGTCAATGTTCAATTTGAGAGGTCTTGTGGGGTTATGTCGTACTTCGCCGTTGTCCATGTAACTAATTCCTTGGATTTGAGGCAGGGCGGGTGTGCCTTTTGTAAAATACGAAAACAAGTCTAGTATCGTTTCCTCGGCTTCACCCCTTACTACAATATCGAATCCAGCCTTTAAAAATTCTTCTGACTCAAATGTTGGGCCATAACCACCAACAACTAAGGGGACATCTAAACCCGATTGTCTTACCAGATTTGCGACTTCCATTGTTCTTTCCATGTTGGAGCGATAGCAAGAAAAACCTAAAAATGTTTTAGGTGGATTTTTTAATATCTCTGAAGCCAAATCATGTGAACTTAGACCATTTAACCAACCGTCTACTATTTGAACGGACTGGCCGTTTTCTCTTAGTGCCGAGGCTAAATAGCCGAGACCTAAATTTTCCTCCGCTGTTCTGTGGGTAATTGGCGGGGGTGTAGCCAGTGTCACGTCAGGCCTATAAAGTTCCAACATAAGCGGAAGTCTAGCACAAATAGGCAAAAATGTCTAAATATCAAAGACCGATAGTAGACATAATCATGCACAAATGCAGTTAAATCTTGCACGTATAGTATATAATGCTTCTCATGACCGAAAATCTAGTAAGAATGGCATTTATGGAAGGCCCGCAAGGTGCTGGAAAAACCAGTGCAACAGAATTTGCAACTTCACTTGGTTATAAACCTGTAAGAGGGATTCCGACTGGAGAAAAACTCATCAAAAACACCACGAGTCAAAATTGGCATCAAAGTTTGGCCATTTTGGAAGAACTAGCAAATAGAGGAGAGGCTTTTGTTTCAGACAGATCGTTCTGGTCTCTGGTAGTCTTTAAGATGAGAAAAAGGCCGGAATTGGCAGATTCATTTTACGAATTAGGAAGTCAAATGTTCAAAGGAAGAATCAATGGAATTGATCATAAAGTTATAGTTATTTTGGCCGAACCTCAAACTTGTATTTCGAGAGCAAATCCCGATAGCCCAGTTGCAATTACTGATATTGCAGAGTCCGAAAATGAAATCAAAACTTACAAGGAGTTGATGGTTAGATTAAAAGATGATGGTTTTAAAGCGTTTTCTATATATAACGAGGGTATAAGCAAGGATGAGTTCTTTGGTCACATCACCTCGCTTTTAAAGTAAAAATGTCGTATTATTGTTCAAATGAGCAATGCAAAAGATTTTCTAGGAAAAAAAGTGGAAGTTGTTATTGATCGACCTTTAGGGTCAAAACATCCTAAACATGGTTTTACGTACGAAGTTAATTACGGATATATCCCAGACACAAAATCTCCAGATAGTGAAGAGTTAGACGCATATTATTTAGGTATTGATAAGCCTATTGAAAAATCAAATGGTGTTTGCATTGCTGTAATCCACAGAACAGACGATGATGACGACAAACTGGTTGTTGTTCCCGAGGGAGTAGATATTGACAATGAGAAGATTGAGAAATTAGTAGAGTTTCAGGAAAAATGGTTCAAACACAAAATCTATAGAGATTAACCTTCAAAGAACTCTGATGCGGCAATAGATAAACCCGCTACCACACTTGTAAAAACGTTGTCGTCCTCAATCTTGGTTTGGAAATTAGATTTAAGAATATTGTCGATAAATCTGTTGTTAGAAGATCCTCCTACTTTTAAAACAGCGTCTACTTCTTCGGGTTTGAGCTGGGCTCTATTTAAACACTCCTCAATACATGTTTGAATATCAGTTCGTCTATTTGCCACCATATTTTCAAATTCCTTCCTTGTGATTGGGTCATTGATGTGAATATCTTTAAAATCATACTTTACTCTTGTAGAGTTGTACGAAGCTAAAGCAATTTTGGCTTGTTCTACACTTTGTAGTATTGCAAAGACTTGTTGTTCCTGAATTAATGTTGTTAATCGTTTTATAGCTTCAGGGTCAGTACAATCCCGTGTTACTTCTCTCAAAAACCCAAACATTTCACTTTTTCTAAGTTGATCAACCAAATGCCATTCAGAAATTTCATTAAAAATGTGAGCCGGCATAGGAAGTCTTTTTTCACCCCACTTAACATCTTTTCTGTCAAGTACCCATTTTTTTGTAATAACTTTCTAAGTACATTTTCGGTGGGCATTTAAGAACAGAGTGGATTCTTTCATTATTATGGTACCAGATTAATTTTGATATTTCTTCAATTAATTCAGCAATATCATAAAACCGGTTAATATCGGCAAGTTGAACTTTAAAATGACTGTAAAAAGATTCCTGATAACTATTCTCCCAAGGAGAGGATTTATTGCTCATGGAAATATTAATGCCAATGGTTTGGCAAAAACCAAGGTAAACCTGACTGTCATATTCACTTCCCTGATCGGAATGCAAAATGCTTGGTTTGGGATTGCTAGTAAGGGCATTTTCCAATGCTCCTAAAACCAGTTCCTTATTATGCCTGTTTGAAAGATTAAAACCAACAATGTTTCTCCCGTAAATATCAATAATCGTTGACAGATACAAAAATCTTCCCTGCCATTTAAGGTAGGTAAAATCGGAAGCCCAGACCAAGTTTGGTTTATCGACAACAGCAATATCTTTTATTAAGTTTTGGTATTTTGAATTTGGCTTGTTAATATCCTTTTTCTTTATTAGTCCTTTTCTCCTCCGGCGGTAAGGTTTTAGGTTGTATTTTTTCATTACTCTAAGGATTCTTTTTTTATTCATCTTTAAGGCAAGAGCAATCCGTTTATGGCCGTAATCAGGATTACTATCCATTATTGTTTCAATTAGGCCTTTAACTTCAAGGTCAATACTCTCGCGTTTTGCCTTGTAATACAGGGAAGAAACAGAAACTCCCAACTTTTGGGCAACTTCCTTTTTGGTTAATTTAACTTTATTTGCCACCATTATCCTTTCTCTTTTTTTTAAGCTCGAAGGTTACTTCTCCTATTAGTCTCATTAATTCATCGTTTTGTCTTTTTAATCTGTTTATTTCTAAAACAGATCCGTCCTGCTTAATTCCTCCTCTTAACCAGTTGTAAACGGATTTGACATTAACTCCATATTCGGAAGCAATTTGGGAAACCGGCTTTCCCGAGGTTTTAATCTTTTCGACAACTTCTTCTTTTAATTGTTTTGAATAATATTTGCCTGTACCCATAAACTTATTCCTTTCTTAAAAAACTAAATATTTAATTAATTTTAGTTAGAAAGTGATTACAGTTTAAGGGGTACTTGCCCGGAACCTTAGAAGGATATATTTTAGAGAAACCATCGGTTCAAAGAGTAGGGGGTTTCCCTTTTGAATCCTTATTTTTTGTTCCGGAATGGAATATGCTCTTGGGAGATGCAAGACAATTACCGGTTGAAAAGAAGCAACATTTACTCAATCATCGGGAAAGGGCGATAGAAAAAGCTATTCCAAGAATTAGAGAGTTGTTAGAAAGTTGATAAAAGAACCAGAGCTATAAGAATAGAAAGGTCCCAGACCGGCTCGCTAAACATCGAAATTTTATATGGAAGACAAATGTTCTCAGTGTGCCCTTTGTTGTTCTTTATTTTTAGTGAATTTATCCGAAGAAGAATACCGGTCAGGCAAATACAGAACTCAGTTTGAAGAATTTGGCTTAGTCGATAATTTCCACGAGGCAACGGTACGCGGAGTAAATATTCTCAAACAAAAAGAAGACGGGAGTTGCTTCTATCTTGAAGGGAATAAATGCTCTATTCACAAAATAAGACCCCAAGTTTGCAGAGAGTTTTTCTGCACTTCGAAGTTAGAAAAGTTCAAGAAAATGATTGAGCAAATTGAAAAGAAACGAGCTAGTTTAGAAAAGGAAAAGAATTGAAAATTTTTAGACTGCCCTGCTCAGCCGCCCACACTAAATCTCGGGAAGTGGCAAGGTCTTCGGCAGGACAGGTTCTCTGAATTTAAGCTCTAGTTGCTTAATAGCAGTTGCTGTTAGACCCAGCACAAACATTTTTGATGATAATAATCTGGCCAAGAGTCCCAGATTTAATTTCCCGTCAGTGATATATTCCTCAAATTGAGAAACAAATTTATCGGCGTCTTCTGTGTTGCTTTCGCGAAGCATTATTCCTGTTTGATCCATTGTTCCTCCTATTTTACCCCGCTTTTGATATGATAGTCTGGCCAAAGCTCCGGCCAAATAAAAATTATCTGATTTCCATGTTTTTCTCCATCGGTGGTGAAATTGGCGAGGACTTTCTTCTTTTTTCACAGATTCGGCCAGCAATCGGCCTGCGATTATTGCCCTTCGTATTGAATCTCCGCTGGTTGGTTTTGCCATCCCCGCTGCCTCACCGACCGCATATACATTTTGGGTTGAAGGTACTCTGGTTGGTTGGGATCTTATCAATCCAGAATAAACATATTCGGGGACAATAGATTGTATCTCAATCCCGGGTTTACCGGAAAGAAACCCTACCAGTTGATCAAGGCGTGTTCTGGCTTCTCGCAGGAATTCCGAGAAATTTCTTTTTGGCCCCCAAGCCGAAAAAACAACGTCAACAAATCCATTCCCCTCTATACTTGGGTTTGCCCAAGAAGTTCCACCGGCTGGACCAAATATTAAAATTATTTCGTCATCCTGGAAATTGCCCCTGAAAGTTCCGCCATAGACATATTCTGCAAGAAAATTCTCCTCATGGTTGGGGTTGATCGTTTCATCTACTTTTCCACCAACTCCGGTTGCGTCAACAACTAAATCAAAATGGTTTTTTTGACCATCCAGTAAAACTGTCACGCCGCTTTTGTGATCCTCGATTTGGACGCTATTTAAAACTTCCATTGGAGCCGGGGAGAAATGGATATCTCTTCTTTCTGATAGCTCTTTTTGAACCCTATCGAGGGTAGAAGGATAATCGACCATGAAATACCTTGCGTTGTTTGGGCCCAGATGAATTTTAAAATCCGTTCCATTTGAGGTAATGATTCTTATAATAGGCAACTTCCTGGTAGATTCAGGCCTAAAAAAGGTTTGGACCGATTCTGGAGAAACAAATCTATCGGTAGTGTAAACTGAATGAGGAAGCCTAGAAGTTTCAGGAGTTATAACTTCAACGTTGTGCCCGGCATTTGCTATTTCCATGGCTGAAGATAAACCAGCCGGACCAGCTCCAAAAACAGCCACGTTTAGTCTTTCAGGACTCATATATCCTATAATATACCACTCCGATCATGTTTTTTCCACTAGTGAATTTGTTTTAATTTTGTTTCCAGAACTTCTTTACAAGTAATTTTTTTTGGCTATAGTCGCAGGACAGAATACCCAGCTTTCAAGGGAATTCCACCTCCGAGGTGGAAGTATTTAAGATATAGCTGCTTTTTCCAAACTGATAATATGGTTGATGGCAATTAAGAGAGCGATATTAAAAACCAGTTCGCTTAGAGCGACCAACTGTAAGTCATAAAAAGCAAAGACTTGGGTTAAAAGGATTGAAACAAGCAAGGATTTTTTGAAGTCATAATATGCTACCAGCCGTTTTCGTCGAAGTTTAAGAACGCCGACAATAACAAAACTTGCCGCAATGGTGGAGGAAAGGATTTCTAGTTTTTGAGGCAGAGAAATTGAGGCAAGTGTTGGGAGGAGAAAAGATTTTCCAACAAGGACAGCGTTTGTAATCAGAAACAAGGATTGAAGAATAAAAAAGACCGTCAGTCCCTTAATAAACCAATTCTTCCTGACAATCCCTAAGTAAAAGTTCTGCAGTCGGCGGACCGCCTTCGTCACCAGATTAGATTTCATATCGGCTAACTTTTCTTGAGCGAACATTTCCATAAACGCCCGGGTAAGATTATCATGCTGACCACTTTCTTTCAGAAAAGACAGTGCTTTTTCTTTTTCATTCCTGTCTAAATCGTTCAAGATTGCTTCTTTGGAGATTTCTAGAGCGTTGATAAGATATTCGGTTTCGTTAACAAAGCGGGTCTCCCCCAGCTTTCTGAAAGCAAAAAAGAGCAGAACAAAAACAACGTAGATAAGGGCAATTGTTGGTTGAAAGAAGTAATTATTATCACGAGTAATAAACTTACCTATTTCATCAATAAAAATCCCGAAACCAACTCCGCCAACAATGGCAGCAGTTTTTTGCGCAGGCTTGGTGATAAAAGAAAATAGAATAACTTGTGCCAAAAGCATCAACAGCCCGCCCCAAAACATGTGGGCAATATGAAGACTTCTGCCGCCCAATTGCGGATAATTTAAAATAAAAAGAAGGAAACGGAGAGTGAGCATGGCGCCGACAGCAGAAATAAAGAAAGACTCGAGTAAATTATCTACTTCAAGATTGCGAACAAAAAGCCGTTTAAGAAAATTTCGAAGCATTTTTTAAATCACCGGTACTGGTTACTCTTTAGTATAACAAAATAATTTGGCAAGAAATAGCTAAAGAAAAATAAGTGATATGATTATATTGTGATTGTTAAACGGAAAGCTGGGTACTTTGTTATCTCGGAAAAAACCCGGCGGAATTTAGGTGGGCCTTATAAAAACAAAGAAGAAGCCGAGAAAAGGTTGCGCCAGGTAGAATATTTTAAACACCTTGGAGCCAAAAAATAGATTTTTTAATTTCCCTTCCTAAATCTTCCTAAAAGTTTTTGGAGTACTTTTTCAACCTGATTTTCTAAAAAATTAGGCTTCTGTTTGGCCGGTGAACTTCTGGGAAAGACTTGTTTTGATCGAGTCAGACTCGATTTTGACCA
>Ga0210042_1000839_pt1 | contig 27009 bp, 32 predicted proteins | sample CryGeymeta201518_FD_183982 | JGI IMG/M metagenome (GOLD analysis project Ga0210042, IMG submission 183982) | Groundwater microbial communities from Crystal Geyser aquifers in Utah, USA - Crystal Geyser metaG 2015-18 (SPAdes) (version 2) | ecosystem: Environmental > Aquatic > Deep subsurface >... | reverse complement strand
AGAAGCATATCTCGTTCGGCCTTGTTTGCAAATTTTGCTCTTAATGCTAATAGCATAGCTGTGGTTCTGTACGAATCCCAATCTTTTCTTAATTCAGCTTTACTTCCAAACTTTTTGGCCTGACCGGGCGTAGGAGATTGAATAATTGAAAGACGGTATTCCGGATCTGAATTTTTCTAATACATATAAACATGTTCGGAAGACATGAAAGGAATCCCATCAAACACACAAGTACACAGATGATAATTAGATAAAAATCTATATTCACCAAAGAAGCCTAAATAGGCTTCGCATCACTAAACAGGTTTGTCATTTTGCAAAAGTTTCAAATTGAGAACAAAATTCTCTACTGTAAGTTTAATCACTGTAGCCAAAAGAATCATATCACGAGAATCTTTGTCGTTACTCAGATACATTTCCAATACGGCCGTTGCCATCAATGTATACGCCACGTCTTCATCTATCTGGAGCATGGCAAAATCAATCGGATCTTCTGTTTCGATTTCTTTGGCCAGATCTATAAGTTGTTCTACTAAATTCATCAGAAATACTCCACACGCGTTCGGTCAACAGTACCTTCGGCAAAACGAACTTCGTAGGGAGTATCTTCAATGGTACCATGTACTACAATGCCGGGCAGCTCACCGGCAGGTACTTCATCGAGCAGTAGGTACCGAAAACCTTTATAGTTGCCTGATTGATGCAGCACATATTCCAAAGCATCCATCAGACCTCGTCGAACATCAGGAGTAGAATAACTTTTGGTAGAATTCTTCAAACTCAGATTAATTTCGCGGCGCATAGTATCAACAGAAAATGTTTTCTTACCCATTATTTGACTCCAAATGTTCTTTAATCATACCAAAAACTTTACTATTTGCATCCCAAGCACCAATAGCAGCACAATTAATGCTGGTGAAACTTATAAAGATTTTGGTTCGTTCATGATGAAAATTATAAACTATTCTTTATTATGTGTAAATTATTCGCCATGAACCGTAAAATAAATGTGTTTTATGCCGGCAGATTTAATTACAGACTCACAGATTGGACAGGGTTTGGCAATCATCGGGGCACCTTCCTTTGAATACCTGTACACATGAATTGAGTGTGCATTATGTAAATTTTTACATTTTACTATTGCTGCAACTTCGGCATGAAGATACTCTTTAAAAGGAACACCTACTTTTTGTCCATGTAATTTCATTATAGTATGAGTTTTTACATAATTATTATGACCAACCGAAAGTGCTCGCCCGTGTTTATCTTTTATGATTGCCGTAATGTACTGCCGTTTAGTCACTTTACAATTTCCTTATGACGCGATTGCATCCAGAATTTCCCTATCATATTTAAGTTTTGTCTTCATAACTTTAATAGCATAGTTAGGTGCTTCCCCTAAAGATCCATTATATCGTAAAAGCATCTCTATTGTATTTTTTGACATTTTAGAGTATTCTTGAACTATCTGAGCACCCACCATAATATTTACTTTGGGATCAAAAAGAGCTGCCTTGGATGTTTTTTCCTTATGATAACTAGATGCTACTTGGAATAAACCTATCGGACCAGTAGGGGAAACTGCTTTATAATTAAATCTAGATTCTGTATGCATAATTGATAGCAGAAGTATTGGGTCTACAGAATATTTAGCTGCAGCCTCATAAATCCACAATGAGTATTTCTTAGCAACATTTGGAGGAATAGAACCATCACGGACAATGATAGCTGCGGTTTGATCTAAAATAATCTCAGATTTAAAATTATTTGAGATAGATATAGGGGTATTTTGTAAATAAAATACTTGATCTTTAATTATGTTTAGATATGTGGCCCCTGCAAGCATTATCGCAAATAAAACTAAATAAAGCGTAAATTTTAATTTTTTGAAAAATTGTTTTTCTACAATCTTGGGTGAAGAGGAAAGACTTTTCCTAATCACCATAGTAGGTAATTTATTAATTTTCATTGTGTGAGTTAAACGATTTTGATTGAATTCTGATCCACTAAACCAACCGAGTTAATAATAAATGTAATTAGATAACCATCTAAAAACACAGTACAATCGCCAGTATCAGATGTTATGTACTTTACGTCTGAATCTTGTATGTACATTACCTTCTTTAACAAATAGAATGGTAATTCATCAACAACTTCCTTTGATTTTAACACAACTTTCATTTTGTGTACATTTTTAGCTATGGTGTTTTAACCGATGAATTATTCTTCCCTAGCATATGCATTCTGTTTATTCTGCAACCAACATAAGCATTATAATAAAGATTTGGGTATAGTAAAACATCATTATCCATTTGTACTTTAAGTTCATAGTATGAGCATTCAGAAAGAGAAGAACAAAATCTTAAAATTTCTCTGTAAAAATTTTCTTTGCCAAGTTTTTCTACATCAGCCTTAAGTTCTTCAGACGAACCGTAGTAATCTCTCCAATCCGAATCTACCTGTGTTCTAATTTTCTTTTTTTTCTTAAGACCAGTTGACTTAATCTTTACTGTTTTGATTGATACTTTCTTGAACGTTGATTTCTTTTTGCCGAAGTATTTGCGACCATCTAGTAAATTTGTAATACAATAAGTAAAACCGACAAACGAAGGATCAATTTCGTCTATCGGTTCATTGTTATGAAACCAAGTCATACGTCTACCATAAGAGTTTATCCTGATTTATTTAATAATTGTTTTAATTCAGTATAACTTCCGACAAAATTCGAATTTTTAAAGATTACTGGTGCTGCTTTTATATTTGGGTCCAGCAATTTTAATTCAGATACTGTAATATATTTAGATGTATCGTCTTTTTTCTGGCCCACATCAATTATAATTTCTTCATATTTTATATTATTATCCTTTAACAACTTTTTGGAATAATTACAATTTGGACAATTAGGTTTTGAATATACTGTAAACATAAATTAAAAATCTACTTCGAAGCTTGTTTTGATATCATCTCTGTGTACTACGTTGACTTTATATGCGTTATTGTCTTGCTCTTGGGGCGCAGCCTGAGAATTACCAATATTGATCCAATCTTCAACGTGTGGCATTGGATTCTTTGCTGGAAATTTAAAATTCGTTTCAACATCCAAAAACTTATATACCTCACGTGCGTTGAAAAGTACCCAATTTTTAATTGTCTGTGAATTTGTACCTACCAATTCTCTACCTTCGGAAAAAAGATAATCAGACCAAGCCATTTCTGAATTAATTACCTCATCACATAATGCTTTAATTTTATCCTTCTGCCGTTTATACGAGTCTAGTCCGCGTGCCGTGGCCAACTCAATTTTAATAACTTCCTTGTCTAATTCAGCGTGTACTTCCAATTCATCTTGAGCAATTTTTTGTACCGCTTTACCAATAGGCTGAAATAAATTAGTTGAGCATATAGTAAATGTAATGGCAAAAGAAGCCATAAATTGAATACGTTCCAGAAGATATAAAGCAACAACCCCAAGAAGTAATTTATCATATGCTTCATCTGCAGTGATTTGATTTAAAGCATATTTATGTGAAGCAACTGACAGTTCAGAAAACACCTCATTGACCGAATGCATTCGAACAATTGATTCTTTTACAGAAAGAATATCAGATAGTACTTTTTCTGGGTTGTCAAATGAAATTCTAACAATTTCTGAATATGTTGCGGAATGTATAATTTCATTGTCGCTGATTCTTTGCCAGGCCGCCCACAATGAACTATCAGTAATAAATGGTGCCAGGACTGGCGCGATTGATCTTGAAGCAACCGAATCTGCTTCCCATTGCCATGCCAGGGTTCTGATCATCATATCATAAACAGATTTTGGACAATTTTTAAAATCGGTATTACATTGAGTGTAATCAAATTCGTCTTCGGACCAATCCAAAGATTTCATAGTTTTATAAAGTGACCATATTTTTGGATATGTTTTATTAACTGTATCAAACAAACCAGGTAAATCTCCGAAAAATAATGGATGTTGTTTTTCCATATATTGAGAAGATTTTTTATTTTCATTAAAAACTAAATTCATTTAAGCTCCTTAAAGTGCGCAAGATTCACAGTATTCTTGTTCAGTAGTATCCGAACTAACTGCCACATCATCTGTTATTAACGAAATTCCCTGAGAAGTGGAAGAATTAATATAATATCTAGTTTTCATACCATATTTGACTATATCCAGATAATCTCTAATCATATCAGAAGAAGAAACTTTCTGATCTCCATGAATTTTTACAAATAAATCTGAGGAAATTGCCTGATCTGTCCATTTCTGCATAATTGCATAGACTTTAATCATATCTGTTGTTGATATGTCCCACGCAGATTGATATTTTGTTTTCAATTTAGTACCATCTGGCGCAGCCCAATGATTTACTCCTGTATCATTAGTTTTCATAATATACAATTCTCTGATAGGATAAGGTCCATTGGAAGTACCAGAAGAAATTGCTGAGCTCTCAGAAGGCATGTGGGCAACCAGTACAGAATTTCTAATGCCGCCATTTTCTATAATCTCTTTTCTTACTGCATCCCAATCTCGTTTATTTTCTACTGTAATCAATTCATCTACTTTTTTCTCATATGTGTCTAAAGGCAACCAGCCATTAGGCCATTCGGTTTTGTCCATCCAAGGTGCGTTTCCTAATTCTTTACCCAATTTTAACGAAGCGTTAATCAAATGAAACATGTGTGTTTCGGAAAGGGTATGAATAAAATCTCTGCCTTCTTGTGTATTATATTTTTGATTTTCCTTGGCCATTAGATGTGCTAAACCAATAATACCCACACCTGCGGACATTCTGGATTTAGCCGTATATTCTAAATTGGGAAATGTATAATCGGATTTATGAATGCACACATCAATCATTTTTAATGCATAATAAGCCACTTCAGAATACTGTTTATCAGATTCTATATTACTTACCACAATACCTGCAAGTGAACACAAACCGATCTCGGGAGAATAATCCAATTCTTTTTTATATAGATCTGCAACAGATTTATATGGGCTAACCGGTAAAGCTATCTCGGAACACAAATTACTGAGATAGATTTTATCTTTAAAAGGTGTATGTTTGTTCATTGCGTCCGTTAAGTGCAAATAATGAACACCAGTTTCATATGACTGAGTTAATGCACCAAGAGAAATTTCGCGAGCATTTAATTTATTTTTTGCTGTTTTTTCGTACTCGGCATACATTTTCTCAAATTTAGTTTGATCTTTTTCGTATTGAGCTTCAAACATTTCTTCATTACCATAATAACTAAAAGGTGCATAATCTTCATTCTTTGCAACTTTTCTGGCAAATAATTTGTTAGAACCAAACGAATAATGACAACCTGACACTTTTTTGTTTGCAGGAGTCATTGGATGCCGCAATTTCTGTAAAACTTCCACTTCGGGGTCATATGCAGAATAATAAACAGTTGAAGCTCCACCACGGCCATTCTGTAAATTGGCTCCAATAGCTCCAACCATGGAACGGTAATACGGAAGTTTACCTTGGTGTTGTATAACACCCCCTCTGACCGGGTCACCAAGTGATCGCGTTTTAATATGGGTACCGATACCTGCTGATGCAACAGTCATCATATATGCAATATGATCACCCGCGGCTAAAGAAGAAGCTGTATCAGCGGTAGTATAAAGACAACAGCTGGCGTAACCATTTAGTTTTGTACCAAGATTTACGAAATTTGGTGTCGGTGCGTTTATACGGTTTTGACTCAGATGTTCATACCATTTTGCAACATGCAACATTTTATCAGACTTTTCATTTTCTCCTAAAGCCATTGCCATTCGCATATATACAAATTGCGCAGTTTCATATTCTTGCTTGGTGACCTTATTTCTAATTGCGTATTTATATCTAATTTGATTAAGCTGATAGTGTGGATACTTTAAATTTAATTTATGATCAATAATGAGTTGTGCAAGTTTGTATTCTTCATCTGTGTAATTAAGCTTTACCATCAGTCCAACTTCATAAAGCTTATTATGTAATTCTTGCACTGTTGGAATTCCATCGGGATAAATAATACGATCTATCATAGGTGCATATAATCTGCCAGCAGCTTTATTATATTCCCATGTTTTATATGATAAACAGGCATCAATCAAAGCTTGTTGTAATTGTAAGCTTGTGCAATTTTTAGGGCATTTATTTACCGCATCAATCACAACAGAAGCCCAATTAAAATGAGCTTTGGGAATAGTAGCAAAAGCCCATTCTGCCCATCTATTTACTTTCTTTGGCTGAAATTGTTCTTTTGTTCCATTGCTTTTGATAATAGTTTCAATCATTTTGTTATATTTTCTTCCATGTATTAAATTGAATTTTAGCCATTAAACCCTTATATGTATTACTCTTGATCAGAGCTACTGGGTCTATATTATGTTTAATCATCTCATTGATGTCTTTATATCGTTCAACGACTTTTGGCCAGATTACTGTCTTTAATCCCGACTCGATAGCCTTTTCATATTCCTTCACAACCGCCTTATTACGGGGTTCATTATCTAATACTACAGTAAGTAAATCTGCAGGAAGTTTTGTTCCCTTAATAAACCAATTAGCAGTAGTTGATAAAGATGCATTAACCGAAGCCATAGAATTTGGGATAAACAAACTATCTATGGGTCCTTCTACTAATGTTATGGGTTTATTTAAATTCAGTCTTTCGACACCAAATAACAAAGGCGTCTTTTCGTTGATCTTAACTGTGATGTATTTTTGGTTTGAGTGGCCTGAGAGGTCTCTTCCTTGGTATGCAAAGATCTTTCCTGTTTTGTCAAAAAAGGGAATAATAATGCGGGCTTCGTCTCTTTTGTTGTGTTTGAAAGTATCATTGAACTGGGAAGAATATTCATAAAATTTGTCCGTATAATAAAATGGGTAGTTAGGAAGTTTTCTATCTTTTATGTATTGACGGGCATAATGATCCGATGGTAAGTCAGAAACCAATTGCAAATCTAAAACATTCGGTTCAATCGTGTCTTTTTCATACACTACTTTTTCTGGCACAAACGCAATTTCTTTTTTTGCTGCCGGTGCATTATTTCTAAACTTTTCAAACAAAAATTCATCAAATATTTGTTTGTAATGTACTTTTAGAAAACTTAACAGTGTAGTAGATAAACCACAGTTGAAGCAATTCACATTTAATTCACTGTTTTTAGAATAGATGGCAAATCTAGTCTTAGTTTTATTTTTAGCAGAATCACCACACATTGGACACCTTGCTACAGCTAGAAAAGGTGATTCTTTTTTAATTTTGAATCTTTCTAACCTAGAACCAAGAATTTTGGCATACGCCACCTCTAAAAAATAACAATCACTCATTGCACGGTTTCTGGAGTTTCCATGATGTTCTCATAATCTTTTGAGTTTAAAAATGAATCGAAAGTGATTTTTCGTTTAAAATCTTCAAGCAACAACTCACGGAGGGAATTCTTGTAAAATCTAAAATCTAACTCGGATCCATTTACTGTAGAAATTATGTGGTCCGCAACAATAGGGATGTATTTATTGTCCCCAAAAGGTTGATAAAGTACTGGCACCATTTGTGTTACAATTTTATCATTATAGAGAATGGGAGTAAAATTTATTTTCAGGGGATAAAGAACGAAAAAATACCATCTTTTTCATATGCTGGCCCGGTCAGTAAAGTCTCTCCGGTAGAAAGTTTTATAGACAGACACGTAATCATTGATTCTTCGGACATAATTATTTAGTTAAAATCCACGTTAATAATAGAATAGGTAAATCCATTCTTTGTGTATGTTCCCAAACGATCACCCAAATGCCGGTAAGAAATATTGGGTTTTCTATGAAACGTCATATTATCAGAAATATCATACAATGTACAAGAAGTTTTTCCTTCTTTCAATCTAAGCCCTCGGCCTATAGATTGAATAATTGTAATGGCAGACTTGGCTGGGTGTGCAAAAATAATATTTTCAATCGCGGGAAGATTAGTCCCAGTTCCAAAAACTGCGTAACTAGATACAATAATATCATCTCCATCATTAGCATTTTTGCGTATTGTTTCTCGGGCCTTACCAGTGACCCCACCATCAATATAGTGGACATTTCTATCGACAGCTTTATCACAGATAAGACTGTATAGAGCAGTCCCCTGTATGTCGATAAAACGGAAAAGTACCAAAGTAGTGCCTTTACATTGTGCAGCTAATTTAGATATAAACTCATTACGTTTTAAATTAGAAACAATATATTTGATCTCAGTATCATAATCAACCTTTTTCATTGCTTTAGCAACATGCTCTGGGTGATTAAGAATAATTGCTTTAATTTTAAGGGGAACTAGTTGTTTATTTTCAATTAGAGTAGAAGTAGTGGCAATTTCATGCACATCACCAGTAATACCTTTCATTACTAAAAGATTACATTTCATGTCATGAAGAGTACCAGTACAAGCTAACTTATATTCTACCTCTGTAGCACGTTCATAAATTCCAGTAATGGTTTTTGCAACAATTTTATGACCTTCATCACCAATAATACACCCAAACTGATTTAGCCACTCAGAATCCATTTTATAAATGGATTGAAACGTAGAAACCGTAATCGGTTTTTTAACATTCTTATCTGCCCCTGCTGTTATACAATGCACATTATCTTCGGCCGACCAATCTGTGCCTGAAGCATAATCTGCAAAATCAGATTTCATTTGAGAAGTGAGTGAAATAGTCGGGACAACTATAAGTACTCTCATCTGAAGTTCATCTATAATATAACGACAAATGATAAACAGTATGAGAGATTTTCCACTGCCTGTAGCTGAGTGAAGTATAGCACGTTTATTCTTCAGTGCTTGAAATACACCATTAATCTGATAATCTCTAATTTGTATTGGAGGTGCTCTTTTATCTATACCCAGAGTATTAGCAAAATCTGCAATGTCTTTATATGTCAGTCCGGTATCAATGTGATCTGGGATATTGACTTCAATTGAATAATTTCTTGATTCGGCAAAAGCTCTGAGTTCTGAGACAAGTCCGAATGGTAATGTCCGTGGGCCTAAGTTAAAGATGCGGATTTTTCCATCAAACCGACCCATCTTATAGGCCGGCATAAACTTTGCTCCAGGAACCTCAAACGTAAAAGTATCTGAAATTTCTCGTGCTAAATCGAGATCACACTTTACTTTCACGTATGATTCGTTTAATTTTGTAACTACAATATCTTTCATAAGCACACAGAAGAAATTGTTTTATAAATTGTAAAATCTCTATTAACCTGATCTAAGATCAGATTATAGACTGGATAGACACTATTAAAAACAGCGGAGTCGAACAAATCAGAATCGCATATGATATAAGAAGTTTCTGAGTTAAAATCTACAATCAACTGCTGATCGGTTACATTAGCTTCTAACCATTTAAACAACAGTTGTGTTTCAGCTCTATCAGCTGATTTTAAAAATCTATTTTCGATAGCAATTGCGCCTGCATTCATAATTAAACCCCCGCTTGAAACTTCGTATAATCTACGAGGCTTTTTAGTAAAAAATACTGATTACCTATATCTTTGAGAATGCTTTCGGATGCTTGTACCATAGTTTCTACATAAAGAATTTGTTCTTTAATCAATTGTAATGATTCATCTGCATCGAGAAGACTTTCCATTTCCGAACGAAGAGGTTTCTTATAAAGCCATTGTTTAAGATTGTTGAACTTAAGTTCTTCCTCATCCATTTCACCATTATAATATTTCGTCATGAGCTGGCGACGTTTTTGATATTTTAATGAAAGTGTCCGCAGTTTTATCTTATATGTTTGTAGATAAGTAAGATACTTCGAATGTAGGACTGGGTGTGAAGACATGCGCTCGGAAAGATTAGTTTGATCAATTTTACAATCTAGGGCCCAAATGGCCATAAGTTCATCATTGTTTAGCATAGTTCACTCTTGATAATAATTAATTATATTTTGGTTTGAAAGAATTGTAAAATCTTTTAAAAGCCATAGATACAGACAAGACAGGGAAAATATCGTTCTTTTCCTTTTATAGATCAATCACTTAGCAGCGATAAAAAGGCAATGGAATTATAAGGAAACCCGATTTTCCCAGAAAACGACCTTTTTTTTCCTTTATAGATCAATCACTTAGCAGCGATAAAATCGGAATTCCTAGATTTTCCGCAAAAGCCTTATTTTGCAGAGTAAGTAGAGTAACATTCCTCTTAGCCATAGGACAAGCAGTAGGGTGAAAATAATGGAGTATTTAAAGGAATTGGACCTTTAAACTTAAATTCTATTACTTTGAGCACACTACTGCGAATAATCATTATTGATTATAGCTCTTGAATGGTTCCGTATCTAAGTATAGTGAATACAGATTCCTCTTAGCCATAGGACAAGCAGTAGGGTGAAAATAATGGAGTATTTAAAGGAATTGGATCTTTTAAATTAAACTCTATTACTTCGAGCACACTACTCGAATAGTATAATGGATCACCAATTGATATTGGAATAATAAAGTAATTACTCTGCTATCTAATAATCATTATTGACTATAGCTCTTGAAGACTTCCGTATCTAATTTTACTTAGCCGTACTATTTTCTCATCTCTGTTACACACTTATCGGCCGAGCTTTTTATTCTTAGTTTTAAGGAACTAAGAGACAGTGCTCCGGGGTTCCCCATTTCCGCTACAAAATGGATAACTGTCTATGTTAATTTCACCCTTTTCAGGGGACCGTTTACTACTTTGATTGAGAGAACCAAAATACCTGCTGCTTGTCAATACCCAGGTGTGAAGACTTTTATTCCGGCACGCACGGATAGCTATCCGTGGTTTTTGAGGAGAACTTCAAAGTCTTTCAAATTAAACTCCTTCCCTACTGCAGCACGTGGCTAGGAATTGGCCTTAAGAATTGGAGAGAGTGCTACGATCACAATTCATTAGTATTTATTGTATATGGATTTGTACAAAAGTAAAATCTTTTTATGCATTAATTCACAAAAACGAATCTCGAATAATAAAATGTGGCAGTACATTCAACCGGGGTTGGCTCTGCACTTTGTGTTGTGAAAGTTATATTAGACAGAGAAGTCGGAAACAAATCATAAAATTTGATAATACGATTTGGATTAGATGCATTGGTTAATGTTAATAATACTGCATCTGAAACAAGTTTATCTTCTGTGAAATTTTTGGGAGTAAATTCATCACCAATAGAATACCGCTGCTGAGTGATCCAACGATAAATTTCTTCGTAATTCTTTAAATTTTCATCGACAATAAAAGTGATATCTAAAGGAGAAAATTCAGATGTTGACCCAGGAAACCACTGATTAGAAGCGGCCGAAGATACCATTGGCGCTGGCACCGAAATACTTGGTAAACTTATTGCAGTTGTTCTAAAAATTGTTTCTGGTATTCTTTCAATAGAAAACTGAAAGGAATTACTTTTTAGTGTATTATAATCCATTTATTTACCTTCTTGAATCTCTAACAGAGCAGTCATACAACCTGAATTATATGGATCTTCATTGTCGTTAATTTTTGGCATTGCACCTTTACGAAGTTCGTATGCTCTTTGCGAAGCAATAAGAATTGTGTCATAAATGTTTCCTTGAGCTCGGATAGTTTCTATATTGAGTTCGGATTGCCGAGATTGTTTAAGTTTTTTCATAGTGATGGGTCCTTTTACTATTTATTCCAGACGTAGACATTATTACCATGAACATCACAACTATTAGCTATGATCTATTCCATGCTTAATTGACTATTTTTAAGCTAAACTGTATAGATGAAAATAGAATTTCCACAATCCCAAAATCTATCATATTTGTTTTCCTTCATTATTTCCCATTCGGTTTTATCTTTAGAATAACCTTCCATGTTAACCAACTTATGTTTTTGAAATTCGTGTCTTGAATAAACAATGTTTTTCTTAGTGTAATAATAGCCTGGTTTAGTGAACTTGTTAAAAACAAATCCAGCTTTTTCGTATACATTCCCATTAGAAATTGATCTATCCGCATATGTAATTATAGTATTACCATGGGTACAATAATTTTTCACAAAGAAATTATTAATTTTAGAAAAACCTCCAACTACAGTTGTGTTAATTTTCGTAGCAGATCTAATAACTTCATATGAATGTGATTTGTTGAATCTAGGTTTTCCGTATGTAGTAACTTGAACTAATTCACTATCATAAAAAAGACCAATTGCAATGTTACAACCAGTATTCCCTTTGAGATGGTTTTCTCTGAGAAAACTTGCGGCAATTTTTTTACTTATTTCTTTTGCTTTAGTTTTTCTTCCCGGTATTTTATTTTCATTTTTACCCACAGCATTTCTTATAATTGATTTTACGATCACATCATTATTATGAAAATCATTAGAGAAAACATGAATTAGTTTAATCCCTTTTTCCTGACACATTATAGTTTTGTTTAAATGATAATTTGAATCTTTGTTCCCGAATAATTCTGAATGCCAAGGTAATCCATTGTATTCAATTGCTAAATTGCGATCTGGGACAAAAATGTCAATCTCATATGGGTGAATTAGATCACGAGTATTAATTACCACATCAATTCCCAATTCAATCAAAAAATTGGCTAAATATCTTTCTTCTTTAGAAGTATTATACGAAGTTTTTATAGTATGACCGGCAGACTTTAATCTATCACTAATAGTCCCATAATAACAATTAACTATTTCTGAAATATCGGTTAGAGTTTGATTTTCTTCATAGTATAATTTGACAAGATAATCTATATCGTCTAATTTGTTATAATCAATTCCTTGTGCAGCATAATGTTTTTTTGCATTTGAAGCTAAAATTTGTTTTATTTCTGGTCTTTGGCTATTATAGTTATAGCCATATTTTTTCAAATTGCTTTTGGATCTTTGTGTGTCTGCTTTTTTCTTAGTTTCGGTTGATTGAACCCAAGTTTTACCCCTTTGTGCAGCGCCACAACAATTAGATGAACAATAATTTCTATTCTTACCTCTTTTGTTTGGATCAAGCCCAACACCACAATTAAGACAAACCATTCTCTCAGTTACACCTGTGAGTAAAAGTTCTATTCTTTTACTATAATTTATCTCTGAATCTAAATAAAAATTCGTAGATTCCATTATAAACTTATGAAAATTTTTTTCCTGTTTTTTCATAAATTTTTCTGTCATCCTCGAAGAACAGATTGTCCCGTTTTTCCCAGTTATAAGTGTTTTGAGTTCTTCTATCATAATTATTGCAAATAAGATTATTTTAAACCAATTAGAATTTTTGTAAACTAAAAAGGGAACCGAAGTTCCCTTTATTCATTATCATCCGTAGATGATAACTGTTATCATCTAAATTATGTTGCGAACCGCGCAAATACGGTAATATGCATTGGTTCTACCAGCAGTCTTGAAGAATGGGTTACGAACCATACCGTAGCGGAGACGGTAAGCAAGCACTGGACTCATTGTTGTTGGGTCGGTTGTGCGAACAATCTGTAACGGCACATATGGACAGTAAAAATGTCCTGCATCCCATGCCGAAGCGCCTTTGTAACCAACCATGAAGAATTGGCTATTTGTACCAGCTGAACCAGAGTATGGGTCAATGTAAACGCGCATTTTCTTGTTTAAAACACCTGCGAATGTAGCGCCTGTATCATCAACGTTGATGTCGTTAGCCAAAGCTGGAGCATAATCCAACATACCACCCATTGCAAGAGCAGAAGCCACATCACTTGAGCAAACAAGCATGTTACCTTTGCCTCGGCGAGTTTCTTGAGCGATAGCGTTAGCTTCGCGTTCGATTTGGAACAACAGACCTTTATGACGTTCTGCTAACCAACGACCATCAGAATCAGCGGTAAGATTGAACACACCAGGAACCGTAGCACCTTGAGCACCAACTTTAGCACCAGAATAGATAGTGCGAAGAACTTCGCGGTTTACTTCAGACAAGATTTCTGTTGAAAGGATGTTGCTGAGTTCGGCATCGGCATCAAGACCGTGAAGGTTCTTAACGTCTTGAGCGAATTCAACTGAGTAACCAGCCTTCAATGCACGTGTTTGTGCAGTAACGGATAGAGATTCAATGGTGAAAGACATTTCACCAAACGCTGGGCCCGTTGAACCCAAAGTTTCGCCGACCTCTGTAGCCAAACCAACACCAGTAGTGACTGTACCGAATTGATCACCGACGGTGCCTGTGTCTTGATCGACGAAGTCAGCAGTTGGATCGGTGCCTGCGTGTGCAGGAGAAGCAGCACCAGAGAATGCTGTGTTAGCTTCATTGAATTGAGCTTCAGTGCCATTTTGAGCGCCGTATTTAGAACGGAGAGCAAAGATAAGACCTGTAGGCTGACGAAGTGGTTGAACACCGCAGATGTCGTATGCAAGCATTTGTGGTGCTGAACGACGAACCATGCTGATCAATACCGGGTCAAACTTAGCCAAGCCGTCGCCGCCTGCACCATTGGTATAACCATTGGTAACTGTACTTGGACCTGCTTCTGATAGCATTTGACGAGATTGGATGATATCCTGCTCGGTGTTTTCAAGCAACACGGCAGTCGTTTGACGACGGTGCATGCTGGTGATTGGAGAAACGCCTTCGGCGTCGAGCACTGGTGCCCATTTTTCCATTAATTGTTCTACTGTTTGAACTGCCATTTTGTTTTCCTCTTATTGTGGATTTTGTTTTATTTGTATGACTTACTTTTTAGTAAGATATTGTGCGTAACGGTTAACTGCGGAGAATGTTTCTGTAACAATTGGTTGAGCATTAGGTACTTCATCTACTTGTTCCATAATTTGTTCTTCTTGTTCTTCCTTATTTGCAGTAATCTTACCAAAGTTTTCTAGCACAATGCTAAGTTGTTTGGCATACTGGGTTTCGTCTGTAAACTTAACAGACTCTGTTAATTGAACGAAGCGATCGAATTCGGTCGAGGTCATCTTTTCAGAAAACGACTCAAGAATCTTTTCTGCCTTAAGTGTATTTATTTCTTCTTGCATTTCGGCAATAACTTCATCAACACTGGAGACTTGTTCTTCAAGTTTATTAACTTCATCTAAAGCAATTTCTAGAGCATCTTCGGACTCTTCTGGCAGATCAATATTGTGTTCAGCCAATAGTGACTGAAGACCATCCATGAAACTTTCTGCAAGACGTGTCTTGAAATTAGACTCAATTGCTACCTGATTATTATCTGCCCATTCCTGAACAGCTTCATTCAAAAATCCATCAATATTAGTTTCGAGTTCGGCCTTGGCCTCATCGAGTTTTTCTTCGTATTCAGCTTCCAATTCTTCTTGGATCTGAATTACGCGATCTGTTACGGCTGCTTCAAAAATTGTTACAGCTTGTAGTTTGAATTCTTCCGAAAGACCTTCGGCTTCAAGAAGAGCAGTAACTTGAGAAGATACTTGTGAGTCTTCCTTGATTGCTTTGGTCTTTTTAGCTGGCGCGGCAACTTCTTCTGTTACTGGAGCAACTTCTTCTGTTACTTCTTCTGTAACTGGAGCAACTTCTTCTGTAGTAACTTCAGTTTGCTTTGTGCTTTCTTCAAGCATTTGTTTGATTCGTTCTTCTAGGGTCATGTTTAATTCTCCGAATTATGATTTATTTAATCTTTTCAAAAATGTACATCAATGTGGTTGAACAGATAGTTGTTCAAATTCATTTAAGTTTTGCTTTAGCTTCTTTGTGCTTTTTTACTCTCATTTCATGGTATGCAGCTCTTGCTCTCATACCCGAATATGGATAATCTTTATGTGATTTAGAATTATCAAGTTCTTTTTGGTGAAACCTAATTGCTTCTTCGTGATCAGCCTTAGTCACATCTTTATCTGTGAATGACTTTAAATGGATCCGTTGTGGATGGAAAAATACATCATCGGTTTCATTGAAAGATTCAGTAATATTGCTATCGACGAATGATTCAGCAAGTTTTCTGTGTTGAGCAGCTAACAGTCGCGAACGATAACCCAAGCCAGTTTGACCAATACGGATCATGTGCGCCGCATATTTTTCATGATCATCGGCCATTTGTGTGTGTGATTTGCCGGCACGCGTTGCTTCAGCATTACGCAGAATAGCTTCCGAGGGCGCAACAGGGAGATTCTCTGAAAGCATATCAACGTATGCTTCGGAAATTAGATTTAATTCTTTATTCATTTTATAGCTTCTAATAATTGTTTGAATAACTCAATTTTACGTGCTTCTGTAAGAACTTTTCTGTCATAGTCACGCTTAGCTTTTGCTGCGATGTCTTCAATAATTGCTTGACCTTTTGAGTCAAGATCATATTCTCTGCCTTCCATAATACCATTAACAATACATCCGGGACCAGATGGATCGGATACAGCATCAACAGCAGTTAGAAAATAATCAGAACCTACTTGTTTGACACCATTAGCTTCTGTGATAGAGCCCGCACCTCGGGTAGAAACACCCACATTAACACCAGATTCAAGAAGACCCTTTAGAATAGAGCCCATTGGTGTGTTTAATACCTTAGCTTTGCCAATCCAAACATTGCCATCCTGCTTCATTTCTGTAATCATATGTGTGGCACGTTCATAATCAATATTCAACCGTGGGGGATGATTCATCTCACCCAGAGCTCGTGAATTCTTAATATAGTCTGTGTCATATTTACCGATAGCAGCTTCAAGAATTTCTCTTTTATAAATGCGGCCGTTTTTGTTTTTTGATTCTGCTACTGCAAAAGGGCCCTGAATAAAAAGATTCTTCTTGCCGTCGGGTCCTGCCTCCATCAAAAGACTTAGCGGATCATTAATAATTTCGGTCAGGAATTTCATTTTATTATTCTCTTAGAATGGGTTTTGAGCAGAATAGCCAGATATCTTGCGAACTCTAAGAATCAGAGTTCCCAATGCTACCATATTAACTACGATATCAGACCCAGGATTTTCTGCAACTGAGCCTGTATTAACAGAACCCATATTGTAGTCAAAGTTGCCATTAATTTGGAATGCAACTACTGCGTTTCGAGTCACAGTAGTATCACCCGAAGATGTAACTGATACCGAATCGATTGAGACTGCTGGGGTACCAGTGACTGTTTGCCCAGCAGAAACCAAAGAAGCTAAAGTAAGTGTATCAGCACCCAAGCCAGTCCACTTTATAATTACTTCTGTTGGTGTAGCTTTTAAAATTGTTTTAACGAGTGCCATATTTTACTCTTATTTTTTACCAAAATCGGAATTATACTTTTTGCGAGCTTCCAAATCTTTCTTTACAGAATCATCATACTGTTTTTCCGGATTCTTATCACCAATTGATTTAAAAGAAAGAACATTGCCATGCTTATCTTTCTTAACAGATCCGGCAACAACTGCTTCATTAATATTCAACATCTCGGTGAGCATAGATTCTAATGATTCAATTACTTCGGATTCATTAGTTTCACCGCGCATTGCTGCTAACTTTTTATGTGTATATCCCTTGTCACGCCATGTATCTTTAAGATCTTTAAGCGCATCGGCATAATCCTTAATCTTGTCTGCATGTGTAGTTAAACCTTGCTGCCGAACATGATCAGCAAGAGCATTAGCAGTATTAATTGCGTCTTTGTGATTGCCAGCAGCAAGGTGTTTACCAAGTTCTGCATGGAGATCCATAGCCTTCTTGCTAGCAGAAGGGGAATCACCACCCAATTTTTTAGTAGCTAAACGGAGTGCTGCATGATCTTTGATTGCTTTAAGATTGTCCCCGGCAGATGTAGTAGATGTCTTTGTTTTACCATCTAAATACTGATCGACATTCTTATCACCAGGTTTTGATTTTACATAGTTGTTTTGAGTTGCTGGTCTATTAGCATGGCGATCGGTTTTAAGTTTTTGGCGAACCTTGTCAGCCTTAACAACTTTAACTTCAACCTTATTATCTTTGTAGAATGAAGCTTCGTGGCCCGGAGTAAGTTTACTTAGAGCATCACCTTTTGAATAACGTTTGTTTGGCACGGTATAAGAGGCTGGGTAATACACCTTGCCGCCGGCCCGGCGCGGCTTGGGTCTGATTGTTTCTTGCTCTTCTTTTTGCTTATCTGAGTCATGGATATTGAACTCTGGGCGGCCGTTAGAAGAGCCTGTAGAATGGCCAGCAGAGTGGATTTTACCATTTACATACACAACAGGAACGTGTCCGTCATCGAGTGCTTGATTAATAACTGCGCGGTGAGCAGATTTGTTCTTGATTGAATGAGTCTCTACTTCTGAGTGTTCACCTGCACGGCCGAGCCCAGTAACCGTCTTGATTAAGTGCTTAGATAAGCCTGCAAGAGAACCAAGACCCTCATCGATAGCATCGAATTCTTCGTCGAACATTTCTCCGAGGTCTTCTTCTGTTAGAGCAGCTTCTTCATCAGAGAAAGTAACTACTTCAACTTCTGGGCCATCGGCATATGAATCAAGAAGATCAAAAGCTTTTTGATTCAATATTGATGTTAGATCAGATTTTGCGGCTTCTTGATCTTGTTGAAATTTGTCTAGAAAATTCATGAGTATGTCCCTATAATTACTTATTGTTATTTATTGCTGCTGAGCTTGCTGAGGATTTGGTTCGGGATTATCAGCAGCAATTTTTGCTTGTTCTTCTGCTTCTTTATCCATTTGTTCAACCATAGTATCAGTTTCTTCTGATGAAAGTTTTAACATATTTCTCATAATATATTCTTTTGAGAAATATTTACCAGAATATACATCAGCAATCTGAACATTCTGAAGCCGTTCACGCAGCATGTCCGATTCTTTTAGTTCTGCAAAGAAGTTATCCTTAGCATAACGGAAACGCATGCTTTCTTTAATCAGAACCCAATCTTCGAGGGTAGTAATACCCTTCAAGAGCAATTGAGTCTTCAGTAAGTCGAAGAATAGATTATTAAAACGTAACCGAAGTTTGCTAATAAACTTGGCGAACTTAATTTCATCACGTGTGATCTCATTTCCACGGCCGATGTTAAAAGAACCCTGACCTTGTTGGAGGCGTGACAGCGGAATATTAAGCGATTGATAAAGTTTTTGTTGAAAATACTCAGTATTTTCGATCGAACCTAATGAATTTTTAGTAAAGACTCCACATGATAATGCAAATGTATGATAATTGTGGATCATTTCTGTTCCATCAATCGTCAACGTTCCTACTTCTATGGGTTCATCTAAATATTCAATTTTTACTAATCTGTGATTATGTAAAACACACTTCTTTCTAAAATCGTGCCAATCTTTATAGCCAAATTTTCTAATGCCTTTTCTTAATACAGAAGTAGTAAATTGAGTTTTATTAAACTTAGATGTTTTGTTTTTATTAATTTCTGTAAATTCATTAACTAAATATTCATCTTGATTCAATAAAACAACTACTTCTTCAATAGTCATTTGGTGTGTCGTTTTACCCTTTACTAGATCTATAATGCCTTTCAGAATTACATCACTTAGTTCAGCTTTTTGCTTCTTTTTATAATTTTCTCTATGGCCTTCATTATTCCACATAGAAGAATTATTCTCAATAGCTCTATCCGATGCTAATTTTCTTCTTTCTTCATTGTTCCAGGAAGCAATATTTTTAGAATTCCATTCTTCATAATAAATTGGATCTTTTAATAGTTCCAAGAATTTAGAATTACCCTTCATGAAATTATCAATTGACTGGTTATCTCTTGTGTTCCTATCTTCAGCATTTAAAGAAGAAATATATTCCATCAAACCAACGGACACAGAGTTACAGTAATCATTATATTCTTCGGTAGAAAGAGAAGCTTTCCACTCTTTAAGTTTCAAAGACATCTGCTTAATGTGTTTAGCATAAACTTCAGGCTCAAATTCTTTTTGATGTATTAATTTTGCAGCTGCAGCTTTTCCACCCAAAATACATGCTTCTTTTGAAAATGAGAACTTAGTATGTAATTGTTGATGATCTTTCCAAGACATAAAGCAAAGATTTTCTGGTGAATTATTGTATCTATTAAAGTCTTTATGATGAATTATAGATTTTTTGATATTTTTATTTTCTTCATTAAAGACATAATCTTCAACATACAAATCCTTTAAAGCATGCGCAACTAATCTATGAGTATATACCCACTCTTTAGATGCATTATCAAATACTTGAGTGTAGTCTAATTTCTTAAATTCCGATATCTTTGTGTTTTTAGTGTAAACCGGAATCATGCTTTCATTGAGTTCTAAATCTTTTGCATCAACGAACCCTTTGTTGTAAATAGGGAATTTATGGTCCGGTGTACAGATTAAACTTTCACCGTTATCGAAAGTTAATTTCATAACTTTAGCAGATTTTTGAGTAACACCAGCCCAACTAATTAACCCGGGTTCTATCTCGCCTGTTTCTGGGTGGCATGAATAAGTCCACAAAATTTTGCCAGATTCCATTTCATCTCTGATTTTGGAGATAGATAAATCTCTTCCGTCCAAAAGCTTAACCTTAGTATCCATAGCTAAACAGCCTGCGCCATCCAGAGTAGTAATTTCCGTACCCTTGCCGCCAGTAGTTCTTGGTAGGAAGAAATCTTCAAGAATAGACTGATGACTTTTTGCATCTTTTACCGTGCCTGTATTGACGTCATATACTTGCTTGTTCTTGTACCGAGCCATAACATCTTTGATATATTGTTCGGCTTTGGTGCGTGCCATACCAGAAGTATCAATATAGAATATACGGCGCTGTGGTGCACGGGTAAGACGGTAGATAACATCTGAATCTTCCATCATACGGAGTTGATTCAAGGGTCTAATTGCTTTGTGCAAATATGAGATAACCATATTTGAATTTCTATCAATCAAACCAGAAGTGATGTAAGCAATAGACTCAGGGGCGATTTTAATACCTTGCTTCTGATCACCTTGGCCAGCTATACCAGAATTCTTTTGTTTATCGGTATAGATATAATAATCCGATTGACCTGTGACTAAAGAAATACCAGTCTTTGGATCTATTTCTTTTTTGATCTCAATGATACGCTTTAGTTTTGCTACATCAATTGGACGAAGTTCTTTAATACCATCTTTTGTTTTATCTTTATCTATAATCTTATGATAAGCTAATCTACCATCAATATACCAATTTCTGGCAATGTCTGGTCCGATAGACTGAAATTTCAATAAAATTAAAATATTTTTGAATTCATCTGTGATCGCTTCTTTAGTTTTCTTTGAATATTTTTCATCAAATTCTTGATCAAAGTCAATAGATACTAACTCTTCATTTTCATCGATAACCATAAACTCATCTACAATTTCTGATATGGCTAAGTCAATATCAGAAACTAAAGAAATTTCACGATATTTTGAAACTAATTCTACCTCGTTTTTAATTGAGGATGGATCTAAGTCAACAGAATATGAATTAAAGCCGGCACCAGACCCAGCAGCTACTTCTAAGCCACCTTCAATATTTGTTGCCGGAACAAAAGATTTGGTTTCAACATCTTTATTCTTGCTTTTAGTGATGTTGAAACCAAAAAGACTCAAACCATTAGAATCAGTAGCCATTTAATTAACGAATTTGCGAATCACCAGATTCCACAGTCCAATAGTCAACAGAGAATTCAACATTGAATTCTTCAATTTGAGAAACTTGACCAAAGTCCAGAGAAATTTCGGAAATATTAGTTGGAAAGCAGTTATGAAATTTATATTTTCTAAGTTCCATATCATTACGGTCTAACTGCACAACCTCCATAGGTACTACGTATGAAAGTGGTACAACAGCTCCGGATGTAGAACTATGTTCCAAAATACCAGCAGACCAAACTTCTAGAGCTTTGCGGATTAAAAAGTTAGAATCATTAAGCACTCGGACTTGCCAATTCTGAAATTGGCGTTCACCTGCCAATTTAACCGTTCTTCCACGATATGGAACTTCGATTGTTTGAATTGTTGATGCTGGCAGAGAGGTTGCCGTACACATGAATACAGCAGAAGCAGCCGCACCATTTGCACCACCAAGATTTTGAGGGAAAGCCAGATTAACTCTGAACTGTGTTGGGCGTGCACCACCCTGTGTTAAGAATGCACGAAAGTCATCTATTCTAGCCAAGATCTATTCTCCTTGTGTTTATTTATTTATTCTCGGTTTTCTTCATTAGAAAACCCTGGGTTTAAAGTAGGAATTCCGAGAATTCATTATCTATTAATTTGAAATTCATCAAGTGCCGGCGGCAATATCGAATGTGACATTTGGACCAACCGCTGTAAAGTTCAATGTGACAAAGTTTATCGAATAGTTAGGGCGGATCAAAATAGTTCCAACAAAATTATTAGTAGCAATAACTTGTGGGGTGTTATTTGTTTCATCACAAATAACCTTAAAGTCTTGAATGCCGCGCCGACCTTTTACATCACGTAGGAAAGGTTCAACTGAAGCAACAAATTGGAGACGAGTAATTGCGTCGTTCAATTCAAACAATTGATACTTAGCAGAATTCGCAATGGATTTTTCCAAGATCAAGAACAATCTACGAACGTTGATACGGTCAAATGCACTTGGTTTTGTCGTAGCAGTCTTATCACCGAACAATATAGTACCCTTACCAACTTGGTTAATAATTGGATTGATAGCTGCTGGATACAATTGATCACGTTCTGATTGAGTTGGATTCCAAGACAATTTGACAGCACCCTTGATCTGACCTTTAGTCATGCCAGCTGGAGAAGCCCATGTATCATTAGTAGCATCAACTTTGGCACAAAGGCCAGCAGTATCGGCATTTAGTGCAATCCAACGGTACTTGTCATTATATTTGTCATACATGTACTTGTAGCCAGAGTCAATAACTGCATATGAAGAATCAAATGTTTTGAATGCCTTAGCATCTGCAATACGAGTTGAACTTGTACCAAAAATTGGTGAACCGGTTTTACTGATCGAAGTAAATGCTACACAATCTTTACGAACCGCAGCAATATTATTCACAACGTATGCAGACAGAGTTTCTGAAGCGTTACCAGTAACTAGCAAGCTGATGTCGTATGTTTGTGAATCTAAGAATAAATCCCAACCAAGTTGCATTGCGCCTTCTGTCACAGCGTCATCATCCACACCACCAGAGATAGTAAATACTAGATCAGCTGGCGTTACTGGGGATAAAACGGCAAAAATTGTATTTGCGACTGGAGAACCCCAGTTAGTACCATCAAGATCATGAGACAACCAGTATACATATTGTGAGCGGTTGCCCAAAACTGTAACATAGTAATTGCTCATGCCTTGGTAGGAAATAGCATCAGAAGCCTTTGACAGGAATTCATATTTTTCCAAGACTGCGCCAGGGGTGCCAGTAAACTTACCCAAAGCATCAACAACGATCACGTGAAGCTCATCATTGGAACCACCCTTGCCTGAGGCAAAGTCAGAAGTACCAGGAGCGGCAGTAAAGTATTGGTTATATTCCCATGTTGCAAATGTAGCCGAGTCTGCAATTGAAATTTTAAGACCGTTGTATTTTGAACCCGGATATCGAGCAGCAAACTGACCCCATGCAGTCACACCAGATGAATGGTTATCTACATAATCGTCATAGTTAGCAATCAACAGAGCGGAACCAGACACAGAAGCATTAGATGAGTTGGCACCAACCGTGCGAACGACCCACATTGCATTTGTGTAAGATAAAAAATTTGTTGCGGCAAAAAAGTGGGAAGCTGTATCATCATTTGGCGAACCAAAAACCTGCACCAATTCACCCTCGTTAGAGATCAACATTGGTGACATGACAGGGCCATTTGTAAATGCACCTACATAAGCACCAATCGTAGTAGATAGTCCAACGGTAACTGCTGATGCGTCTTTTTCAACTACTTGTACGCCTGGGGATTGCTGATAAATTGCCATATATTATACTCCGGTTTGAATTCTATAGTATTATTTAATTAAAGAAAGTCCGAGGTATCTCGTTCTCGGGTTTGATTCTTTTTCTTTTTTAGAGTTTGAACTCTCTTGAAAATGTTATTTACTTTGATGGGAAGTTTAGGGCCCTCAACTCCAGCAGTAACACTTGGGGTGGCCACGGCCGCACCATCTTCCGTTAATTCTTGTTTATTCTTCATAATTGCTCTAATGTATTTAATAAATCAAAATCCACAGAATTTTTGTTATCCGTCATTTTCAAAAAGTACATGATAGTTTCTGTCAAAATTCTATTTTCTTCGGGAGTTTTATATCTAATAAGATCTACTGCTTGGTCACAGAAACAGTTAGAAATTATAACGATGTGATTTATACATGTTCTAAGTTTCACACCATCTTTATCCTTGGTGTACTTCAAAAGCATAGAATTTAAATAACCAAATCTTTTTAAGTCTGCATCAAACTCAGTTGTTGAGATCATCTTGGGATTATCATATGCTTTGAATGCGCACAGTAAAAAGTGTTGGTCATTGTGGATCATTAAACCATTCCATACAATGAAATAACATTCCAAGTAGAATTTGCCCAAAGTAGAGCAATAGTGGCGCCAGCGCCAATGTAAGTATATGTAGTTGGAATTCCCTGTAACATTACTTCTAATGTGCCAGCAGCCGTTGAAACCAATTTAATTTCTTTTACTTCTGTACCAGATGCTAGTGTGACCGTACCAGAAATTAGTACGATATCAGAAGTTGGTGCTACAGCAACACCAGCGGATACAGTTACGACCGGTGTTTTAGTAAGATTTACTACTTGCCCCATTGTTGCGTATTTATTAGTTCCAGCTTGAACAATAGGCAGTATATCAACACTACCTAAAGATACGGCCGGAGTTAACGCGGAGATTTTTGTATCAGCCATTATTCACCAATAACTTTAGCTTGGTCATCGAGGTTGAATTCAACTACTTCACCAAGAATCTTTTGTTTCTTCTTTGGCTTTTTAGTTACTTCTTCTTTAATTGGTTTCTGAACTTCAGAAACAACTTGTACTACTTCTTCGACGATTGGTTGCATAGGTACTTCCTTGGGAATAGTTGCAACTGCGGCTGCTAGGGCAGCTTCTTCTTGCGCAAGCAATGTTTTAAGATTACGAAGCGAAACTAGAAGTTCCCCATTCTTAGAATTGATCCAACCCTGTTCCGTTGCCTCGGCAGTGGGACACCACCGTGGTTTTGAATTTGCATATGACATATTAATTACTTTCCTTAAGATTTGTACCATTCACTATAATTTTTGCTATGGCTGTAGCATCGGTTTTATTGCCCATCATTTTCTTGACCTTGCCGGTGCCGGCTGGGGCATTACCGTTAATACCAGCATGTTGCGCGATGACGCCTGCACCACCGGCAGAATTTTCCAAAATATATTTAACTTCAGTTAAAGTAAGCAATTCACCTGTTTGTTCGAGATGTTCACGTTGGAATTGCTTATATTTCTTGGCAGGATCTGTGTGAAGATCGGAATATTCTTTACTCACAAGTTTGTGTGGATAATTTGCTTCCGAACCATCTTTATGCTTGACCGTGGTTAATGTATGACCAATCTTGGTTACTTTGCCGGTCATCGTAAGCGCTTTGTTAGTAGATGATGAAGCATAAACGGTATCACCAACTTTATGGCGTGGCTTTTCGGTTTTGATACCTCTATTGATTCCTGGTGCATAATCATCTTCGTCATAAGGATCGGCATCTTTTCTCGGTGGTGAATATGCCGTTTCATCAATAGTTTCTTCATCAAGTTTAGTTATATAAGAATTACCTGCTAACATACTAGCAGAATGGTAAGGCCAACTTTTTCTATGAATAGCAATAGCTTTCTTTGTAGCATCATCATTGTCTTTAGCGTTCACCTTATATGTAGCTGAATCACCTTGTTGATGACCGTACTCTAAACGAACTTCATGAGTCTTTGCTTCATCAAGAGTTTCTTCTTTGATGCCAAGCCGGGCCTGCATCTTTTTCATTTCATCTGAATGGATGCGGTCTTCTGCACGTTCTTTACCAGCAAATCTACGGATAGCTTTGTGGAGAATATCAGGAGTAGTACGAGATGGGGCCGGGTTCTTAGAAACCTTTTCCTTATACGACTTTGCCATATCAACGGAAAGTTCATCAAGATGTTCAACTTCATCTTTAAGTTTATGTGCTTCGTCAAGTTCTTCTACTTCTTCTTTGATAATTGAATGTGTGGTGTGATCACCAATTTTTGCTCTAGCTTTTACTGCATCTAATGCATTAGAGTGAGTTGAAACTATTTTGCCTGCTTTAGTTTTAACGTAGAATTTCTTCTGTACTTTTGTAGCAACAGGTTCGGAGTTTGCAAAATTAAAATCTGCATGGCGCAATTCGCCGTAACCAGTTCTTTCATCTAATTTTTCTTCAACTTCTTCTAACATCATATTAGAATGTTCACCAATTCCGCGTTTCGAATGTTTTAAAAACTTCATTACTTCTTTGGTATTATGATCATATACATGAATCTGAGAAGGTGTAACTTTCTCTACGTTGAACGTACCGTAATTACCGGTGTTAGTTCCATACCGATGTGTATTGACTTTTACGACATCACCAATTTTAAATTCTTTGTTCATTTTAGTTTCCGTAGTTCTTATATGATTTAATGAGATCCCATTTGATATTCTTGTTCCCAAATGTATGATGTTCATTATTAATGTTGTGAAGCAAATGAGCATTATCAACAGACCGACCAGAATACTTCATATCAAATTGTACCATGCGCCTAATCTTACCGTATTTTGTATCTAGCACATCAGAGTTTCCCATGTATACTTTCTTAAAGCCGTTACGGTCTTTAGTTACGCGGGCCGCAATCACACCACCTGGCTGATGCCCGGAAACATATGCATTAAAGAATGGATGCTTCTGAATACTTTTAATCTCACCTGAAGAAAGATGTTTAGATAAATCCCTTGTGTGGATATTACCAGAGTCGGTCTCTTCTTGTACTTCTGCTAAGTATTCTTTAAAAGTTTTCATTTTACAATAGCAATAAGTTTCCAATTTAGTTTCTTAAGTGCATCAAGATACCCAGCACAATAATCAGCAAGGC
>Ga0210042_1000838_pt1 | contig 27015 bp, 24 predicted proteins | sample CryGeymeta201518_FD_183982 | JGI IMG/M metagenome (GOLD analysis project Ga0210042, IMG submission 183982) | Groundwater microbial communities from Crystal Geyser aquifers in Utah, USA - Crystal Geyser metaG 2015-18 (SPAdes) (version 2) | ecosystem: Environmental > Aquatic > Deep subsurface >... | reverse complement strand
GCTTTAAACAAAATAAAACGTTCCGACGAAAAACTAAGTTTAAAGAAAAAAAAGTTTAAGGCAAGCCTTAATAAAGACTACTTAGAAGAATTAGTTTTTGCATAAATCTTTCGTGCGTTTACCCTATATAAAATCAATTCTTTATTGCTTGTTGCTAAGAAAAATACTAATTTTATAAATCCTTTATCGATTTTCAACTATATAATTTATACATGCGTTTATTTCTCAAAATATTTGTTGTGGTTATTCTTGTTCATATTGTATGGAATTTTCGTTCTTGTTCGTATGATGCACTCAAACCTATATTTTCCGAACGTGCAAAGATGAACGCAGTAATCAAAGTAGAACGAAATTATGGTGCAGAAATAGAGCGTATCTGTGAAGAATTAGAAGCTCCTTCTGAATATTTCAAAGCCTTAGTTTTATTAGAATGTTCGGCTCAAAACCCACCTCAAAGCCGTTATGAACCCAACGTTTTCGAAAAATTAAAGGCTGTAAAAGAAGGCAAAAGAAAAAAATATGGAAACCTCACTCAAAAAGATTTAGAACGTTATTCTACTGAAGAGCTTACAATGCTTGCAACTTCTTGGGGTGCTTTACAAATTATGGGCTATCACGTCGTAAAAGAAGGATTGACAATAGATGATTTGAATGGAGAAAAAGGACTTCAAATTGCGATTCAATGGTGTATTGCTAATTATGGAAAGTATTTGGAAGAAGGAGACTACAAAAATGCTTTTCACATTCACAATACAGGAAAAGAACATCCTATTTTTTGGCAAGCAACTACGTATGACCCACTTTATGTCGACAAAGGCTTAATTTATATTTCTTCACTAAAGTGAAAAAGAGGTTCTGATGGTGTTGGTGTCGCTTCGCTAAAACACCAACAACGGTAGTTTATGAAGATAACTCCTCCGTTGCTCGTGTTTCACGAGCGACATAAAAAAAACACAAAAACGTAATCATTTATTTTTTCTCATAAAAGACAAAACTATAATCGTAATCATTTTTTTCGCCTGCCGTAAAATCATCTTTTCTAATAATCTTCCATTCTGATTCCTCAAAATCTGGAAAAAAAGTATCGCCTTCTACAATCGCATCAATTTCGGTAATGTACATGTGTGTAATTAGATTTTTATCTAAAGCTTGTTTGTAGATTTCTCCTCCTCCAATAATAAAAAGCTCGTTTTCGTTTTGTTCTTTTGCTTTTTGAATTCCTTCTTCTAATATACTTATAGTTTTGTCTTGTTTATATTTTGGCTCGTAATCTGACTTTGTTGTCAAAACAAATGCAGGACGGTCAGGAAGTGGAACTGTGAAAGTTTCATACGTCTTGCGACCTACCAGAATGTAATGTCCGATTGTGGTTTGTTTAAAAAAACGCAAATCTGAAGGCATTTTCCAAGGAAGAGAATTATTCGAACCAATGACACCATTTTTCGAACGTGCTGTGATAATACTAATTTTCATTTTATAAATTTTAGAAGTTAGATTTTAGAAGATAGTGTATAATATCTTTTATTTCACTCAAAATTACTCAAAAATAAAGGATTTGTTTAGAACCCAAAATAAATTCCACAAAAAAGCCTCATTTGAATCAATCAAATAAGGCTTTTTTAGAATTTTATAAAAGGATGAGTTCAGTTTTTAGAATCCAGAATTTTCGTTGCGAAGAACGCTGCTAGAACCTTCTACTACTGTTCCTGTCAGTTTGATAGTAGTTTTTCCTTGCGAACGGCTATTTGTATAAATTATGATATCGTCTTGAAAAGCTCCTGTTTGAGTTGGAGTAATTACGATTTCTAACTCTTGTGTCTGACCCGCTTCTGCTGTTGCTCTTCCTGCTAATTTTACACAATTACAAGTGCTCGTTAGGTTATGTACTTGAAGTTGTTTTTTTCCGTCATTTTTGAAAGAAATTTTATAAGTAACAGTCTCACCTTTTTTGATTTTACCTAAAGCTACTGTAGTACGTTCTACTGTCATTTTTGGGTCATTTGCAGGGTCGCTTACTACGTTTCCACGAATAGTCAAAACTTTTGTAGCTTCAGTTGCATTCGAAGTAATTGTAATTGTTTTGTTGAAAGCACCTGGACGACCAGCACTATTATAACTTACTTCAATTTTACCAGTCTGACCTGGCATAACAGGCTCACGAGTCCAATTTGGAGTCGTACAACCACAAGAAGCACGTACATTGCTCAAAATAATGGGTTGATTTCCTGTGTTTTTGAACGTAAACGTTTTTTCAGCTTTATCGCCTTCTTCTACTGTTCCGAAGTCAAAAGATTCTACTTCAAACTGGAAAACGCCTTGCGCCATTGCGCCTGATGATAAAAATAAGAATAAACAAAAGCTGAAAGCTAAAGATGCAAAAGAGTATTTTGTGATTTTCATTGCTAATACGGTTTTAATGATGAAAATTAGATAAAGAAAATTCTGATACTTACAAAATTACAAAATTAGTAAATCAAAACAGATATTTTTCTTCAAATTTAAGTGTTAATGAGATGTTAAACTACAAATAAATAGTTTTAGTACTTCCATAAAGGATGAAAAATTCGTGCCTATTTTCAAATTATTTTGAAAAAACATCTTTGAAAAAAAAATGTTAGGTATTAATTAGTAGTTTCGTGCAAATTAAAATTTGACAATCAATTATTACCTATTATGGATTTAGGAAATTTAAGACAAAATTATAAAAAGGCAGAATTTGATATTCAAGATGCCTTAGCAAACCCTATTGAACAGTTCAAACAATGGTTTGAACAGGCTTTAGAAACAAAACCTTCAGCAGAACCCAACGCTATGGTACTTTCTACAATAGGAAAAAATAATCGTCCTTCGGCTCGTGTCGTCCTTTTGAAAAGTATTGATGAAGGATTTGTTTTTTATACCAATTATGAGAGTAGAAAAGGAGAAAACTTAGCTACTAATCCGTATGCTAGTCTAACTTTTTTTTGGGCAGAACTAGAACGACAAGTCAGAATAGAAGGAAAAATAGAAAAAATTAGTGCAGAAAAATCAACTGAATACTTCAAAAGTCGTCCTATTGGTAGTCAGATTGGAGCTATTGCTTCTCCACAAAGCAAACCTTTGAACAATAGAGAAGAACTAGAAACTCTTTTTGATTCTATTCAAAAAAACTATGAAGAAACAAATTCTATAGAAAGACCTAAAAACTGGGGAGGTTATCGTCTAATTCCAGATTATGTAGAATTTTGGCAAGGAAGAGAAAGCCGTTTGCACGACCGAATTACCTATCTTTTGAAAGAAAATGACGACGAAAAATCCTCTTCAGTATGGAAAATTGTACGATTAGCACCTTAAAAACATAAAGTTAGAGGTTAGAAGTAGGTTCAATAAAAAATGAAGATTTTGCACAAATGAATCATTTAACTCATTGAATTTTAGCTACAGAGTAGCACAACCTTTGTAGAAAAATAAAAAAAGTAATTTAACTTAGCTACAGAGTAGCGTAATCTTGAAATTTGAATATAAATGTCTAAAAATAACAAGGTTTCGCAACGCTGTTGCTCTCAATTTCTTTTAACTATTGAAATGATCTACAAAGGTTACGTTGCTCTGCACTAAAAAAACAATCAAATTAGATGCGATTAACCTAAGTTAGAAGTAAAACTACTTTCTATTAGGTAAAACGATATGGAAGATAGTTCCTTCATTGGGAACAGAATCTATTTCTATCGTCCCTTTGAGTTTCAAAATAGTTTCTTTAACAATATAAAGACCTAAACCCGAACCCATTTTTTGGTCATTCGCTCTATAAAACATATCAAAAATATGCGCTATGTGATTTTTACTAATTCCTAAACCATTATCAGTAATATTTATTCGTGCTTCATTTTCATTTATGTGAACTGTTATATTAACAAAACTTCCTTCTTGGTAGGGATTATGATACCGAATTGCATTTGAAATAAGATTATCGAAGATAGCTTTAACACGAATTCTATCACTTCGAAAGATAGTTTCTTCTTTTTGAAGATTTATATTTAATTCTATTCTAACCTCTTTAAATTCATCTAAATAAGCTAAATCTTCTTTTATTTCTTCTACAATTTCTTCAAAATTAATTTTTTCATTTTCTATTATTGTACGGCTATTTCTTGAAATACTCAACACTTCACGAATATAATTATCCAACCGTATAACACTTTTCGAAATCAGTTGAAGATACATCTGCACATTTACAACATTTGCAATATCTGTTTTGAGAAGCTGTAAAATTCCCATTACAGAAGTAAGAGGCGCACGCAAATCATGAGAAACGCTATACGCAAATTGGTCTAATTCGTCATTGGTTTTTTTGAGTTGGTCATTTTTTTCCTTGAGTAGATTTTCAACGTGTTGAGTAGTCAGAATTCCTCCAATAGTAATGGCAAGATTAAAAATAAAACTCTCTTCTGTTAGTGTCCAGATATGTTTTCCAGCACAATCTTCTAACCCTATGAAGCCCCAAAATTCTTTTTCATTGACAAAAATAGGAACAATAAGTGTAGATTTTGCGTGTTTGCTCCACAAAAAATATTCATCAAAAGAGGTAAGTTTATTAGCTATATTTTTCACTCCTTTTCCTTCTTCAAGCTGATTTCTCCATCGCTCCAAACCTGTTATGCTATAATTTACATTTTGCCACTCGCTTTTATGAATCTGTTTGTATTGAGGTTGGCTTGTCCATTCGTGAATAATTTTACAGCATTGTTGTTTTTTCTCATCTAAGAAATTTTGAAAAATAAATACTCTATCGGTTTTGGTTGCTTTTCCAATCGTAGAAACTGTGGTATCTAATCCATCTTGAAAATTAGGGTTTGTAAAAAGTTGAAAGATACAAGAATTGATTCCTCTGAGCAGATTATCATTATGAATTAGGCATTGCTCGGCTTCTTTATGTTCCCAAATTTCTAAAAGAAGCGCAATAATATTTCCAATAGCAAGTACAAATTGTTGCTCTCTAATTTGCCACTTACGAGGCTCTCCACTATGATTACAACACAAAATCGCCTTTAATTCGCCTTCAATATGAATAGGCATATCAATCATTGAACTAATAGAATTCGGCTCAAAATAAATATAGACTAACTCCTTTAAACGCTCATCTTGATAGACATTATCTGAAACAATGAGTTTTCCTTCTTTCATTTTTTCAAAATAAATGGGCATTCTGTCATTATCCAAGTTTGTATTCGTAACAGATATATTTTTTTGTTGTGAATGCGCTACACATTTGATTTTATTTTTTTCTTTATCAACAAGCCATAAATTGATACTCGCAATTTTTAGCGTTTCGATGGCAGTCTGAATTACCTCTTCTACAGCTTCTGAAAAGTCTTTTAATTCTACTTTTTGGCTACGAGTAAGTTTGGCTAATGCCTCAAAATAATCAATATGAATAGACGAATCTGACAAATCAATAAAATAATAGAGTGATATAACAATTTTGGTTCTTCCGACGATTTAGCAAAATACTATAACCAAAGGGCAAGAGCTAAATGTAAAATTCCTCTAAGAGAAAACCAGTCTTAAAAGATAGTATTTTTTTACTCTTCTCCAAAATATTCTACGTAATTTTTTTCTGTTTCAAAAAGGGTAAGAGAATGTAAAACAGCATTTTTTTCTGATAAATCTATAATTTTTGGAGCAAGGATTTTCCAAAATTCCATAATTACAATTTCACAAGATGGAATTTTATTTTTTAGAAATTCTACTTCAATATTAAGATTTTTGTGATCAACTTTATCTATGATTTCTTCACGAATAAGTTTTCCTAACTTCTTCAAATCCAAAACACAGCCTGTATCTGAATTAATTTTGCCCTTTACTTTTACAATCAGCTCAAAATTATGTCCATGAAAATATTGGTTCGAACAAATTCCGAACTCTTCTTCATTTCTCTCATCACTCCAAGCAGGATTAAATAATCGGTGTGAAGCACAAAAATGCTCTTTTCGGCACAAATAGACCATAATCTTTTATCTTTTACTTTTTTTAGCTGTATTCAGTTTTGGTATTTTTTAGTATAACAACACAAAATTACGCTTATTCTTTCAAAATTGATAATTTTATTTTGAAAGCAATATGACTTAGCTCCTACGGTTTTGAATCTAGTAATTTGATTTATCAAAATATGAAACTATATTTGAACTTTATTAAGAATTAATTCCTCACAAAACTAGCTCTGCAACATATTATGAAAAAGTCCTTCAAACTCGCTCTACATTGGCAAATTATTATTGGAATGATACTCGGTGTTGTCTTTGGAATAAGTGCCGTTTTGATGGGTTGGAGTGGCTTTGTTGCTGATTGGATTCAGCCTTGGGGAAAGATTTTTGTAAATTCTTTGAAAATGATTGCGATGCCTTTGGTGTTTATTTCGTTGATACAAGGAATTGCAAGTATGAGTGATATTTCGAAACTTTCTCGTTTGGGAACTCGCACAATAGCCATTTATTTGGTTACGACGGTGGTAGCTATTACAATCGGACTTGTTTTGGCAAATATCATTCAACCGGGTAAAGCATTTTCAGAAGAAAAAAGAGCCGAATTTGCTCAAAAATATGCCGAAAAAACAAAAGCTAGTCAAGAAAAAGCAAAAAAAGTAGAAGAATCAAATCCGTTGCAACCTATCATTGATATTGTTCCTGATAATGTTGTGGCAGCAGCTACCAACAATCAAAATATGCTTCAAGTGATATTTTTTGCTGTTTTATTTGGTGTTGCTTTAGTAATGATTGATTTCAAAAAAGGAGAAATTATCAAAAAGGGTTTTGATGCGCTCAATGATTTGGTCATAAAAATAGTAGAAATACTGATGCTCTTTGCGCCTTATGGTGTCTTTGCGCTGCTTGCTTTTTTGATTGTAGATTTTGCAGAGGGCGATCTGAACAAAGTAGTTGAGCTTTTCAAAGTGGTTGGTATTTATTGCCTAACGGTTGTTTTAGGCCTATTTTTGATGGTTGTTTTTTATGTCCTTGTCTTGATGATTTTTGCTCGTTATAGTCCTTTTCAGTTTTTTCAAGGTATTGCACCTGCTCAACTTTTAGCTTTTTCCACCAGTTCTAGTGCTGCGACTTTGCCTGTTACGATGGAACGAGTGAATAAATTTTTGGGTGTTCCGAAAGAAATTGTAAGTTTTGTTTTGCCAGTTGGAGCGACTGTAAATATGGACGGAACAAGTTTGTATCAAGGTGTTGCAGCTCTTTTTATTGCACAGGCTTACGGAATGGATTTGACTTTAGTCCAACAACTCGGAATTGTCTTGACGGCTACACTTGCTTCTGTTGGTGCTGCTGCCGTTCCGGGGGCTGGTATTTTGATGCTCGTTATTGTTTTGGAACAAGCCAAAATTCCTTCTGATGGAATCAATCTTATTTTGGGAGTAGATAGGCTTTTGGATATGTGCCGTACTGTCGTGAATGTTACTGGTGATGCAACTGTTTCTATACTTGTAGCAAAATCTGAAAACGAACGATTAGATGGGGAGTAATTTTGGGGCGTGGGGAGTAGGAACTGGAAAATAGAGATTAGAAATTAGAGAATACAAATACAGAATGCAATCAATAAAAAACTGCATTCTGTATTAACTGGTAACTGATTAATACATTTTTTAATAAAAATAGTGATATTTTATACCCCACCGTCAATGAGGCTTCGCCGTCGTTGAGGTTTTTGAGAAATAATCCTCGTTGACGGCGAAGCCTCAACGACGGTAGAAAATATCGCAAAACTTTTTAAACGCTGTATTAAATATCAAATTTTACTGTTTTACTTTCTTGCATCTCTTGAATTGATTTATTCAATCTATCTCTATTTGCTTTTGTAGATAATAGATAATTCGTTTCTTTAATTGAATTATATTCTTTCAAAGAAATAATTTTATTAAAGCAATTTTTTAGATTTTCACGAAGTTCTGATAATTTGTTTTTTTTCATACTATTATTTTTTTAGCTGAAAAACTTTGTCAGTAGATTTTGATAAAACTACTGACAAAGCTAAAAACTGCATTCTGTATTAACTGATAACTGATTACTTGTGTCTTTTTTCCAAAACGTCCATCACTTCATCCATTTTGACATCTTGAGAGCGCATCAAAACAAGTAAGTGATACAATAAATCACCACATTCTTCTTTAAAACGTTCTTTATCTCCTCTCATCGCATCAATAACTACTTCGACAGCTTCTTCGCCTACTTTTTGAGCAACTTTATGAACGCCTCTTTTGAGTAATTTATTGGTATAAGAATTTTCATTTTCAGGTGTATCTTCACTTCTTTTTTCAATCGTATTTTCAAGATGCTGTAAAAAATTTGTATTTGCTGTATTCTTTTCTTCATTAAAGCAAGTATCATTTCCTTTATGACAAACTTCTCCTTCTGGTTTTACAAAAATCAAAAGTGTATCATTATCACAATCTAAGTGCATTTTTTGTACGTGTAAGAAGTTTCCAGAAGTTTCTCCTTTTGTCCAGAGACGATTTTTGGTACGGCTAAAAAAAGTAACTTTTTGTTCTTTTTGTGTTTTTTCGAATGCTTCTTGATTCATAAAACCAAGCATCAAAACACGCATCGTTTTGGAATCTTGAATGATTGCAGGAACAAGTCCGTTCTGCTTTTCAAAATCTAGTTGCTGACTTTGTATTTCTTCGTTTATATTCATTTTATTTTTAAGCTACTAGCTAGAAAAAGGCAAGCCTTTTCCCTACAAATAATTTTGTTTTTTAATCTAAGAACTACAAAAGTAAACTATAAAGCTGCATTTTTCAAAAAAGATTACTAATTCATTCTTAATTTCCATTCTCCAATTCCCATTTTTTATTTCTTAATCATTTTTATTTTTTTACTATGCGTAAGAATGTACCCAAATCAGAAGTCGGAATATCGATCGAAAACACTACGCCTACATCGCCATATTTTCCTTCTGTTTTTAGATGTGTAAGTCTATAATCTGTTTCTTTTAATTTGGAAATCAATCCATCTGCCGTTTTTCCTGTGATAATTCTGACCATAACAATTCCTAAAGCAATTCGCTGTTCGATCCACATTCCCAAATAGGTTTCCCTAGCAAAACCACCTGCATACGCCAAATAAGACATAATATTAGTTAGGTTTTGCATAATCTGACCAATAGCAAGCAGCCAAATAAAAGCCTCAATAAAACCAATAAGAGGAGCAATGTTATGTCTTCCCATCGTTACCAAAACAATACGAAGCGTCGAAAGACTAACATCAGTCAGGCGAGCCAAAAATATTAGAATAGGAAGAATAATGTAGGAATAAATCCAAATTGTATCTTCATTTAGATAAGCATAAAAAACTCTTGCATAAAACTAAGTAAATAATAGAACTATTTTGGATTCTATTTTGGTGTAAAATTAATTTCCTACAAAAGTCGTAAGATTTAGACTAGCGACAAAATAGAATTTCAATTATGAAACTTTACACTTCATAAAATTCAGTTTTTTGTATCTTTACGCATTATTCTGCGTACTATAAAACTAACCCTAAACTTCTACAAAACATATTAAGAAATTTAGGGTTTTTATCAAAACTTTTTCTGACTTTTTTACCAAGATAAATGACTCAAAAACAACAAGAAATCACAGACACATCAACATTTTTTAAACGTATTATTGGAAATATCTCTGGTGGAGATAATCAAACACTTTTGGTGTGTATTGGTGGTTTGCATGGCAACGAACAAGCAGGGTATAATGCTTTAGAATATCTTGTTTCTCATTTAGATAAACGACTTTTTAACGGACATTTTGTAGCTATTGGAGGGAATTTACAAGCCCTCAAAGAAAAAAAACGCTACTTACAAACTGATTTGAATAGAATTTGGACAAACAACTTGATCGATCACATACCACCCGATTCTGAAATTTCAGAATATGAAGAATTACGTCAGCTCATCGAAGTTTTGCGTGTCATTCCTCATGATACCTATAAAAGACGTGTTTTGATAGATTTGCATACTACTTCTGCACCAAACGGAGCTTTTATAGTCAGAACAACAACAACTGATGATGCTCTTGCTCAAGTTTTAGAAATCCCTGTTATTCTTGGATTAGATAAAAAATTAGAAGGAACTGCCATGACCTACATGGAACAATGGAATTATGAAACATTTGCTTTTGAAGGTGGAACGATAGGAAAAGAAAATTCTGCAAACAACCTTGTTTTAGGAGTTTGGCGCATCATGCAAGCCCTAAAAATGACTTCTCAACCTATTCCAAACCTAGAACATACATTAGGAGAAACTATCCGAAGCGGCGTTCCGAGTTATCTAACCTGTGAGTATATCCATAAAATACCAGAAAAATCAACTTTTAAAATGCTGGATGGTTTTGGGAATTTTGATACTATAGAAAAAGGACAATTATTAGCACACCAAGACGGAAAAGAAATTTGTTCTCCTTATAAAGGTTATATTTTGATGCCTCTTTACCAAGATGATGGAAATGATGGTTTTTTTATTGTAAAATAATGAATAAATGTAGATTTTCTAATTAGTAAATTGTTATTTTTATCCTCTAACTTCCAACTTCCAATTCCTACACGCCATCATGAAATATATCTTTTCGCTTTTCCTTCTTTTACTTATTACTGTATTTGCTTTAGTGGCTGCACAGTTTATTGGAATGGGTTTGATTTCCATCGCTTTTGATATTCCTTTTATGGAATTTACTAGCAAAATGCAGAATATGAATGAATACCCAGAGCTTCGCACACCTGTTTTGATTTTGCAAGGTTTTACACAGGTTTTTAGCTTTTTGGCAGCAGCTTTATTTTTTGTAAAATATGTGTATAAATTTAATCAAGCCAGTCCAGATAAAGGAGCTGTTCATGTAATGAATCCCAAATTAGCTCAACACTTTTTGGAAGAACCTTTTTTACAACGCTACAAAACACCTGCTTTTATCTTTTTGATAGTACTTGTTTTAGCTGTGGTTGCTTTTCCTGCTGTTTGGGTAACAGGTGCATTAAATGGAGCTGTAGAATTTCCTGAAACGCTAAAGGGTTTGGAAACATGGATGAAAACACAAGAAGATAACGCTCAAACGCTAACTCTTTTTATGACCGATTTTTCTTCGCCTTTACAAGCTGTTTTAGGTTTTATAGTGATTGCTATTTTGGCAGGGCTTACTGAAGAAATATTTTTTAGAGGAGTAGTACAACCTCTGTTTCAGAATCTCACTAAAAACAAACACATGGCTGTTTGGATTACTGCCATTATTTTTAGTGCCATTCATTTTCAGTTTTATGGGTTTATTCCTCGTATGCTTTTGGGGGCTTTGTTTGGTTACTTGTACATTTACACCAATAATATTACTGTTCCGATTTGGGCGCATATCTTGAATAATGGACTTACCTTGATTATGTTCTTATTTGTTGATAAAGAAATGCTCAATGCTCCTAAAATAGAAGGAAATGACTTACTGACGATGATTCCACTAGGAATTTTAAGTTTTTTACTTTGTTTTGCCATTTTGAAATTCATTAAAAAGAAAATGGAAACAGAAGTAGAGGAAAATGTAAGCAAAAAATGATGGTAAAAAATTAATAATAAACGTTATTACGGTTTATTTGGGTGCATCTCAAATTGTCGTTTTTTCAATTTTTTGGCTACTTTAACATACATAGACAGGGTTAAAACCCTATCGTTTACCCACATGTTTTTTGTAAAACAAAAAACAGTAAATTTTGAATAAAAATGCTGTATTTGTAGGGAAAAGACATGTCTTTTCCTGTATTTGCATTTTATGTTTTACCTAAATACACAATATGTTTAGGAAAAGGCATGCCTTTTCCCTACTCAATTTCAATATTTTGACTATTTTACTTTAAAAAAAATCTATTTTAGATGTGGGTAAACGATAGGGTTAAAACCCTGTCCAATTTATAATTCAGAGTAGTTTTTAATTGAACAGGGTTTTAACCCTGTTTTTATTTTTTGTCATGCGACATTTTGAGATGCACCCGTTTATTTAGTACAAGACATTTTTATAAAAAGTAATTCGATTATTTTTTGTAGAGATGTCTTTTTTGGTTTTGTAATTATCAGAACGTATGCTATAAATTCTACTGTTTCATTACTTTCAATAAAAAATGAAAGTTAAATATTTTGGCTTTCTTTTTGAACTTGTGCATTTATGCACTTTTAAAAACTTATTTCTTTACTTACCTATATTTTACCTATGAAAATTCATAAAAAAATACTCAAAACTTCCTATATTTGGAGGATATTCTTATTTTCATTTTTATTTGCTTTTTTTTATACACTCTCAGTTCCTGTTTTTTCTCAATCCTTATATGAAATTAAATTTTCAGCAGACAGAGTTACCTACAAAGGCTTTTTAGTTTATTTTAATGAAGAAGATGCTTATATGCGTGTTGCCTACACGTATAACAATGTTTATAATGTTGTAAATATAGATTATACTTCTGTTTCTGGACAAGAAGATGGCTATAATTACTTTGTCATGCAGGGCGAAAATCCTCAATTTATTACCCGAACAAGTAGAGCGCAAACCTATAATCCAGACCATTTTGTATGGGTTTGGGACGAAACAACAGAGGATAGAAAACCCTTTGTAACCGATGACCCTAATTTTAGTGAAGAATCTCTAAAACGAGTAGATTCATATAAAGAATTAAAAGTTTCAGAGCTAACAGATGCGTATCTCAATGAGTTTTTTAGCACCGATGATGATGAGTATATTGCTTTTCAAAATATGCGTGATAATGAGCTAGATAGCCATGTCGCACAAGAACATTATGACAACAATACAACTCAACAACAAAATCAAGAGGCAAATTATGGAACTTCAAAAATGCACTTGGTAATGCTTGTCAATAGTAGTATTGGAGATATTGGGGCAAGTTGTGAAACGGACAGCCGAAACATGACCAAAGAATTTGAAGATATTGCAGCAGCCTTGAAAGTTGATTTTAGAAAATATGAAGTCAAAGGAAGTAGTTTTACGAAAGACAATGCCATGCGAGTTTTGAATGGACTTAATCCAGGGAGTAATGATATTGTCGTTTTTTATTATAGTGGACACGGTTTTCGTTGGTCTGACCAAACCGATGCCTATCCTCAAATGGATATTCGTGCCTCTCCTTATACCAAACTTTCAGCAGAAACAACAATTTCAGTTTCGTCAGTTTATAATCTGTTGGATAAAAAAGGCGCACGTTTGAATATTGTCATTACAGATTGTTGTAATTCTGATATTGGAATCAATAAAATGACAGAAACGAGCTTTTTGGCTGGGCGTTCGTACCAAACTCCTCATATCGAAAAATTACAAAAATTATTTTTGGCTACAAAAGGAAATATAATTGTTACTTCTTCTCAAGCAGGACAGGTTTCTTGGTCGAATAGTGTCAATGGTGGATTCTTTACGCTTAGTTTTTTACAGGCTTTTCATGAAGAAATTAGTTACCTCAAAACACAAGAGCCTTCTTGGAATACTATTTTAAAAAAATCTCAAACTAATACACTCAATAAAACAGGTAGTGGTTGTAGAAATTGTACTACTCAAAATCCAGTTTATTATACCAAAATTACAAAAAGATAATCACCCCAAATTAAATCTAGCCCTTATGAATTTTACTCAAAAAACGTTTTTTTATATAGCCATTTTTACTTTCGGATTATCTTTATTTGTTTTGAGTAGTTGTAAAGAAAAAGAATTACAAGCCATGCAAAAAATCATTAAAGACTCAGAAAAAATAGAACTTTTCTTGATAAAAAATACGCCTATTAATCCAACAGAACAAGACTCTAGCAAAACTTATCTGTGTGATTATGAAGTATTCGAAAAAATTTCTATCTCCTCAGAACAATCAGACAGCCTCAAAACTGCACTTTTAGACACCACAAATTATATTTCTGATGTCGAAAAAAAATGTATGATGATGCCCAAATATGCCATGCGAATGAAAACCAAAAAAGATACTTTAGATATTGTCTTTTCGGATAATCCATGTGCAAAAGCCGTTGCTAAAAACTCCCTTCTCAAAACTCCCAAAAAAGAAGAAGAGAAGAAAAAAGAAAATATGTTTTATGTAGATTTGACAGCAGAAAACACAATTATCAAACTTATTCAATCTTTTGTTCCGAAAAAAGAATAGAACTCAAAAAATATTCAAAATAATTTTAAAGCCTTTTCTGAAAATGAAAAGGCTTTTTTTATTAGGTTAAGTAATCGTACAAAATTAATGCATCTTATTTTTTAATGTAATAACTTGATAATCAATGTTTTATGTAATTATCCATTTTAAATTAGCTTCGCTGCTTTGGCAGGTGTCCATTTACTTAATCGCATCTAATTTGGACATTTTTTGATTTTTAGCTGCGTAGCTGCGAAATGTTTGTAGAAAAACATACACGATAGAAATTTCAAGCTGCGTAGCTGCGTAATATTGTTATTTTTAGTAGGTCAAAACTTCAATATTACACAGCTACGCAGCTTTTTTATAGGTAAGAAATTATATTTCTACCAATATTACGCTACTCTGTAGCTAAATTTCCTTGAATAAACGTAAAAACCCTCATTTTTTGGTGCGATTAACCTATTTTTTTCGTTTATCTATAAATTAGTAATTTTACTTTTTATAACTAAATTCAAAACCATGATTCCAGCTTCCGAACTCATCATCAACCCTGATAATTCTATTTATCATCTCAATTTGCAATCTCATCAATTAGCAGACACAATTATTACGGTTGGCGACCCCGAACGTGTGCCTTTTGTAAGTCAGTTTTTTGATTCTATCGAAGTCAAAATTCATAAAAGAGAATTCGTTACGCATACAGGAACGTATAAAGGAAAACGTATTTCTGTAATTTCGACAGGAATGGGAACGGACAATGTAGAGGTTTTGATGACAGAATTAGATGCGCTTGTCAATGTAGATTTTGAAAGCAGAAAAATCAAGGAAAAACTAACTTCGCTTACCATTATTAGAGTCGGAACCTCGGGTTCTTTGCAAGAAAGCATTCCAGTAGGAACACTTTTGGCTTCTCAAAATGCTGTTGGAATGGATACTTTGATGCAATTTTATAGATTAGAACAAAGCCAAAAAGAGCAAGAAATTTCTAGGCAAATCAAAGAAAATGCACAAGTAGATTTTAATCCCTATATCGTTTCAGCAAATGAAAGTTTGATAAATCATTTTACAAAAGATGATGCTAGTAATTCTATACAAATGATAAAAGGAAATACACTTACTTGCCCTGGTTTTTATGCTCCACAAGGGCGAGAAGTGAGATTAAAACCCAAAACAGATAAGTATTTAGATAAAATCAGAAATAAAATTAAAGATTTTCCACTTACCAATATGGAAATGGAAACGGCTGGATATTACGCCATGGGAAGACTTTTAGGACACAAAATGCTTTCTCTCAATGCCATTCTTGCCAATCGAATTACGCATGAGTTTTCAGAAAACCCACAAGAAGAAGTCAATAATTTGATTGATTATACTTTGGAGAGAATTAGTAGTTTATAAATAATAAAGGTTATCACGGTTTTTTACAATATTGATTATCAACAAGTTGTAAAAAAGTAAATCGTTCTTATTTTTCCATAGGGTTGGATTTGCAAACCCAACCCTATGGAAAAATGAACATTACTAAATTAACCGTGATAAGCTTCAATCAAAACATTGTTAGTAGTTTTTGTAATCCAAAATAACTCTGATAATGATTGTTTTTAGAATAAACTAACGTACAACTTTATAAATTTTCAGATAACTTTCACAACTAGCATAAGAAAAAATATAAAGTTCTTTTTCGCCATTTTCATCTAAATCATATTCAAAAAAATGAATATTATCAATTTCTTTTAAGAACAAAAATTTAGCATCATCTTGTATTATTTTTACTGGATTTGTGCCTGTGTCTTGGCATTGGAGTTGTTGTCTATTTACTACTAAATCTCCAAGGCTAATAGGATGACTAACTTTTTCTTTTTGTATGGATACATTCCAATACCCTTTTTTACCTTTTGTGTACTTATAGTTTGTGTCAAATTGTGTGGTTTCTATTCTATTTTACATCCATATTTTTTTTCCTTGATGTAATTCTACTCCATTTTTTCTTAGCACAATCGTTTCATCTCTAATTTTAAATATTAATTTTCCTGTATTACTTTCACATATTTTTCCATCAAGTAACCAACCTCTAAAATCTAAAGCTCTAATTTGCATTTTATCAGTTTGCTCATACATCACAAATAAACTTTTAGTTCAGTCTGATTCCACACATTATAAACTCTTTTTTGAGGAATAAAAGCTGGAAGAATCTGATTTCCAAGAGAATCATATTTCTTAACTTCTCCTACAAGTTTATCATTCAAGTATCTTTTTTTGATGGCTAACTTTCCATTATCGTGATAATATAGATTATTTCCGTGCAAACTATCTCCATAAAAATCAACCTCAGAACGTAAAACGTCATTGCTATAAAACCTTCGTACTTGTAGCTTTGAGGTATCTTTCTTTGAAATTATTGTTTGAGTTGAATCTAATAATTTATAAGTTGTATCAATTCTTCCAAAGTTAGAGTTTACTCTTTGAATAATATCTCTCTTTTGAAAGATTGTATCAGTTTGTCCAAATACAGAGGAAGATAAATTTAGATAGAGAAACATTAACAAATATTTTTTCATTTCTTTTTAGTAGGGTTTTGAGAAGAATCCTTATCATTTTTATTTCTCTGTTCATACACTTCAAAATACCAAATCACTAAAGGACGAGCCACAACAGCAGAAACCAAAATAACGCCACCTGCATAAAAATAAAAATCCATTTCTGCTACTTCTACTGACGCTATGAAATACGATAAAATAATTACGCTCAAAATGCCATAAAGAGGAACTAAATTTCCTACCATCGCTACCGTAAAAGGGTTTAAATACTTCATTAATCGTACTGATTCGCTGTACGCATACACCGAAACTCCCAATGCCAAACTGAAAATAAGCGCAAAATCAGTCCAATTCATACTCCATTTTACAGGAATAAATTCGGCTACGACTCCTCCATAAAACGTAGAAAAAAGCAATACTGCAAAAGCCGTAAGACTAGCTCCCAACATTTGATAAAATGTAATCACCAAAGAATCAGTTTCTTTTACCAAAGCAGCATTAAAAATTGTTACCAAAGCACCAAAAAAAGCAGCACAAAGTGCCAACAAAAAACCTAATCCATAATCAAAATCAGAGCTATAAATAATATAAATTCCGAAAATGGCATTCAATCCTGTAATAATTTCCCCTACCGATAATGCACCTTTTCCTAAAATGGGGCGTAAAATACTTACAAAAAGAGGAATTGTGGCCAGTCCAATCAGACAAACAGCTTCATTGGCTAGTTTTGCCGAAAGAACAATTAATGTCCAATAAGCAAACGTCAAAATCCCTGTTCCCATCAAAAAATAAGTTTTCTTTCCTGTCCATTTGAATTTTTTGATAGCCAAAAGCCAAATAGCCAAAAAAACAACAGCCATTGAAGTTCTGTAAAAAACAATTTCAGTAGCTGACAAATCTATTTGATTGACTACCAAAGGTACAAGACTAGAAAGCCAAATTATAAAATGAAGACGAAGATGGTATTTTAACAAAAGAATTAGGCATTATAAAGTGATAGAGTATTGAATCTCTAAAATACAAAAAAGTCCTAACTCTTTTCAGGATTAGGACTTTTTTGGCTGTTTTTTTATCCTTTAAAAATAAGTGATATTTTGTTTCTGTTGGAAAAATGGCTTTCAAACTATTGTATCTCAAGAGTTGCCAATAGCATTCGTTCACAATTATTTGTCTTATTTTTAGGTAATACTACTGTCTATTTTTGATATATTTTTTATTTTCTTAAATACTATCTACATAATCTCTAAAAAAAGTTTCGAAAAGCTCCAAAGAATGAGCATCAGAATGAGCATTAAAACGAATTACTTTACTCCATTCTATTCTATCGCCAATACCTAGTTTTGCACACATAAAAGAACTAAAATTAAACATAAATTCGTTCAACTTTTCGTCTTGCATTGCCATTAAATAACCTTGAATTACATAGCTAATATCTTCAACTCGGTTGATAGAACCAGCTTCTTTGTAAGTAGTAAGAAAAAATACATAATCGATAAAACGAAGCATAATTTATTTGAATGGTGAGTTATAAATGGTGAATGGTGAATAAATAATTAAATTGTTTTTCATGAATTTTATTCTCATTCACTTTTCTATTTTATTTTATTTCTTTTTTTTGATTATTTACTAACAATAAAAAACTAAACAAACTACTATTTTAAAACAAAAAACTAATTGATATTCAATTTTCAAATGATGTAGAGGCTTGATTTATCAAGTCAAAAAGCAACGAATACATTTGGAAAAACAGCTAATTTTACTACACAACTAATCAAAATTAATAAAGAATTTCCAAACTAGAGTACCATTTGTATAAAATATATACTGTTTTTTTATTACTCTGTATTATGATGTAATGGATTCTATTTTCTTTAAACTCTGAAAGTAGATAATTAGGTTACGAATAATCTTAGATAATAATCTTATCACTATTTTTAAGAACTGGCTTTTGAAAATCTCTTTTTTTGCTTCTTAGACTAACGTATAAGGTACATTTTTCTCACGCTGAAGCGTAAGCTACATTTAATACAGTCTAACAAAATTAGCAACAAAGATTGTTTTTCTAGTTTAATTTGCTATTTTTGTAAAGCACTATCTTTTATAAAGTATTGGAACAATCTGCCAAAAATAACATACAAAATAATGTAACAGATTCTAATCAAGAATCTCAAAATACTACAACTCAAAATTCTAAAAAAACAAATCAAAAAACCGTTTTTGATACAAAAATAGAATTTCTGAAAGGTGTAGGTGGTCTGCGTGCCGAAGTTTTACAAAAAGAACTCAATATTCGTACTTTTGGCGATTTGCTGATGCACTTGCCTTTTCGTTACGAAGACCGTACACAATTTCAAAAAATTGGACTTATTTCAGAAGAAGACACAGCCGTTCAACTCAAAGGAAGACTACGAAATATAAATATTTGGGGAGAAGGAAAAAAGAAACGTCTGGAAGCCATTTTAGAAGATTCATCAGGCGAAGTAAAACTGGTTTGGTTTCGTGGTGCTGGTTGGGTAGCCAAAAAACTAAAAGACGGACAAGAATATATCGTTTATGGTCGTCCGAATATGTACGGCAAAAATTTTAGTATCGCACACCCAGAAATTGATTTGCATATTCCATTAGCAAAAGAAAAAAGTTATTTTCAGCCTGTTTATCATACAACCGAAAAAATGAAGGCAAAAGGAATGGATAGCAGAGGAATTTCGAACCTCATGCAAACGCTTATTCGTCAAGTTCATAAAGAAATTGAAGAAACTTTGCCTACTTTCGTCATAGAAAAACAAGAATTATTAGATAGAAGAAGAGCCATTGTTCATATTCATTTTCCTAAAGATGCAGAATGGTTAGAAATGGCTAGAAAACGACTAAAATTTGAAGAATTATTTTTTATTCAGCTTCAACTTTTACAATTAAAACTGGTCAGAACGGATAAAAATCAAGGTTTAATTTTTGAAAAAACACCCACTTTAGCCCAATTTTATAAAGAACATTTGCCTTTTGAACTTACTGGCGCACAAAAACGAGTTATCAAAGAAATTAATCAAGATGTACAATCGGGAAGCCAAATGAACCGACTTCTACAAGGCGATGTAGGAAGTGGAAAAACGATTGTTTCTTTTCTGATTATGCTTATGGGAATTGATTATGAGGCGCAAAGCTGTTTAATGGCACCAACCGAAATTTTGGCGCAACAACATTATGAAGGTCTGAAAGGATTTTGTGATGCTTTGGGACTTCGAATTGATATTCTGACAGGCTCAACACGCACAAAGGCAAGGCGTGAAATGTTAGAAGATTTGAAAGAAGGAAAAATTCATATTATTGTCGGAACACATGCACTTTTAGAAGATAGAGTTCAATTTCAAAAATTAGGAATTTGTGTAATTGATGAGCAGCACCGTTTTGGAGTGGCGCAACGAGCAAAATTATGGCAAAAAAATGAAGGTTTCTTTCCTCATGTGTTGGTTATGACAGCAACGCCAATTCCTAGAACATTAGCCATGACTTTATACGGAGATTTGGATGTTTCGATAATTGATGAACTTCCAGCAGGGCGAAAACCTATCAAAACAGTTCATAAATTTGATGCCCATCGTTTGCGAGTTTTTGGTTTTATGCAAAGTCAGATTGATTTGGGAAGACAAATTTATTTAGTTTATCCATTAATTGAAGAATCAGAAACGTTAGATTATAAAAATTTGGAAGATGGCTATGAGAGTATCAGAAGAGCTTTTCCGAATGTTCCTGTCAGTATTGTACATGGAAAAATGAAACCCAAAGACAAGGATTTTGAGATGCAACGCTTTTCGAAAGGAGAAACTAAGATTTTGGTTGCCACAACGGTAATTGAAGTTGGAGTAAATGTTCCGAATGCTTCTGTTATGATTATCGAAAATGCCGAACGTTTTGGGCTTTCACAACTTCATCAACTTCGTGGGCGTGTTGGGCGTGGAAGTGAGCAGTCGTATTGTATTTTGATGAGTGGATATAAACTCAGCAAAGAAGGCAAAAAGCGACTTGAAGTAATGGTCAGAACCGTAAATGGTTTTGAGATTGCCGATGAAGATTTGAAATTGCGTGGTGCTGGCGATATTGCAGGAACACAACAAAGTGGTGCAGTAGATTTACGCATCGCAGACCTTGCACGAGATGGCGAAATTTTGAAAGTAGCGAGAGATGTAGCACAAGAAATACTAAAAGACGACCCAAAATTAGAAAAAGAAGAAAACCTGCCTTTAGTAATTACATTAGAAAATATCCAAAAAGAACAAACAATTAACTGGAGTAGAATTTCTTAAATGTATAATGTCGTTGGTGAAACACCAGCAACGGTAGAATTCTCTTGTAAATTATTTATTTTCAATGTTTTACAAGTTTTTTGTTTTGCAAAAGGGTATTCCATTTAACCCACAACTTTAGTTGTAGGGCAAGAAAAAGAATACGTTTTGCAACGGTTTTAACCGTTTTGTGCTATAAAAAACCGTTAAAACGGTTACCAAGTGCCAATTCGCTTTTTCCCACGAATAAATTCGTGGGTTTAATTTGGGATACCTTTTGCAATGAGTGAAAGGATTAAATTTTTGATAATCAGATATTTAAACCCTAATTAAATTCTACAACTTAAATACTAGGGGCGAGAAAATGGGAAATACAACTACAAAATAAAAATTATATTTGCTGCCTGTGTAGTTGTCCTATTTTTACTCAAATAAATATTGTAATTCTTAAAATAAAACTCTACCTTTGCAGTCTTGTTTTTCTATTAAAGAACGACAAGCTCTATTTTATTTTATTATAGAGAATATTTTATTTCAGACCTCTCAAACTTTGTATAAGTTATGGCAACTCGCATAAGACTTGCAAGAAGAGGGCGCAAAAAAGCTGCACGATTCGAAATCGTTATAGCTGACTCCCGAGCGCCACGTGATGGTAAATTCATCGAAAAAATTGGGACTTACAATCCGCAGACTGTACCTGCTACTATCGTCATTGATGACGAAAAAGCTATGAAATGGCTTATGGTAGGAGCGCAGCCTTCTGAAACTGTAAGAAGAATGTTACACTATAAAGGCTTAATGTTCCGTAAGCACCTTCAATTAGGTGTAAACAAAGGAGCAATTACTCAAGAAGCTGCTGACGAAAAGATGGCAGCTTGGAGAGAAGCTAAAGACCAAAAAATTGAAAGCCGTATTTCTAAACTTTCTAACAGGCTGCTAAAGACCGTATGACTGCTGAAGCTAAAGTAAAAGAAGCTCGTACTGAAGCTATTCGTAAGAAACAAGAAGAAGCTGCTAAAGCCAACGAACCTGCTGCTGAAGCAAGTGAAGAAGCTCCAGAAGCATCTACGGAAGAAACAACAGAAAACGCAGGAGAATAATTTATAAAAGAGATAGATTTTTATTAAATCTACTTCTATGTTATAAAAAAACTTCTAAACTCTTTTTTATTTTATTCTATTTTTAGAAACGAAATAAGAAAGAGTTTTTTTATAGAAAATGATACCAATATAAATATTGAACTTCCCTTTTACTGGCGCAAGATTTTATCTTGTGTCTATCTATTCTGTCAGCATATGCTGACGAACTGAAAGTCAGCGAAGCTAAAAAGAGTGTCCAAGCAAAATGCTTGAACGAGAAGTGTTTGCAAACCCAACGTTATGGAAAAATAAAAATAAAATTACTTACTCTCAAAATATTTCTTTAACTTTTCAGAACCAAACCTAAGCGTATTACTACTCGTTTAGTATAAAAAACAAACAACACACTATTCATAACTATCAAATTCTATCATTTTTGATTAATAAAATAATGGACACAAACACACCTAGCACAAAAGAAAAAAATAAAATTCAGTCGCCCAAAAAATTCAGACGAACAAACAAACGACGTTCCGACAAACCCGAAATGTCTTGGCTAAATCAAGTAAAGGACATTAAACTTATCCGAAAAGACCCTTTTGGAAATTTTCTGTTTTTGAAAAGAATGCTTGTTGGCGTTTTGGGTGCAGCTACCTATCCACGTTTTAATATTCTGAATAATACAAAAGTAGAAGGCGCAGAACATTTGATGAATCTTCCCAATAAAGGAGTCATGTTTATTTCCAATCATCAAACTTATTTTGCTGATGTAATGGTCATGTACCACATTTTTTGTAGTGTAAAATGGAAATTTAAAAATATTAACTTCCCTGTTTATTTGCTCAATCCACGTACAAAAATGTTTTATGTCGCAGCCGAAGAAACGATGAAAGATGGTGGTTGGCTGCCTAGATTATTCGCTTATACAGGTGCTGTTACCATAAAAAGAAGTTGGAGAGCAAAAGGAGAAGAAGTACAACGAGGTGCAGATACATCAGCACCCAACAAAATAAAACAAGCCTTAGCAGAAGGGTGGGTCGTAACTTTTCCACAAGGAACAACAAAAGCATTTGCACCAGTCCGTAAAGGTTCTGCACATTTGATTCACGAACTCAAGCCGATTGTAGTGCCTGTTTATATCAATGGCTTTAGAAGAGCCTTTGATAAAAAAGGCTTCTTTTTGAAAAAACGAGGTACAGATTTACAAGTTACTTTCAAAAAACCTGTGCAGTTTACAGACGAACATACCATTGAAGATATTCAAGCATTTATTGAAAAACATGTCAAATTACCAAAGGAAATGAAGACAGTGAAAAAATAAAAAAAGACAAATCAAAAAAGGCTTGAAATTTAGTTTTCAAGCCTTTTTTTAGGTTTTAATTGTCAGATACTTTCACAAGTGTCAGATAATTTGGTTGAATGTTTTAATTGTCTGACACCTATGAAGGTGTACTGACAATTTTATCTTTTAATAATAATTTCATTTTCTTTATCATACCTATAATTTACAACTCTTCCGTCAATAATCATTGATATTGCTTCCTCTATTATTTTAAGAGGTGCAATAAACCATTCTCTTGGTCTGTGTGGAATCCCTTTGCTATCATTAATTTCAATATCTAAACAAGAATTCCCAAAAAACTGATGAATTAATTTTTCAAACTTTTGTGGATTCATGTTATAACAGAGCCAAGAAGATTCAAGTTTGACAGCAGCCATCAAATAGGTAGCTTCATTTTCGGCATTTTTGATTCTTTCTTCAACACTTGTAGAAGAATAACCAATTTTATACAAATTTTTTATTGATGTAATTTCTTCGTTTTGGCTTAATGATTTCAAGATATAGATATAACCTCTTTCTTTGTCGTCTTCTGTTATTTCTGTTATGTCATTAAAATTCACAATAAACTCTTCATTGACTTGCTCAGAACTTTGAGTAACCATTTGCCCATTGCTCTGTAAGGCTTTGTATAAGGATTGAAACATCATATTCGATTCTGTTCCATTCTCAAAAATAGTAACCGTTCTACCATCATCACGATTACGCATACCACTTTTAAACGTCTTTATGGTTTTGTCAAAATTTACATCTTTCAAAAACAACAAAATACCATTGTGAATATAAAAATTTCCTTTACTCAAACTCTCATAACTAAACTCAACTAGTTTCCGTTTTCCACTCGCCAAGTCAGCTTGAACTTGCTTAAACATCAGCTCGTATTTATCAAAATCTTTACATTTTTTTCGTCTTGCTACAAAATCAACCTTGGCTCTTTCTGCATCCGTAGGCGTGTGATTGAAGGTAAATAATCCTTCCGAATCATTTCCTAAAATATCAAAAGTATCATCATTCAAAATATCATCTAACGATTTTATTTCTTTCTTTTTAGTAGTTAATAAACCGTATTTGTCTTGAGGTGCTAAATCTTGTTTTTTTTCCTCATTTTCCCTTATTCCTTTCAATCTTGAGTATAATTGATATTCAGAAATATTACTTGGATTGGGTTTGGGTTCTCGGTTGTTCTTTTCAAAAAATAAATTTACTTCATCAAAAGAAGCTGCCAAACGTTCACCAGCAGTACGAGCAGCAGACTTTTGAGATTTGATGTCTAGCAAACCAAGAGGGTCATTCTCAAATATTTCTTTTAAAATTTCTTCTTTTGTTTTCATAGAAAATAATTACGAAATGAATATTCAGCGTAGGGAAAAGGCATCCCTTTTTCCTACCCTAGTCGTTTATATTTTGTTTAAATACACAATATGTTTAGGAAAAGGCATCCCTTTTTCCTACAAATACACTATTTTTTGAAAAATCAACCTTCATTCTCAGCAGCTTTTTTGCGTTTTTGTTCTTTCAAATAAATAATACATTCAGCCAGTCTTTTTTCTTGTGGCATAACAGAATTAATATTTGGTTCTCTTTTGTGAGTTTTGATAAATTCTTGAATTTTGGGCCAAAGGAGTGCTGCTTCTTCAAAATCCATCTGAATACGTGTCGATTGAATGGTTTCTTGAATTATCTTCAATACTTTTGCAGAAACCGATTTAGATAAGACTTCAAAGGCTTCTTGAAATGGATTTACTCTATCAATCAAATCTATGTGCATTTCATCTATATCTACAAACGAACCTGCCATACGTATAAAACGCTTGTCGCCAACTTCTTTTATTTCGCCATTTTTGACAACCGAATCCACCACGACATGCTGCCTTACTTCTTCCACTTGCGCCTCGTCTAAATCTGGATATTTTATTCGAATTACTTTCGGAATCAAAATTTTATTAATCACTTCGGCATCAACAGACGTATCTGGCATTGCCTTTAACATCGTCGAATCTTGAAAAATAGCTGCCTTCAAATCGGTAAGGTCTTCTTCTACAATGTCTTTTACACGCTGCGAACTCGGTTCTTTCAATCCTTTTATTTTTATTTCTCCTGCTTTTGCTTTGTCGTCTTCCAAAACTTTCGCCTTAAATTTCCAATTTGGTGCTAAAACTTGTTCCATCAACAAAGAAGCTGTAATGGCTTTTAGCATATTATTGACAGAAAATTTTACTTCATCGTCGGCTGCGTTGGGTTGTGCAATCAGATTGGTAAATTGAGCGTGCGTTTTGTTGTCGCTATCTCGTGTCGCTCTACCAATAATCTGAATAATTTCTGTCAAAGAACCTCTATAACCAACTGTCAAAGCATGTTCGCAATAGGGCCAATCAAAACCTTCTTTTGCCATTCCTAAAGCGATAATAATATCAATATCATCTACCGAAGTTATATTTCTAAGGTAATTCTGAATTTTATCCCTTTCTTTCTGTGTATCTTCTACCAAATCAGCAATTTTTAAGATTTTGCCGTCTGTTTTTCGTTTTACATACAGTACGCCTGTTTCGCTGTCTTGCCTTTCTACATCGCCAATAGCATCAATGATAAAATCTACTTCATTGCGTTTGTCTTTCGTAGATTCGCCCGAATTGACACTCGGAATATGCAAAATAGTCTTTTTATTGGTGTCCAAAACTTCCATAATCGCATTGGTATATTTGCCTTGATAGAAATGATAACCAATTCCCAACGTTTTGAGATAATTATAACCGTTGAGCTGCTCGTAATAATTATAGGTAACTTTCGTAAATTTCGCCTCATCTTCTGGAAGCAAAATCGGAATGCTATCGCCCCTAAAATAAGAACCAGTCATTGCCACAATATGCGCCTTTGACTTATCCATTATATTTTTCAAAATCTCTCCTAATTTACTATCTCCTGCAATAGAAACGTGATGAAATTCATCTATGGCAAGTAAAACATTATCAAATATTTTTTCATCTAAACCCTCACAAGCAAAACGCAAAGTAGCGTGTGTACAAATCAAAATCTGTTCTTTGTTCGTCTCTTCCATAAAATTATGAAACGAATTTACTTTGCTTTTGCTGCCGTCGCTTCCTGCTGTACACAAATTATATTTTTCTTTGGGCGACCAATTCGCAAAAAAACCAAACTTTTTTAAATCCGTAGCTGCAAACGAACTACCAATCGAACGCTCTGGAACGGCTACAATTACTTTTTTGATGCCTTGATTGATAAGTTTGTCCAATGCCAAAAACATCAACGCCCTTGATTTGCCAGATGCAGGAGGCGATTTGAGAAGCATATATTTTGCATCTCGGTGGTCAAAGGCACGTTCTTGCATCTCACGCATTCCAAAATGATTGGTGCTTTTGCTATTTCCTGTTTGATGATATTCTACGTTTACTAAATTTGGCATATGTTGTGAATTACGAATTAAAAATTACGAATTAAAAATTACGAATTGTGAAATATGAATTGTGATTACAATTTATTGATTATGTTGGAGTAATTACGAATTATTGATTATAATTAGGTTAATCGCACCAAAAAAGAAAGTTTTTTGTATTTACTCAAGGAATTTTAGCTACAGAGTAGCGTAATATTTGTAGAAAATATAATTATTCCCATTTATTA
>Ga0210042_1000821_pt1 | contig 27230 bp, 21 predicted proteins | sample CryGeymeta201518_FD_183982 | JGI IMG/M metagenome (GOLD analysis project Ga0210042, IMG submission 183982) | Groundwater microbial communities from Crystal Geyser aquifers in Utah, USA - Crystal Geyser metaG 2015-18 (SPAdes) (version 2) | ecosystem: Environmental > Aquatic > Deep subsurface >... | reverse complement strand
TCGTCGTAGACCAGCAGGACGTTGTGCTCCCGCGTCAGCGCGCGGAGCTTCGGCAGGAAGTCGTCGTCCGGGCCGATCTGGTCGTAGGCGGCGGCGACGCAGACGGCAGCCGTTTCGCTGGCGTGCGCTCCCAGATACTGGCTGAATGCCTCCAGGTCGCCGTAGGAAAGCCCAGTCTGCAACGCCCCGATGGCTTCCGGCAAGCCGTGCTCGATGGTCCCCGCCCGACTCAGCCACCCGTGGTACCCGCACGTGACGATCCGCGGGCGTCGGGTGAACGCGCGCGCCAGCCGAATGCAGGCCGCCATCGCCTCGCCGCCCGTCTTCAGGAACCGGACCTTCTCCGCGCACGGGAGGACCTCGACCAACTCCCGCGCCAGCTCGACTTCCAGCGGGTGCGGGTGCCCAAAGATGATTCCCTGCTCAAGCTGCGCGCGGATGGCGTCATCGACGGCCGGGTAGCAGTAGCCCAGTGTGATGGGACCGAGGGAGTTGCGGTAGTCAATGTACTCGTTCCCGTCCAAGTCCCAGATGCGGCAGCCCTTGCCGCGGACAATGTAGGCCGGCTCGTCGCCTTCGAGCGTGGCGCGTTTGGAGAGGGTGCCCGTGCCGGCGCCGATGAGGGTCTGGGCTTCTTGCCAGAGGGACCAGGATTGCTCGACAGAGCGGTTGGCTATTGCGCTCATTCGGGAACGCTCCCGGCAGCGGGCCACTCAGACCAGTTCTCGACCTGCAGCCCGTCGATACTGTCGAAGTCGCTGTCACGTGTGACCAGCACGGCGCCAAACGCAATGGCTGTGGCGGCGATCCAAAGGTCATTGTCGTCCATGGACAACCCCTTCCGCTGTCGGGCCAATTTCACGTTGGCGTAGTGCTCTCCCGCTGCCGGTGGCACCGACACGCTACGCGCCCGGCCGAACAGTCTCTGTGCCTTCGCCTCAAGCTCCTCGCGCCGTCTTCCTGGGGCAAGACGGCGGATGCCGTGCAAGATTTCTCCTCTGGTGATGGGGGAGATAAGTGCATTCCCCGTCGGTGGCAGGGCCACCATGCGTGCCTCCGTATTGGCGTCGTCCTCCATCAGGTCGCTGACGGCTGTCGTATCCAGCAGGTAGACCACAGATTAGCACCCTTGGTCGAAGAGGACGGGTTCAGATACTGGGAGCTTCGCCTCCTCGATCGACCGCCGCAGAGCATCAACGTCCTCGCGGCTCAGATGAGGCGGCTCGCGCATGGCCTGGAGGAGCGCTGCGATGGTGCCTGGCATCGGAGGCTCGTTGACGGGTTCGACGGACACCGTCACGGGCTGCCCCTCACGATACGGCAGAAGCGTCTCAAGCTCGATGCTCTTCCCGCGGATCACGCCAGCGTACACCATGGGGATCGACCTCCCTTCGTCACTGCGGTCTGGGGTCGATTGGCCTCGCTCCGTGATTGTACCCGTTTCGTGAAGTGGCAACTGGTCGCCTCCGTCTCCCAGCGGCCCCTGGTCTGCGCTCACATAACCGCCAGCGTCCCGCCCGCCAGCGCAATCCGGCGCTCGCGGCAGAAGGAGCTGGGGCGGGTGAAGCCCTCTCCTGTCGGGCCGGCGAGGGTCATGGCGAGGTGCCCTTCGCCCTCGGCGGCATCGCCGGCCGTGGACGGGCCGTTGGCGACGAAGATGGTCGGCTTCGTCGCGTTGAGGAAGCGGGTGATGTTGTCGGTGTTGCGGGAGTGGATCACGATTGTGTGGCGGCGGCCGCCTTCAGCCGTCTTCGCGAGGTCCATCGCCTGGTCGAAGTTGCGCGCGCGCACCACGGGGATGATCGGCATCATCTGTTCTTCCATGACCAGCACGTCGCGGGGCTGCGCTTCGAGAAAGGCGATTTTGGGGTCGCCGGAAACGCGAATACCGGCTGCCTCCAAAATCGTGGAGGCGTGCCTGCCGATGAAGTCGCGGTTGGGGTGACCGTCCACCATGGCGATCTCGGCGACTCGGCTTGCTTCGGCGCCGGTCAGGCGGTATGCCTCGTTGCGCTCCAACTCGCGCATGAACTCGTCGGCAACGGAGTCCTCGACGATGAACTCCTTCTCGGCGATGCAGATCACGTTGTTGTCGAAGGAGGCGCCGGCGACGCAATCTCTCGCCGCTTGCGCGAGGTTGGCGGTGCTGTCGACCAGCGCCGGTGGGTTTCCGGGGCCGGCGCAGACGGCGCGCTTGGGGCTCTCCAGCGCGGCTTTCACCAGAGCGGGACCGCCGGTGGCGCAGATGATGTTGGTCCCCTTGTGGTCCATTGCTTCCTTGACGGTGCGCAGCGTCGGCTTGGCCACGGAGGTCAGCAGATTGGGCGGGCCGCCGGCGGCGCGGATGGCGTCGTTCAGCAGAGCCATCATGGTAAGGGTGCACTTCGTCGCAGCGGGGTGGGGGCAGAACACGGCTGCGTTTCCGCCGGCGATGAACATGATCCCGTTGTTGATGATCGTCGAAGTGGGATTCGTGACAGGAGTGACGGCACACACGACGCCGAAGGGGATCAGCTCGGTCATCGTCATCCCGTACTGCCCGCGATGGATCGTCGCCTTGAGGTCCTCGACGCCGGGGGTGAATTTGGCGCAGTTCAGGTTCTTCTGAACCTTGTGCTCGGCGCGGCCCATCTGCGTCTCTGCGACGGCCATTCGCGCCATCTCGTCGGCGCGCGCCACGCCCGCCGCGCGGATGGCCTGCACAATCTCGCCGCGCTTGGCCAGCGGTAACGCAGCCAGTTCCTGTTGCGCCTTGGCCGCTGCCGCTACGCACTGGTCAACCGTCTCGAAGACGCCGGCCAGTCGCGACAGGTCGCCGCTCGCCGCGGGTGCGGCCGGCGTCGGGGAGGCGGCCGGTGTCGGGCGTTGCGCGCCCGCGCCGCCCTGAAGATTGCGCATGACTTCCGAGACGATCTGCTCGATTTGGATCTGGTCGATTCTCATGGATCAGGCCTCCACAAGGCGTTCGTTCGTGGTTCGACGTTCACGCGGGCGGTGCCCCGGTCTGGCTGGACCAGTCGGACCAGTCAGACCGGTCGGACCAGTCGGACACGTCTGACCGCAGCCTTTGGGCGGAACCGCACGCCGCGTCATTCCACCAACTCCACGTCCAGTTCTATTGCCAGCTCGCGCGCCGCGTGGGTCACAATTGCCTCCGCGCCTACGCGCAGGTGCCCGCGGCCGGCAGCTTTCTCGACGTCGTCCGTCGTGATGATCGCGCGCGGCTTCGTCGCCGCGCGCAGGTTTCTGCCGGTGGGGTCGTTCAGCGCTGCCAGGCAGGAATCGCACAGCTCCTCCAGAGGCACGACTCGCACACCGTGACGCTGGAGGGTGTTCAGGTGGTTCTTCAGCAAGTCGGCGAGAGAGGGCGCTTGTTCCGCCAGACCAGCGTAGCGCCACGTTCCGCTGCGGGGATCGGCGTCGTCCCCCGCAGCGATCACCGGCTTACCTGCGGCCAGCGCCTGCACGATGAGTTGTGCGGGCACGGAGTCAAGGAGACCAAGCGCCACCTTGGCGGCGGTGTTGCTGGTGAGGGTGGGCACGACCAGCAAGCTGCAGGCGCTGACCGCCTCCGTCGCTGCTGTCAGATCCGAAGGTGCACAGAACGAGTCGAAGCAGCCCGCCTGGCGCAGGCGCTCCTGCCCAAGGAGTTGCTCGGCGGAGTGCGACAGCACCGCAGTAATCCGCACGTTCCGGGGCGCCAGCGATGCCATCTGCTTTAGCGCCGCGTCGGCGTTGGCCGTCGCCCCCGTGAAAAGCGCCACCACCGGCTTGCCGGCGCCCGCCGGCAGCCCGCACGAGCCGCCGGTCACTTCGACGCCGTGCTGCTGGAGGTAGCGCCGCACGGCGGCCTCCACCAACCTGCGAATCTCCTGAACGTCGACCGACGGCGGCGCTTCAGGCACCGGGCGTCACCCCGTTTGCCGAGGGACGCGCCCTTCGGCCGGTGCCTGCGCTCAACTGCTGGTGTTGAATCGCCATGGTAACGAGGGGGTTAGTGGGACCAGAATCGAGCCTTCGGTGGCCGGCCCGCGGCCGGCGCCGGCCGCTCCCGCTCGCGGTCCCCGCCAGAGAGGTCAACGCGATCCACAATCCCGATGATCGTGGTCCGCATGGGTGACCTGGGGTTCTTGAGCATCTCCCGGGCCGCCTTGCCTTCTTCGATGACGACGACGACCTCGCCCGCTCCGGCCCCCACCATGTCCACCGCCAGAAAAGTCCGCCCGGCAGACTTCAGCTCCAAGTCCACGGGCTCAACGACCATAATCTTGGCGCCGTTATAGGCCGGGTTCTTGATGGTGGAGACTGCGTTGCCGATGACTCGTCCGAGTTTCATGGGCAGACAATGGGAGTGAGCGGGTCGGCGCGAGCGCTCGAGGCTGGACGGCGGCGGCAGCACCGTCGCTCAGGAGTGCTTCGTCATCCCTGTGATCCCGTCATGGACGCTGTCCAGGATGCCGACAATGGCGGCATCCACGGGCGGCTGAACGTCGGGATAGGCAAAGGGGGCCTCGCGGGACGTTTCGTAGAACACATACTCGCCTCGGCCGCAACCGATCCCATCGAGGGCGACAAACGGTGCTCCGGCGGGCTCGTACCGATGGTCCGTCGGCTGCAGCAGCAGCAGCTTCATGCCCTCCAACTTCGGATCCTTGATCGTGCAGACGACGGTGCCGATGACTTTGCCGATGTCCAAGCCAAGGGGGTAACTGGGCAACACTTGCCGGACAGGGGATCTATTGGGCTACCCCCTCCAGGTTCGCTGCCCGGTTACGCCTCCGCTCCTTTCTGGAAAACGACCTCGCCATCCCGCTCTACGGTGTCAACGATACCGATGATGGTGGCGTCCACCGGCGCCGTCTCGGTCACCGAGGTGAGGCGAGCGGAACTGCCGGCGCAGGTCAAGACGACATCGCCGTAGCCGGCGCCAACGGCGTCCATGCAGACGACGAACGTGCTGGTCGGCTGGGCCTCAACCGTCAACTCTTGGACGATCAGCAGCTTGGCGCCCTTGAGCCGCTCGGTCTTCTGCGTCGCCACGACGGTGCCAATGACTTTGCCGATTCTCATGGGAGTGTTTCGTGTGTCACGTGTCAAGTGCCATGTGTCATGTGCGCCACGACGTGGCACTTGACACGTGACACGCCGTCAGGCGATCACATACGCCTTGTCTCCGCAGATCAGGTCTGCGGCGTTGCCTTCGTCGGTGTCCAGGTGCATCTCGGGCACAAAGTCCGGGTTCACTCGAATCAGGACTTCGTTGAGCGTGAGCTGATTGCCGCCCTCGAGGCGGACGTCTATCAGGTCGCCGTCTTTAGCGCCCACTTCGGCGGCGCCCTCGGGGTGGGTGTGGATGTGCCGCTTGGCGCGAATGAGCGCATTCGGCGCATCCACGACGCCGGCCGGCCCGACCAGCACGATCCGCTCGCCGTCGCCGTCGGCGACAGACTGGCGAATCGGGGGCATCACACCCAGGGCGATGGCGTCCGTCCGGCTGACTTCCACCTGGGGTGCGCTCCGCGTCGGGCCGAGCACGCGCACGTTATAGAGCGCGCCCTTCGGTCCCACGACCGTCACGGTTTCCTGTGCCGCGAACTGGCCCGTCTGGTAGAGCCAGTTGCGAACATGGAGTTCGTGTCCGGCGCCGAACAGCGTCTCGACGTTCTGCGGGGACAGGTGGCAATGCCGAACCGACACCCCGATGGGGATGCCGTTGCGGGCGCTGGTCGCCGGGCCGTAGTGGCAGCCGAGCCGCCGGACGACCTGCTCGGAGATCTGTCGTATCAGTTCTTGTTCCGTCACGGGAATCCCCTGCGGCTTCAGTAGTGCCGATTCCGCCACGCGGCTTCGGAACAGCAACGCCGGGCGCTGGAGTCACCTCGCGGCGAGGCCCTCGCAGCGTGCTGTCCCGCTCCGCGATTCGGCCGTCGCGTTCGCCTACAGAATCTTGTCGAGTTCGCTGTGCGGTCGCGGGATAACGTGGACGGAGACGAGTTCTCCGACCTTCTTGGCGGCTGCGGCACCGGCGTCGGTGGCTGCCTTCACGGCGCCTACGTCGCCGGTGACCATGACGGTCACCAGTCCGCCGCCGATGAGTTCCTTGCCCTTCAAGGTCACATTGGCGGACTTGACCATGGCGTCTGCCGCCTCGATGGAGGCGACCAGTCCTCGAGTCTCAATCAGGCCCAGTGCTTCGTTCAACGGAGATCCTCCTTACTTCTTCACGGCGGACTTGCTCTCGCCGCCACCGGCTGCGCCGGGGATTGCGGGCAGAATCGCTTCAACTTCTTCGTGCGGGCGTGGGATGACGTGGACGGAGACCACCTCTCCGACGCGCTTGGCGGCCGCGGCTCCTGCGTCCGTGGCGGCCTTGACGGCACCCACGTCACCACGGACCATGACCGCCACCAGGCCGCTGCCGACTCGCTCTTTGCCGATCAGCGTCACGTTGGCGGCCTTGACCATGGCGTCGGCCGCTTCAATCGCTCCGACGAGCCCTCGTGTCTCCACCATTCCTAAGGCTTCCAGTGCCATTCAGTCTCTCCTTCCCTTTGGAAGAGTCTTCAGCCACCTGTTGACGGTGGTCTGGTTACGTTTGGGTCAGTCCGGGGTCTGGCGACTTGCAGAATCTCGGCCGAGCAACTCGGCGGCGAGGGAACGTGTTCCCTCCGCACTCAGCGCCTGAGCTGCTCTTGAACCAAGCGGGTGACTTCTTCGACGATTCGCTGTGCGTCTACAGGTCGGGCCGCAGCAGGGCTGCTTTCCTTGGGCGCGGCGCTGGGAACTTCGCACGCGCCCTCATGCTCGTCGCCGCAGTGAACGCACTTGGTCTGCCGAGAGACACCATATCGAGGCCGCGCGTCGTACAGCTCTTGCACCTGCGGCGGGGAGATGGGTTTCTCGCCACCCAGCAGGCGCGCGGTCAGGCTGATCTTGGCGAACAACTCGGTGGCTTCCAGTTTGTAGTAGGCGTCGAACACGTCTTTGCCGACGGTCAGGCAACCGTGGTTTGCCAGCAGGAAGGCATCGTAATCGTTCAGGTACGGGCGGATGGCGTCGGGAATCTCCGTGCCGCCCGGCGTGCCGTACGGGGTGAGCGGAATGCCTCCCAGAGCCAGCACGATCTCCGGCAGCACGCAGTTCTCGAGCGAGTACCCGGCGCAGGCAAACCCAGTCGCTGTCGGCGGATGGGCATGGGCACACGCGCGGATGTCGGGGCGCTGACGGTAGCACTCGATGTGCATCGTCACCTCGGACGACGGCTTCAGATAGCCATCGAGCAGGTTGCCGTCGAGGTCGGTCTTGATGAGCTGGTCGGGCGACAAGAATCCCTTCGCCAGCCCGCTGGGCGTGCAAATCAGCTCGTTCTCGCTGATCCGCACCGAGATGTTGCCGTCATTCGCGGCAACCCACCCCTGGACCCAGAATCGTCGGCCGATCTCAACGATATCCTGCCGAGCCTGCCGTTCGTCGAAGTACCGGGTAGAGTCGCTCACAATCAGTTCCTTAGTCCGTCGGCGAAGCGCTTGGCGCTCGCTGCGCTACGGAGAAGCGCGCCTCTCTCACCCGCAACGTATCGGCCACGGGAAAAGTCGAATTGTACGGCCTTGGAGAGGGGTTTGTCAATGCGCCGCGGCGGTCTCCGCTCGGCCGTGCTGTCTCCGCGTTCCGGGCCACGTCGGTCATCATTCGGGCCGAGCCTGCCCGGCCACGGTCGACTGACGTTCAGCAGGCGATCGTGAGGCCACGCCCAACGGCCGCCGTTGGCGTATACCCGCGAAGGTTGGGAATACACCGAAGCTATTGCACAAGTTCGACGCCTCTGCGTGCACAGCAGTGTGGTGGGTACTCACCACACGCCCCCGGGTGAAGTTCTGCGAACTTCCACTTCGGTGTATTCCTAACCTTCGCGACTATAACAGGGGTTCTCGGGTGGATCTTCAACAGGCAATGGGCCTGCGAGACGCCCGTTCATCTCGCCGCGACCATCATGCCGTTCTTTGCCTTCGGATGCACCGTGCTGCCCTGCAAGGTGCTCAATCTGATGGTCACGGTCAATACCAGCGTCTCAAGCGCGTACTGATCCACCGCTATTGCTGCCGGCAGCAGTAGCGCCTGACCGGCTATAATCCGGGACACGCTTACCCCGGCACGGGAGGCGACCCGAGGAAATGCACCTGATGGGATTGACTGTCCTGGAGATCGAAGTTGGGAACCCCGCCGATCCGGACAACACGATTTCGGTGGAGTTCCTGATTGACTCGGGGGCGGTGTACTCTGTCGTGCCCAAGCGGACGCTGGACAAGTTGGGCATCAAGCCTCTTGCCGAGGAGGAGTTCCGCCTCGCGAACGGCACGCCCCTCAAGCGGAAGAAGGGCGGGGCGGTGTTCAGACACGGCGACAGAGTCGGCATTGCCGATGTCCTCTTCGGTCAGCGGGGCGACCACAACCTCCTCGGGGCGTCCACGCTGGAGGCGCTGGGCCTGTCGCTCGACCCGCTGAAGCGAGAACTGAAGCCGCTGCCCATGCTCCTGGCGGCGACGTTCAGGTGGCCCGAGGGAAGGGAAAGGTGGCCGTGCTCGACCCAAGGTTGGCCGTGGTGCCCTAGCGACTCCATACCAGGGCGGCCCCGCAGTTAGGCGGCGTGAGCCACAGAAGAGAAGAACCATGACGTCCACGAAGATCGAGCGCGTTCAGGTGTTCCCCGTTCGCTACCCGACGGTGAGCCGGTTCAAGTTCTTCGAGGGGCCGGAGGGCACGTCGCCCGGCCGGCCGGCGGTGCTTGTGAAGGTGACCACAGACGACGGCACCGTCGGCTGGGGAGAGAGCGTGCCCGTGCCCAAGTGGAGCTACGAGACGCTGGAGTCGGCGACGACGGCGCTGAAGGGCTACCTCGGCCCGGCAGTCATCGGCCGCGACCCGTTCGACCTCGCCGGCGCCCATGCGGCGATGGAGGCGGTGATTGCGCCTTCCTTTACTGAGGGAATGCCCCTCGCCAAAGCCGGGATCGACACGGCCCTGCACGACTTGGCGGGCAAGCTGTCGAACCAGTCGTTGGCACAGCGCTGGGGTCGGGGGCAAGGCGGTCCTGTCACGCTGAGTTGGACGCTCAACCCGAAGGGCCTGGACGAGACGGAAGGGCTCGTCCAGCAGGGCTGGGAGCGAGGGTTTCGCAACTTCAATGTGAAAGTCGCGCCCGACCCGAAGCACGACCTGGAGTTGTGTCGCCAGACCAGGAAGCTCGTTCCCGACGGTTTCCTTTGGGCGGATGCGAATGGCGGGTATGATCTGGCGACCGCCATGCACGTCCTCCCCAAGCTGGCCGACCTCGGTGTCGCTGTCCTGGAGCAACCACTGCCGTGCCACCGAATCGGCGGCTACCAACAACTGAAGCGGATAGGTGCGCTGCCGATCCTCATGGATGAAGGGGTCGTCACCGCCGCCGACTTGATCGAGTTCATCCGCTTGGACATGCTCGACGGCCTCGCCATGAAGCCCGCGCGCACCGGCGGGCTGCTCCAGGCGCGCCGGCAAGTCGAGATCCTGGAAGATGCCGGGCTGCTGTTCCTCGGCAGCGGGCTGACCGACCCCGATGTCTCGTTGGCCGCGAGCCTTGCGCTCTACGGCGCCTACGGGCTCAGGTTCCCCGCCGCCCTCAACGGCCCCCAGTTCCTCGGCGCGTCCGTGGTGAAAGAGCCGCTTGTCCCCAGAGACGGCAAGCTGTCGGCGCCTGCCGGCCCGGGGCTGGGCCTCGAGGTCGACGAGTCGAAGATCGCGGCGATTGCCGTCTGATGCCGCCGAAGAACCCCGCGCCTTCCTCGGCCCAATCTCACACTTGCGAAAGTCTGAGATTGGGCGAATCGCTCTGCGTGTGGCGGCCAGGTTGGCGATTGGCCGGGAAGTGCCCGCCGCGCGAGTTGCTCCCCCAACCGGCGTGCACTCCCTGCCCAGTCCGGCGCCGGTGCTCGGGGAAGGTGGATAGCTGACTTTCAGGAACGGAGAGAGACCTCGTGACACTTGCGATTGCGTTGACCTGCGGCCTCGTCATTGCTGCCGGCGGCGCAGCCGAGGACATGCACTTCTCCATTGAGGGCGTGCCGGCGAACGGGCTTGTAGGCGTGCCTGTCGTCAGCCCCGTGCCGCACGAGGCGTCGCCTGGTTCCTTTGCCCTGCAAGCCGTCGGTGACGAGCGGGTGCTTCCGGCCCAGCTTGTCCCTGCTCTGGGCGGCAAGGGCGTGGAGCTTTGCCTGGTGGTGTTGCCCGGCGACGCGGACCTTGCCGGGCAGCCGCTGCGGGTGCGTCGGCCGGCCGATCCGGTCGCTGCGCGGTTCCGCTTCGAGGAGGACACGGTACGAGGCGTCCTTCACCTGTTCGAGGAGGGTAAGCCCGTCCTCGACTACTGCTTCGGCATGCAGCTCAAGGAGGGCGTGCCGGAGAATCGGCGCCGCGCGTGCTACGCCCACCCAATCTACGGGCTGGACGGGGAGGCGATCACCGACGACTTCCCGAAGGACCACTACCACCACCGCGGGCTCTTCTGGGGCTGGCCGGACATGGACCGGGACGGGAAGTCGGTCTCCATTTGGGACCTCCGCGGCGTCGAGCAGCGGTTCGACAAGTGGGTGGGGCGTGAAGTCGGCCCGGTCTGTGCTCAGTTCGAGACGGACGGCGGCTGGTACGTGGATGGCGAACGCGTCGCTGACGAGCGGGTGTGCTTCCGGGTCTGGCCCGCCGACGAAGTCGGGCGCGCCCTCGACGTCTATCTGCGGTGGACGGCAGTCGACAAGCCGATCGTGATCCACGGGCAGAAGCAGGAGAACAAAGGCTACGGTGGCCCCAACCTCCGGTTCGCTCCGCGCCCTGAGGGTACCACGGTCATCACTACGCCCGCCGGGCTCCAACAGGGCGACGGCGTGTACGTCAGCTACCCCTGGACTGACCTCTCTGCGCCGTTCCACGGCGCGGCCCAAGTGTCGGGCGCGGCCGTTTTCGGCAGCGCCGCCAACCCGCGCTTCCCCGACGCCTGGCTGCTCCGGCACTACGGTATCCTCTGCGTCTGCTGGCCGGGCCGCGACGAGGTCCCGTTCGAGCCGGGGAAGCCGGTGGAGATGCGCTACCGCGTCTGGATCCACCGTGGAGATGCGGAGGCAGGGCGGGTGGCCGAGGCGTACAAGCTCTATGCCGAGCCGCCGACTGTGAACACCGGCCCGTAGCGATCGCGCGCCCGACGCGTGTTGGTGCTCCAGCCGGAAAGGAACGGCACTCCTCGTGTCCAATCCCTCCCGCGTCCCGTTTTTTCACCGCTCGACTCGAAAGGACACTCCAATGCCCAGAAAGCCCCTTCCGTCCCTTATGCTCGCAGGTCTTTTCGCGGCGCTCCTTTCCGGCTGCGCCAAGCAGACGCCGAAGGAACCGACGCCAATGACACCTGAGAAGGTGGAGCCGAACACACTGCTCAAACCAGCGGCTGCTGCGAAGCCCCGGGTGGCGCTCATCATGAAGTCGCTGGCGAACGAGTTCTTCAAGACAATGGAGGACGGCGCCAAGGCGCATCAGCAGGAACACGCCGGCGAGTACGAGCTGATCTGCAACGGCATCAAGGACGAGGAAGATGTCAACGGCCAGATCGAGATCGTCAACCAGATGCTAGCGCAGAAGGTCGACGCCCTGGTCATCGCACCGGCCGATTCCACGGCATTGATTCCCGTCTGCAAGAAGGCGCGTGACAAGGGGCTGGTCGTGGTCAACATCGACAACAAGTTCGACGACGGGGCGCTGAAGAAGGAACAGGTCAGCCTCCCCTTCGTAGGCCCCAACAACCGAACCGGCGCCAAGTTGGCCGGCGACTACCTGGCGAAGCAGCTCACCAAGGGCGACGGAGTGGCGATCATCGAGGGAAAGCCGGGCGCCTTCAACGCGATCCAGCGCAAGTTGGGCTTTGAGGACGCTATGAAGGCCGCCGGGATGACGATCCTGACTTCCCAGTCGGCCTATTGGGAAACCGACAAGGCCTACCCGCTGGTCGACCAGATCCACAACAAGTATGGCGCCAAGCTCAAAGCCGTCCTGTGCGCCAATGACAGCATGGCGTTGGGCGCTGCTCGCGCGCTCCAGGGGAAGGCTGTCAAGGTGGTTGGCTTCGACAACATCAGCGCCGTGCAGAGCCTCATCAAGGAAGGCAAGGTCGTCTGCACCATCGACCAGCACGCCGACCAGATCGCCGCAAACGGCATCGTTCACGCCCTGGAGATCCTGAAGAGCGGCGAGACGCCGGGGGACAAGGAGACGCCGGTGGATCTCATCACGGCGGAGACGCTGGAGAAGAAGTGACCAGGGGACTTGGGGACAAGGGGAAGAGGGGAAGGGGGGACAAGAAGACAGGGGAGCTTGCCGGACGAGGGTGAACCGGTGCCGCTGGTACCCAATCCGAGATCCGAAATCCGGAAGCCGACATCTGTGAAGGGTAGCTTGCTGGACGAGGGTGGACCGGTGCGAGTCGTGCCCAATCCGAAATCCAAAATCCAAAACCCAAAATCAGCACGCGGTTGGCGCGCCTCACTGATTGACTCGCTGGCGATGGTGGGCGTGTTGATCGCGGAGGTTGTTGCGTTTGGGGTGCTTTCCGACCGATTCCTCTCGGCCGACACATTCGCGTCCATTGTGAACCAAGCGCCGGACACCCTCGTGGTGGCGGTCGGGATGACGTTCGTGCTGATTGTGGCGGGGATCGACTTGTCCGTCGGGTCGGTGCTGGCGTTGAGCCAGGCGGCGTTGGGCTTCTGCGTGGTGCGGGAGGGCGGGCTCGGCTGGCCGCTGGGGTTGGGGATTGCGGCGTGTCTCGGGGTGGGGCTGCTCTGCGGCACCGTCAACGGGCTGGTCACGGTTCGCTGGGCGCTGCCCTCGTTCATCGTGACCCTGGGCATGTTGGAGATCGCCCGCGGGGCAACCTACCTCGCGACAAACTCCCGCACGCTCTATATCGGCAGTGTCATCGAGGGGGTGTCCAGCCCAATCCCCGGCGCTGGCGCCCTCACGTGGCCGGTGCTGATCTCCCTGGCCACCGTCGCCGCCGGGCAGATGGCACTGTCGATGACTGCCTTCGGCCGACACCTGATCGCCGTCGGCGCCAACGAAGAAGCCGCTCGGCTGTCGGGGATCAACCCGAAGCGCCTGAAGTTCACCGTGTTCGCGCTCTGTGGTTTGCTCAGCGGCCTGGCCGGGCTGATCCAGGCATCGCGGATGTCCTCCGCCAGCCCCAACGCCGGCGAGGGCTTCGAGCTGGAGGTAATCGCCGCAGTCGTCATCGGCGGCACCAGCCTCATGGGCGGCCGCGGCTCAGTGGTCAAGTCGTTCCTGGGTGTGCTGATCGTCGCCGTCCTTCGCGCCGGTCTCTTCCAGATCGGCGCCCCGGAGTACGCCAAGCGGCTGATCATCGGCACGGTGATTGTGCTGGCGGTGATCCTCGACTTCTACCGCGGCCGGTTGGGACGGCGAGAGGGGCGCCGTTGAGCGTACCGCCCCGTCTTGCATGGTACCGGCGATTCACGTATACTCCCTGCCGCCTCTGCGAAGTACCAGCTCGCGGCCGGTGAGGTGGTTTGCGTGGAAATCGCCCGGTTCGCGGCCGGTGTCGCAGAGGACGTTGGTGCAGGGATAGTTGCTGGCGTCGTGAGCCGGCGGTTGGTGCCAGGCAGCGTCCCCGTCCTATGCGTCCCTGCCGTCCTGTTGGTCCTGCTGCCCTCTGAACGGCCAGGGACCAACAGGACGGCAAGGACGGACAGGACACGGCGCCCACCCCCGCCCCTTGCCACTTGCCCCAGCCACTCGCCACTCGAAATCCGCCTCCACCTTGTGGGAGTTCTGTGGGAGTTCTGTGGGAGTTGTCGGGTATATGATTTCTTTGCTTGAGGCCAACTCCGCGGGCAGCGCGACGAAACCAGCGCCGTCCCGCCATGCGTTTCTCGGACCGACGAAAGCAGGTGCACGACATGAAGCAGCAAAGCAACCGAAGAGAGAGAAGTCGAGGCGAATCGGGGCGGCGGTGGACCGGCTGGCGCCGGAGCACCACGTTCGCGGGGGCGCTGCGCGCCTGTCGGCTGCTGGGGCTGCTCGTGGCGTTACTGGCGCTGGGTGCGGCGCGCCCGGCGTCGGCGGTGTGGAACTGTGATTGGCGGGGTTGGGGACTCAATGAGAACTGGTCCAACACCAGCAACTGGAACTGGGACGACGTGCCCAATCAGACAGATGAAGCGGCGGTCTTCAAGAAGGACGCCACCGCGGCGCTGAACGGAGTCTTTGCGTTTGATGAACTCCAGCTCGGCTGGGACAGCAGAGATTCGGGCATTGACGTCACCATCCTGGGGCAGACAGACGGAAGCGACCCGTATGCGGATATACGGCAGCTCTCCGTTCCCATCCCAGGGGTCAGTTGAAACGGGAACTGCACGCTGGTCCTCAAGCGTCATGGGGTCATCCTCACCGACAACGCGTTCGTCGGAGGCGGCGCTCCAGGTATTCTCACTGTGGATGGCGCCGGCTCTGCCCTCATTGCCACCATGTTAGCCATCAGTAAGGGCTGTCATGGCGAGCTCTACCTCAAAAACGGCGCCGAACTGGAAACGGACGAGGGGCAGGTCGGCGTCGCGGACGCCTCGGGGAGCTCAGCGCAGGAAAAGGTTCCCGCCAAGGTGGAAGTATCAGGCTCCGGCTCCCGGTGGATGGTCAAGAGACTGCTGATTCCCCTCAATGCCGACGCGAGGGGCGAAGTCTGGATCAAGGACAACGGCCTTGTCATGGTTGCCGACCAATTCTCTCTGGCAAGCGACGGCGCGCTCCACCTGGCCGGCGGCACGCTCGTGGTGTCTTCGACCTTCACCAAGCCAGGCGGGACTTTCGACTTCGCCTCCGGCACGCTCGAGTTGCGTTTTGACGTCGTCGCCAACTCGACCGGCCCACTGGGATCGCCGATCAACCTGGGACCGGGAAGATACCTCAAGGCCAAGAACCTTACTCTGCCGGGATACGACACACGCCTCAACCTTCAGGGCGGCAGACTGGATACTGGCACTCTGACCAAGGACCAGGGCAACCTCACCGACACGGCTGAATCCACCCTCTCCGTGAATAATCTGCAAGGTTTCAGCACCCTCCACCTCCTGGGCACCATGCGCGTGGGGGACTACAACCGGTACTCAAGCGGCAACCTGACCGTCGGTGGCGGTGGCGGCAACGTCAATTCGCTGACCGTTGACAAGTCGCTGACCGTCGCCGGAGGCAAGGCCACCCTGAACTCTCCAGGACAACTGACGGTCGGGGACGTGCTGAAACTCCAAGACCAATACTGCACGCTGAATGTCAACGGCGGTTCGAAACTGACGGTCAAGTCGTTGGACGCTTCCGCGGGTAAGCTCAACCTGCAAGGGGGCGAGATCACCATCAACGGCGGCGTGCTGAAGCCCCCTTCCGGTGCAGAGTATGTGCTGGACGCCTATAGCCCCGTGTCCCTGATTCTCACGAACGGCGGGACCGCGTCGTTTCTGGGCAAGCTCACGATTGGAGACACCCAGGCTGAGGGCAGCCCCACCAGTACGTTAAGGCAGACGGGCGGTGTGGTAAACGTCGCGGGCGACTACCTGATGGTGGGGAAGTCGAAGGGCTATGGCACCGAGGGACGTGGAACGTACAACCTCGAGGGGACGGGGCAACTGAACGCGAACGGCGACTTTGAAGGCGTTGGTTACCACGGGCAAGGAACGTTCAACCTCAATGGCGGCACGAACCGCGCCAGCAAGTACCTGTACATCGGCTGGGGCTCGACGGGCCGAGGCACGTACAACGTGAACAGCGGAACGCTCACGGTGGGTGACAGCCTGTGCGTCGGCGGCAGTGTGGGCCAAGCCGGCGGAACGGGGACACTGAACGTTGCGGGCGGTTCCGCCAGCGTCACGAACACCCTCAAGTTGTGGAGCGGGGGAACGCTGAACCTCTCCGGCGGAAGCCTGAGCACGGCGAGTCTGGATCTGAGCCAGGGCACGTTCAACTGGACCGGTGGCGGACTGACGCTCACCGGCGGTTCGAATCCGTTCTGCGGTCAGGCGTTTGCCGTCCCCTCCGGTCGAACGCTGTCGACCTCCGGTGCCCTGAACATTGGCTACGGCAGCAGCCTTACCGCCGGGAGCGGTGGGACGGTGGGTGCTTCAGGACAGACAATCTACGTGGGCAGGGGCGGGCCTGGCACCCTCTCCGTGCCGGGCGGGGGGACGGTCCTCAGCGGCGGCGGCAGCGTGGGCTACGACGCGACGGGCACGGCGACCGTGTCGGGCACCGGCAAATGGACCAACTCCGGCAACCTCGTGGTGGGGCAGACGGGGACCGGAACGCTGAACGTCCAGAGCGGCGGGACGGTGTCGAACGTGGTGGGGTATGTGGGGCACTCCACGGGTGGCAGCGGAACGGTCACGGTGGACGGCAGCGGCTCGAAGCGGACGAACTCCAGCGCGCTGTACGTGGGCAAGACCAGCACGGGGACGTTGAACGTGCAGAACGGTGCGACAGGCTCCAGCAATGAAGCCTTCCTTGGCTTTGGCAGCGCCGCAAACGGCGCCGTCACCGTGGACGGGAACGGCTCGCAGTGGTCGTGCCCGGGGAGGGTGTTTGTCGGCTACACCGGAACGGGGGCGCTGAAGGCTGATCACCAGGGCAAGGTTTCGGCAGGCAACCTGTATCTCGGCGGAACTCCCGACGCCCCGGGGAAATGGTCGACGCTCACCGTCGATCACGCCGGGCAGGTAACAGTGAACGGAACTCTCAAAGTTTGGAGTCCCGGCGTGTTTTCCATGATGGACTATGACGCCCAAGTGACCACCAAGTCGCTGGATGCACAAGGCGCTGTCATCGACGTCAACAAGGGCACCTTCACCGTCAACGGAGGCAGCGTCACCGGAACCGACATGACGGTGCAGGGAGGAGAACACTGCCAGTTCTACGTGAAGTCCGCGCCCCAGGGAACCCTCTCGGGCCGTCTGACCGTGGGGGACGTCACGCAGGGCAACCTCACCCAGGAGAACAGCAGTCTCACCCTCGGCAGCACCCTCACGTTGGGGGCAAACAGCGATGTGCGGGGCAACTACCTCCTGCAGGGCACGAGCACTTTGAATGGCACCACGGCAGTCCTCGGAGCTTCCGGCACGGGCAAGGTTACGCAGACCGGCGGGAGTTGCTACCTGAAGAACAATCTGTACCTGGGAAACGCCACCGCGAGTTCCTATGGCAGTTATGCTATGAATGAGAACGACGGCACGGCAACCAGCCTGTCCGTCTATTCACTCATCGACGGCAATCACGGCACGGGCTACGTTGAGCAAAGCCGGGGCACGGCGGACATCCGCGGCAGCCTCTACCTGGGTTATGCCTCCGGAGGCAAGGGAACTTACAGCTACTCCTCCACGACCGGCCCGGCAACGGTGGCGGGCCAAGCCTATGTGGGCTATGGTGGGACCGGTCTCCTCAGTCATAGGTCGGGCACGATGACGTACAAAGGCACGCTGCGCGTCGGCAACAGTCAGGGCTCGGACGGTACGTACAAGCTCCAGTCGGGCACGCTGCAGAACGACGCGGCCTACCAGGTCATCGGCTACCAGGGCAAGGGAACCTTCGAGCAAACTGGCGGCACGAACCAAGTGAACAAGTATCTCTACCTGGCGGAAGGTTCTACCGGCAGCGGCACTTACAAGATGACCGGCGGGACGGCGACCGTGGGAACCAACCTGTGCGTCGGCGGCAACAACGGCGCGGCGGGCGGTCCAGCCACGCTGACCGTGGACAACGGTGAGCTTCGCGTCACCAGCACGCTGATCGTGTGGGGGAAGGGCACGGTTACCATCAACGGCGGGAAGGTGTACGCCGACATCGTGGACAACACCCACGGCGGGACGTTCAACCTCAACGGCGGCGAGTTGCACGTGCGGGAGTTCCGCGGCAACCTGAACAACAACGGCGGCACCGTCTGCCCCGGCGAGTCTCCCGGCACGATGACCATCACCGGCGACTTCACGCAGGGACCCGGCGGCACGCTGCAGATTGAGCTGAGCGACGTGTTCGACGTGCTGACCGTGGGCGGGCAGGTGAGCCTGGGCGGCAACCTCCAGGTGCTGCTTTACAACGGCTTCACCCTGACGGCGGGGCTGAGCTTCGACTGCCTGAACTGGGGCAGCCTCGTGGGCACGTTCGACGCGCTGGGACTGCCGGCCCTGCCCGACGGAGTGGGCTGGGACCTGTCGTCGCTCTACACCAGCGGGCAACTCAACCTGGCAAACCTGCTGGGCCCGTTCGACGTGTCCGGCACCGTCCGCGACGTGCTCCTGAACGGCCTGCCGGGCGTGCAGGTGACCGCCACCGGCACGACGACCGCCTCCACGACTACGGACGCCCAGGGCAACTACGCGCTGAGTCTGCCGGTCGGGCCGTACACGCTGACTCCAGTCAAGTTCGGATCAACCTTCCTGCCGGCAACGAAGGCGGTCGTGGTAGCAGGCAACCAAACCGGCGTGGACTTCGCCGTGACCGGCGCGCCGGCCACCTACAGCCTCCGCGGCACCGTGCGCGACGCCGGCGGGAACAGGCTGGCCGGCGTCACCATGACGCTGACCGATCCGACCGATCCGACCGATCGGACTGATCTGACAGACGAGACGGGCGCGTACTCCTGGTCCGGTCTGACCGCCGGCAGCTACACCGTCACGCCTGCCAAGACCGGCTACACCTTCACCCCGCCGAGCAGTCCGCAGACGGTGAACGCCGACGTGGCGGGCGTGGACTTCGTGGGCGCGCTGGGGAGCTTCACCGTCGGCGGCACGGTGACGGACAACAACAACCAGCCGCTGGCAAGCGTGACCGTCGTCGGTGGCGGGCAGATGGCGACGACGGCAGCCGATGGCACGTACACACTGGCCGGTCTGTTCGCGGGAACGCACCCGGTCGTCCCGGCGCTGCCGGGCTACACCTTCGCCCCCGCCAACCGGCAGGTGACCGTGGCCGGCAACGAGACCGGAGTGGACTTCGCGGGCACGGCGGATCCGTTCTCCATCAGCGGGATCGTGAAGGACGGCAACAACCAGCCGTTGGCGGGCGTCACGGTGATCGCCGGAAATCTGAGCGCCACGACGCAGGCGGACGGCAGCTACACCCTCGAGCACCTGGCGGCAGGAACCTACGCGGTGACGCCGTACGCGTCGGAGCAGAGCTTCACCCCCGCGAGCCGGTCGGTGACCGTGGGCCCGAACCAAACCGGCGTCAACTTCGTCGGCGCGGTGGCTGGCTACACGGTGGGTGGGACGATTACCGCCGCTGGCCAGCCGCTGGCGGGAGTTACCGTCACTCTGACCGATCCGACGAATCCGACCGATCGGACGGATACGACCGATGCGGCCGGCGCGTACTCCTTCGCAGCCGTCGTCGCGGGAAGCTACACGGTGACGCCGAGCCAGGCGGGTTACACCTTTGCTCCCGGTTCCAGACCCGTCGTGGTTGGCCCGGATCAGACGGACGTGGACTTCACGGGCACGGCGGCCCCGTATGCCGTCAGCGGTAAAGTGCTCGACGGCACTGGCGCGGCGGTGGCAGGGGTATTGGTCGCCCTGTCCGATCCGACTGATCCGACCGCTCGGACGGATCTGACAGACGCCAACGGCGCTTACGCTTTCCCGAACCTCGTCGCCGGGACGTACACGGTGACCCCGAGCAAAGCCGAGAGCACCTTCACTCCCGCAAGCCGCTCGGCGACGGTGGGACCGAGCCAGAGCAACGTGGACTTTACAGTCGCCACGACGACTTACTCCGTTTCCGGGACCGTAACCGACGCCTCCGGTCCGTTGGCCGGAGTGACGGTAACCGCCGGTGGGCAGACCGCCACCACCGGAGCCAACGGTACCTACACCCTCTCCGGTCTCGTAGCAGGAACCTACGACGTCACGCCGAGCAAAGCGGCCTACGGCTTCACTCCTGGCAGCCTCGCCGTGATCGTGGGCCCGGACCAGACGGGGGTGGACTTCGCGGGGACCCAGCAAGTCTACTCCGTGAGCGGCGTCGTGACCGACAGCGACGCCCAGCCGCTGGCGGGCGTCCAGGTGACCGCCAACGGGCATACCTTGGATACCGGTGCCGACGGCGCGTACACCTTGCCGGACCTCCCCTCCGGGACGTACGACGTAACGGTCTCGCTGGCGGAGCACGCCTTCACCCCGGCGAGCCAGTCGGTGACCGTGGGACCGGACCAGGTCGGCATCAACTTCGTGGGAACCGAGAACGGCTACACCATCAGCGGAGTGGTAAAGGACGGTGCAGATCAGCCGCTGGCAGGGGTGACAGTTACTCTGACTGATCCGTCTGATCCGACCGAGCGGACGGATACGACCGACGCCACCGGCGCTTACTCCTTCGACAGTGCTCCCGCGGGCGCCTACGCCGTAACGCCGACTCTGGAGGAACACACCTTCGCGCCGGCAACGCAGCCTGTGACCGTCGGTCCGGACAGGACCGACGTCAACTTCACCGGAACCGCAAACACCTACGCCGTCAGCGGCACGGTGACGGACGCGTCGGATCAGCCGCTGGAAGGCGTCGTCGTCAGAGTGTCCGATCCGACTGATCCGACCGAGCGGACCGATACGACGGATGCGGCCGGCGCCTACAACCTGACGGGTCTCGTCGCCGGCACCTACTCCGTCGTCCCGGCGAAGGAGCAGACGGTATTCACACCGACCCATCAGACTGTCACCGTGGGACCGGATCAAACGGGCGTGGACTTCGCGGGGGCGGCGGACGAAGACCTTGACGGCATCACCAGCGTCATCGAGGCCGCCGTCTCGGCCACGGGCGACGGCAACGGCGACGGCATCCCGGACGCGGAGCAAGGGAACGTGGTATCCCTGCCCAACGCGGAGGACGGGAGTTACGTGACCCTCGCTGTGGCGCAGGGGCTGACGCTGGTGAACACCTTCGCCTACCCCAGCCCTGACTCGGGGTTGCCGCAGAACGTTGACCTGCCCGTGGGCGCCGTCAGCTTCGCGCTGCAAGGAGTGACGCCCGGAGGGTCGGCAACCGTGACCATGACCTTGCACACCGCGACGCCCGTGACGACCTACTACAAGTACGGTCCGACCGCGGACAACACCGAGCCGCACTGGTACGAGTTCCTGTACGACGGCACGACGGGTGCAGAGATCAACGGCAACGTGATCACGCTCCACTTCGTGGACGGACAGCGCGGCGACTGGGACCTGACTGCCAACGGCACGATCGTCGACCCCGGCGGGCCCGCACTGCCACCCGGGGCACCCGTCACCCTCGGCTCTGACGGCAACCAGTTCTCCCTGATCGCCGTGCCCGCCGTGCCCGGTGGGTTCGCCCCCTTCACCGCCGGTCTGTTGGACCACACCTCGAGTTCGTATCTGGTCCGCTGGAACCCCAACTCGCCAATGGGCGGCGCGGCGCCCTACTGGAACTACCAGTACCTCTACGACCCCCTTGGCACCGGCGAACGGGTGGGCAACCTCTACTTCGGCAGCGCCGAACTGGCCCGCGGCGCCGGCTACTGGCACCGGGCACAGAACGCCTATGCCGGCACGTTTGAGAGCCACACGGACACGCTCGAGGTACCCGCGTACCCCGGTCAGGGCGACTACCTCTACTGGAACCTGAACGGCAACCCGTACACGACCACACTCACCTTCAGCTCGCTGTCGGTGGTCTCCGGCGGGACGGTGCGATCGCTGGCGGACGCCGCCAATGCCGGCGTTTGCGGGAGCTTCGGCTGGCGCTATCCGAACCCCAGCGTCGGCTACCAGCTCGTGGCGGTGCCGGGGGCGTATCCGGGCGCGGGGAACGAGGTCCCCGCCGGCGCCGGCTTCTGGACGTACTTCAACCAGAACGCCACGCTGCGGTTCAACCCGCCGGGCGCGCCGGGGCTGCCGCAGACCGTGCACAAACCAACGCCCACCAAAGCCGCCTCCGAGCGGCACTGGGTGGTGCAACTGAAAGCGCGCCAGGCCGGCCGCCGCGACGACTGCAACTACTTCGGCACGGCGTCCCGCGCCCAGGACCTGCCCAAGCCGCCGGTGCCGCCGGAAGGCGACTACGTGGGGATTACCTTCGTGGAGCCGGGGCGGCAAGGGCCCGCCACCCGGCAAGCGGCTCAGCTCCGAGAGTCTGCCGCCGGCGCCAGCAACCAGTGGGAGTTCGTAGTGGAGACCAATTCCGCGGAGCGGGTGGAGCTGACGTGGCCGGACCTGAGCGAAGTGCCCAACGAGTTGGCACTGTACTTGGAGGACCTGGAGTCGAGCCGCCGAATCTACCTGCGGACGCAGACCGCGTACCGGTTTGCGCCGGCAGGCCGCGCCCACCGGTTCCGGATCACCGCGGACCCGCGCAGCGAAGGCGCCCTGCGGATCAGCAGCGTGAGCGTGCGTCCCGACGGCCGCGGTCCAGGTACGCGGTCGGTGACGTTCAGCCTATCGCAGCCGGCGGCCGTGCAGGTGCGGGTGCTGACCGCCACGGGCAGGACGCTGCTCCAAGCGCAGCTCGGCGCAGCCCAGCCCGGGCTGAACACCGTTCCGCTGACCGCCCGCGACGCCCGTTCGGCGCTGGCGCGAGGCCAGTACCTGTGCGAACTCGTAGCCGCGACGCCCGAAGGGCGGGCGGCGAGGCACGTAACCCCGTTCACGGTTCACTGAGAGCGTATTTGGAGAGGCGGAATCCGGGGAGGGCGAGGCTCCCGCCGAGCCGCCAAAGCGTGCAGAACCGGCTCGGCGGGAGCCTCGCCCTCCCAACTGAGCGGGACCGATAGCGAAAGGAGTCAGGTATGCTGACGCGGTTGCTCCGAGAGGAAGAAGGGCAGACGCTGGTGGAGTACGGGCTGTTGGTGTCGGTGCTGGGGCTGGTTTGCATCGCCATCTTGACGGTACTGGGCAGGAAACTCCGCGACGTGTTCATCACGGTGAACACGAACATCAACAGCGGCGGAGGGACGGCGCCGCCAACGCTCCCACCGCCGCCCCCCCCTCGCCGCCGTAACCGCGAGGCGCGGAGACAGTCGCGGCGCAGGTTCCTGCCGCGCGATGGTAGCCGCGCCCGCGGAGGGCGTGGAGTCCGTGGTGGCGGCTCCCGTGCGCGTGCAGGAGCGCGATGACGACGATCGAGGTGCAATCAGATGCTGGTCCCCCGAGCAGAGCGAGCCAACGCAGACGAGTGCGAGCGGGTGAGGAGCCGGCACGCGTACAGCAGCTTCCCGCCTGCTCTCGCGCTCGTCGCGGCGTTGGTGTGGTGCGTCGTCGGCCCAGTCCTCGCCCAAGCGCCACCGGGCCCGGGCGATCCGCCACCCGCGGGGCCGCCCGGTGTCACTGCGGTGACGCCGAACAAGGGCACGCAAGGCACGTCGTTCTCAGTCACGGTCACGGGGGACGAACTTCCAGTCGGGCGCTACCGTGTCCTTCGGCAGCGGCGTTACCGTCAGCGCAGTCGCGGTGGTGTCGGCGACGCAACTCACCGCCAACGTTGCGGTGGCGCTTACTGCGACTGTTGGCGTGCGGACGGTGACGGTGACCAACCTCGACGGGCAGTCGAGCGGATTGGCGGGCGGGTTCGAGGTCGTGCAGTCGCCGGCGCAGCCGCCCCCCCCGGGGACCCAGAACCCCACGGTCACCAGCGTGACGCCGGCCCAAGGGGCGCAGGGCAGCTCTGTCTCCGTGACCCTCGCGGGGGACACCTTCCAGGCAGGCGCGACGGTGTCTTTTGGGGTGGGGGTGACCGTCACCGCGCAGACGGTTGTCTCGCCGACGCAGCTCACCGCCAGCCTCTCAATTGGGGCGGCAGCCACGGCGGGACCGCGCGACGTGGTGGTGACCAACCCGGATGCCGGGACGGGAACGCTGACCGCCGGCTTCACCGTGACGGCGGCGCCGCTCACCCACACGTTCCCCGCGGGAATGCGGCTGGTGGCGGTGCCGCAGGACGGCTTGGCGGCCGCGCCTTTGCTTGCCGGTGGCGGCGCGCTCGCCCGCTGGAATCCCGCGGCTGCGTCAAGCCCAACCTATGCCAAGTGGGAGTTCTCTCCGGCGGTTGCCGGCGCCCCCGGGCAGTTCTCCAGCGCGCTGCAGCGCGGCCGAGGCTACTTCCGCACCGGCGCGAGCGCCGCGCAAGTGACGTTCGCCGCTCCGGACGCCAACGCTTTCGAGGTCGCAGTGAGTCCCGGCACCGGAGAGTACGCCGGGTGGAACCTCCTGGGCAACCCCCACTGGAGCGCAGTGAACATCAGTTCCCTGCTGGTGCGCAAACAGGGGCAGCCTGCCTCGGAAGACCAGAGTCTGTTGGAGGCGGCAGGCGCGAACCTCGTGGGGGACTACGCCTGGGGGTACCCCGTCACTGAACAGGGCCGTTTCACGCTCAACGGCTACCAACTCTACTCCGCCTCCTTCCCCAACGCCCTGAAGAGCATCCCGGCGGGAGCGGGTCTCTGGCTTTTCGCGGTACAGGAGGCGATCCTTCACTGGCCGGGCGGTGCCGGTCTCCCGCCAGGGCCGGAAGGTCCCCCGGCGCCCAGCACAGTGCGGCGCAGCCCGGCAGGCTGGCTCGTACAACTGCGAGCGCGCAGCAGTCAGTGCCGGGACGACTACAACTACTTCGGCGTAGGGCAACTGCGGAGTCCGCTGCTGAACCCGCCCCGGGTGGGCGGCGCGCCGTATGTCGACCTCTACCTCACGTCCGGCACGCGGAGCGAGGGCGCCCCCAGACTCGCCGCGAGCGTGCTGGCTGCTTCTCGGTCGGTCGGCGGCAGTTGGTCGTTCGCTGTGGAGTCGAACCAGGTGGAGGAAACGATCACCCTGTCGTGGCCGGACCTGAGCTGCGTGCCGAAGAGCCAGCGCCTGATGCTGACCGACTTGACCGCAGGGAAGACGATTCCCTTGCGGACGGGTTTGGCGTACCCCTATATAAACCGAAGCGCCGCCCCTCGGGCATTTGAGATCCGGGCGGAAGCCGGTTCCTCCTCTGCGCTGCTGGTCAGCGGCTTCGCCGCCCGGCCCACGCGTGGCGGCTCCTTGGAGCTAGTCTACACACTAAGCCAGCCGGCGGCGGTCTCGCTACGGGTGTTGAGCGCTGCCGGGAGACCTGTGGCCGGCGTCGAGAAGAACGCGGGCTCGCGAGCGGGGCTCAACCAAGTCGCCTGGGCGCCGTCTACCGAAGGCGCTTCGCTGCCGCGGGGGCTGTACTTGGTGGAACTGACGGCGCACACGGACGCCGGCGTGGCGGCCAAAGCCGTGACCGCCGTTCGGCTTCGCTGACCGGCCGGCGAACGTGCACTCCGCTTCGCTCCGAGCGCTACCACGAACCCATTTGCGAGGGAATCATCCATGCCTCCTCGTTGGTTGGACACTACGCCGCCGGGGAACCGTACAGCGGGGCAGCTTGCCCGCTCCCACCCCGGCGTGTTTTCCCACCGAGGAGGAGCTGGAGCGGGCAAGCTGCCCCGCTGTACGTTGTTTCCGGAGGAGAAACGCAGCAGATCATGGACCGCTTGACCAACGCCTGTCCCCGAATGCTTGTCGGCGAGGTGCGCCGGCGGGTGGGTAGTGGAGTCGTCGTCGTTCTGGTGCTTGCGGGGTGCAGTTGGGGAGGGACGGCCCCGGGGAGCGGTCTGCTGCGGGTCGCCGTCGCTCCCTGCACCAGCACGGTCGGCTCCCTCTCCGGGCTCGGGCCAGTTTTGCAGGACGCGCTGGCGGTGTCCCTGACGGCCACGGGGCTCTTCGAGGTGGTCCGCGCGCAGGACCTGACCGAGTCGATCACGGCGGCTGCCGCGTGGTTCAGCTACATCGGTGACCAGCAGACGTACGCCGCCAGCCAGGCGGGCGCCGACGCCGTGCTACGGGTCGAACTCAGTACGGTGGAGACCGGGATGGTTGCGGTTGACGCCGTCCTGCACGATGTCATCTCCGGGCGCGCGTTGAGTCGTAGTCGCTGTCTCCTGCCCAGCGGAACCGGGAGCGAAGTGGACGCTTGGCTTGCCGCCACCCTCAGCCGCTGTGCTCGGGATATCACGAGCAGCTTCGCGCAGGGCGCGGGCTTCACCGGCGCGGTCGGTACGGTCGGAGCCGACGGGTCGATTCTCCTCAGCTTCGGGACCGAAACGGGGCTTCAGCAGGGCGCGGTGCTGTACCTCTTCCGGAAGAGGCGCGTCAGCGGCGAAGTGCAGGTCACTGAGACTGCCCAGGGATACTCCCGCGCCCGGATCCTTTTCCTGAGGGATGCCGCGAGCCTGCGCCCCACAGACAAGGCAGGATACTACTTCAACCCCTCAGCCGAGCCGTTGGACCGACTCGCGCCCTCAGAGCAAGACGCGGGGATTGGACCCTCCAAGAAGCGGAAGACGCTCCAGACCCTCGTCGCAGTAGCGTCCCTTGCCGGGCTGTACTACTTGGTGAGCGATGACGGTGGGTCGCCCGCAACGTCTTCTCAGCCGGTGATCCCCGGGACAACCGGGACCATTGTCGTCGCGTCAGCGCCGCCGGGGGCCGCTGTGTTGCTGGACGGCGTGTCGACGAACCACGTCACCCCCTTCACGCTCGACGCCGTCGCCGCGGGAGCGCATACCGTCACGCTGGTGAAGAGCGGCTACCAAACGGCCACGGTCGCGGTGGCAGTCGCCGCGGGTCAGACGGCAGCGGTCAACGCGACACTGACCCCAGCCGCGCCTCCCGGTACGCTCACGACGGGTTCCCTGAGCGTTAACTCGTCCCCCGTGGGGGCCGCGATCTTCTTGGACGGGACGGCGACGGGACAGCTTACGCCGGCGACATTAGCATTAGTCTTCGCGGGCGCGCACTCGGTCATGCTCCGCAAGAGTGGCTACGCGGAGGTGACTGCCTCGGTGACCGTTGTCTCGGGCCAGACGACTGCAGTCAATGAAGTCCTGACGCCGGTTGCACCTCCGCAGGGTCCCTGACACACTCCCCGGCACGGGACAGCAACCGGCGAGCCGGCTGCCACGGGCGTGTTCTCAACCTTCGCGGGCATACATGACAACGGCGTCAGGATGTGCTATTATCTTGGGCGCTGTATCTCGGGCGGATCCCGAGGTCAACCGCAGTTAGCCGCCTACCGCCGAAGCCTCAGCCACAGCCCCCAACGCACCCTCGGCCCCATTTGGTCTGCCGAGGTCATAAGCTGACCTCGGCTGTCTGTCT
>Ga0210042_1000820_pt1 | contig 27244 bp, 17 predicted proteins | sample CryGeymeta201518_FD_183982 | JGI IMG/M metagenome (GOLD analysis project Ga0210042, IMG submission 183982) | Groundwater microbial communities from Crystal Geyser aquifers in Utah, USA - Crystal Geyser metaG 2015-18 (SPAdes) (version 2) | ecosystem: Environmental > Aquatic > Deep subsurface >... | reverse complement strand
TCGGAGGGTTATTTTTTTTGAGGTACAAAGGTAAAAATTTAAAATGCTACAAAGCAATTAACTTTATTTACTAACTTTTTTTAGTTCTATTTCAAAGGCTTTTTTCGTACCTTTTTTTCAATAAAATCCTATAAATAACGGAATAGTATAATTATTCTTTACGTTTGTAGCTTGTTTGGCTCATAGATGTTAAAATAAAGCACATGAGATTCTTTGAATGATTGCACTTTTATAATCGTTTTTAGAAAAGAGCTTTTATTAAAGAGCCATTAAAGAGCCTTTTTAGTTGCATTGTACTTAAAATCATTGTACAAAACTTAGTATCTAGGAAATTTTAAAATAGTAATTTAATGAGTTTTAAATTGTAACATCTTGATTTATTGAGTGTTGTGTGTTACTTTTTAGCCACAAAAAAAGTCTTTACTATATCAAGTTAGTAAAGACTTTTAGTGGAAATTATCTTATTGAATGCTACACCAATAGTACAATTAAGGATTTTAAAAGATTATGGAATATTTATATCATTTTTTGTTTACTTTATATATCTAAAATCTGTTTCTGCTTTTAGGCTAATTACACTTTGATAAATCAGCTCGATTACATTTTCTACATCTTCTTTAGAAGCTGTTTCTACTGTTGTATGCATGTATTTCAATGGAATAGAAATTAGCGCAGAAGCTGTTCCTTTTCCAGAATAAGCAAACGCATCTGTATCTGTTCCTGTTACACGGCTAGAAGCCAAACGCTGAAATGGAATTTCATTTTTTTCGGCAGCTTTAATAATGTGCTTCAAAAGATTGTTCTGAACAGCAGGCGCATAAGTCAGAACTGCACCACGACCACAACGAGTATCTCCTTGTTTGGTTTTGCTGTACATCGGAGAAGCTGTATCATGACAAACATCAGTAACAATGGCTACATCTGCCTCAATAGTACGAGAAATCATCGTCGCACCATTCAACCCAACTTCTTCTTGAACGGCATTTACGATATAGAGACCAAAATCTAATTTGTCTTTATTTTTATGAATTTTGCGTGCCACTTCTGCAATCATAAAACCACCGATACGATTATCTAAAGCTCTTCCTGTCCAAAATTTATCATTCAACTCCATTAGCTCATCTTCAAAAGTAGCTACACAACCGACATGAATTCCTAGCTCTTCGACTTCTTTTTTGCTACTTGCTCCTACATCTAAGAAAATATTATCAATTTCTGGAAGAGTATCAGATTTGCCACGTTCACGTACATGAATAGCAGGCCAACCAAAAACACCTTTTACAATGCCTTTGTCGGTATAAATATTTACTCGCTTCGAAGGCGCAATGACAGCATCAGAACCACCATTTCGATTCACATAAATATAGCCTTCATCGGTAATATAATGTACTGTCCAAGCAATCTCATCGGCATGTGCTTCGATGACTACTTTATATTTTGCTTTTGGATTAAGTACAGCCACAGCCGTTCCATACGTATCTGTAAAATAAGAATCTGTATAAGGTTTGATATAATCTAACCAAATTTGCTGACCACTTTGTTCGTAGCCTGTTGGGGAAGAATTATTGAGATAATTGAAGAGAAATTCACGACTTTTTTTGTTCATTTTTGCCATTTATACGTTATTTTAATTATTTTTATCTAAATGATAGCTTAAAAAACTATCAATCACAATATAACAAATCTAACGGCTATGAAAAAAGTTTTTTGATTAAAATAAAATAGAAATTTTATCGTAAGACTCTAAATTTTTGGGTGCACCTCAAAATGTCGTTTTAGTAGGGAAAAGGCAAGCCTTTTCCTAAACTAGCATTTTGTAGTGGAAAAAATTAGCTATCAAATTAAAAACTCCCAAAATAGGTAAAAAAAGAAACAGCAAAACTATAGACCAAAAAGGAACAATAGCAATCGTTTCTATTTTAGAATCAACAAACAAGGAAGAATAATTCAGGAGCAGAACGAGCAGTAAGGATAAAATGGAAAATCCAATCCAGTATAAAAGTAACTTTTGAATAATTACATCAATAGATAATATCTTTCTTTTATAATTAAAATTCATAAGTGCATAATTTAATAATACAACCTTCTCTCAACTATCTTCTGTGTTTTGTTTTCTAGAATTGTAATATAAATATAGCCGATAGCAAAAAAATGACTAATTCCATAGATATACACAACACCCAAATTATTGAAAAATGAAAATGTATTTGTTTGCAGCAACAGAAAACCGACTATACCAACAGCTACATAACCCAAAATAGCAAACGTATAATTTTTACGAAGTTTATGAATTTCGTCTGAATAATCTCCCAAAATCAAATGACAAATATTCATTACAGGATTTATTAATCCCAAAATACCCAAAGCCAAAATAGGAAGAAGAAAAGAAAAAGCAAACTCTTGTAAAAAAGTAGTTTGAGAAGCTAAAAACGATAATCCATAACCACCAAAAAGAATTACCAAAAAAGTAATTTGAATGGCTAAATCAATACGCAACAAAGGTTTTTTGTAAGGGGAAGTCATAGTTGAAGTCTGTTTTGAAATAAAATTGGTAGCTTTTTATAGTTATCCAAACGAAGATAAGGAATAGAAGTTTCAAAACTTTCAAAAAAAATGAAAGTTTCTAAAAATCAATTCTGAGAGGCTGAATAAACAATTTTATTTTGTAGGAACATACTAATTATTGCTTCTTTTAATTGTTCTTAATTAGATTTTTCGTATTTTAATTCTTCAAATGCTATTTTACGACAAAACAAAAACTATTTTATCTAAAAGATCGTTTTGATAAACCTGTCTAAAATTACCTATTCAAGATTCCCTACGTATTTTTCCATATTTTACCCTACATTTTCAAATGATGTTTCGCAACAAAAAAAGTGAAGAAAAACTATATAAATTCAAAGACTTAAAAATCTATTCTTCTCCTGAATGGCTCGCTAATGGAATGCGAAAATACAGAACCGTTTTTGAAAGTATCGAAACGAGTTATTTGTATGTAGAACTTTCTTTTTACAATAAATTATTTGATGTAGAAGAATGGGAAGCTGCCATTTTATTAAAATGCTATCGATTGAGCAGCCGAAAAGAACGAGAAGTAATCTGTGAAATAAATGTAAGTCAAGTTATTTTGCCTCAAAATAATACTGTAAATATTAGAGAAGGTTGGGGAAATGATGAAGTAGGAACATTTTGGACACGAGGAGATTATGTTTGGGAAGCCTATATCGATGGCGAAATTTTTGGAACAAAACATTTTTATATAGAAAGTGGCGGGCCCGTAAACTCTCAAAACAATCCCTATTTTGAGATGCAAACCATCAAACTCTATGAAGGAACACAAGACGGAGTAGAGGAAGAAAATAGAGTGTATCACAAACAATTTTCGGCAGCCGAAACGAGATATATTTGGGTAGAGTTCAATTTTGAAAACCTTCAAGAAGATGATTTTTATTGTGAACTGACTTTTAATATCTACAATGAAACTCGCCAACTCAAAGGACAAACTATTGAGATAAAGAAAATAGAACAAGATGAAGATTTTGTAGAAATAATTTCGGGGTATGGCTCAGATGTAAAAGGTTCGTGGATACGTGGACATTATACGCTAGAGGTTATCTTTATGGATAGGCTTATTGCGATTGTGCCGTTTGAAGTGGGCAAAAAATTTGTAAATGGAAACACAGTCATTTATCCTCCATCCTCATTTTTGACAGGAAGAGCCTATTCAAATCCTGCAAAAGAAAACGAGGAAGACGAAGAGGAAACCTACCAGCAAGTAGTAGAAAGATTGAATAATTTAATTGGATTGAAAGACCTCAAAAACCGAATCCATGAGTATACTTCTTACCTTCAATTTACGCAAATCAGACAAGAAAAAGGGCTTAAAGAAGACAAATACCTTAATTTACATTTAGTTTTTAAAGGAAACCCTGGTACTGGAAAAACTACGATTGCTCAAATGATGGGAAAAATTTATCATCATTTAGGATTACTTTCGACAGGAGAATTACACGAAGTAGGAAGAGCCGAACTTATTGGACAATATATCGGACAAACTGCCCCAAAAGTAAAAGATATAATCGATAGAGCTAGAGGAGGCGTTTTATTTATTGATGAAGCCTATTCACTTGTTCGTGCTGGAGAAGATAGCAAAGATTATGGACAAGAAGTAATTGAAATTCTGGTAAAAGAAATTTCGGATGGAAAGGGCGATATTGCTATCATTTTGGCAGGTTATACGCAGCCGATGGAAATACTTTTAGAATCAAATCCAGGATTAAAATCTCGTTTTCCCGTTCAGTTTGAATTTCCAGATTATACACCTCATGAGCTTTTAGAAATTGCTAAACTGACTGAAAAAGAAAGTGATTTGCAGTTTACACCTGAAGCTCTGCATATTCTCAATAAAAAAATTACAGAAGAATATCGTAAAAGAGATACTACTTTTGGAAATGCTCGCTTTATCAAAACAACAATTAGAGAAGCAAAAATGAATTTGGGAGTTCGTATCATGAAAACCAAAAACCCTAAAGAACTCTCAAAAACCGAACTTTCAACCGTTCATGTAGCCGATGTGGCGCATCTTACAGCAGGAAAAACAATTACTCCTCTTATTCTTTCGATTGATGAAGAAGAATTGCAACGTTCGATGGCAGAACTTCATGCCTTAGTCGGACTTTCAGAAGTCAAAAAACGCATTAATGAACTTATTGCTTTGGTTCGTTTTTATCAACAAACGGGGCGTAATGTTTTGAATCAATTTTCGCTGCACATGGTTTTCAAAGGAAATCCGGGGACTGGAAAAACTACCGTTGCTCGTATTTTAGCGACGATTTATAGAGCCTTAGGAATTTTGGAACGTGGGCATTTGATAGAATGCGACCGTCAGAGTTTGGTGGCTGGTTTTGTAGGACAAACAGCTATCAAAACGCAGGAAAAAATAAATAGTGCTATTGGTGGAATTTTGTTTATTGACGAAGCCTATTCGCTTACTTCGGATTCGAAAACGCAAAATGATTTTGGAAAAGAAGCCTTAGAAACTATCTTGAAACAAATGGAAGACAAACGAGGCGAATTTATTGTCATTGCAGCAGGTTATACTCAAAATATGGAACAATTTGTAGAAATGAATCCCGGATTGAAATCTCGTTTTGATAGAACAATTATTTTCAAAGATTTGACAACAGAAGAGCTTTTAGAAGTTGCTGAAGGGTATTTTGAGAAAGAAAAATTAGTTTTGACAGCCAAAACAAAAGAATATCTAAACCATCAAATTGCAGTACTGCACGCACAGCGAGATAAATATTTTGGAAATGCACGAACCATTCGAACCATTGCTGGAGAAGCCGTCCGACAACAACATTTGCGTATGGCATCACTTTCAGAAACCGAAAGAACAGAAAAAGTCATGCAAACTTTAGAAAAAATTGATTTAGAAAAAGTCAATTTTAATTATGAAGATTTGACAGGAAAACGCCGAATGGGTTTTAGAATGCAATAGTAACAAAGATATGATAGGGAATGGTAAATTATGAATGGTAAATAAATACAAATAATTGATTATCAACTACTTACCACGCTATTTCAAAAATTTGTTTATATTTTCGGCTCTTAATAGATTTTGGACTGATAGCAATAAAACTTGATTAATTCATTTCTTAGCAAAATATTAGTTCATTTTTTCCATAGCGCAGGGTTTGCAAACCCTGCGCTATGGAAAAAACAAGACTTTTACAGAATAAAATTTGGTAAGCACGAAACTTATTTATTATCAGTCCAATATTAGATAAGAGCCATTTTGAAAATTGATAAGCTATTTTACAACTCAAAAAATGGAGGAATGTAATCACAAATACTACTCAACTCTGTTCTTATCTAATTAACGCTGTTAAGTGATTTAATGCTTTTTGAAGGAACTTTTTGTAAAAAATGGCTGCAAAATGAATACATAAATTTTACCTAATTTTGCATAAAAAGTAGCTGATACTTTCCAAGTGTCAGAAATAGACATAAACTAGCAAGCATGAATAAATCAATCAAAGATAAAGTTGTCATAATTACAGGAGGAACTTCTGGAATTGGTAGAGCATGTGCAGAAGCCTTTGGAAATGAAGGCGCAAAAGTAGTCATTACAGGCAGAAATGCCGAAAAACTAAAAGCAGCACAATTATTTTTAGAAAATCAGAATATAGAAGTTTTGCCTTTACAGTTAGATGTCAGCAAGGAAAAAGACAATAAAACACTAGCAGAAAAGACGATTGAAAGATTTGGAAAGATAGATATTTTGGTAAATAATGCAGGTATTTCGATGCGTGCGTTGTTCAAAGATTTGGATTTGTCTGTTTTGAAAAGTCTGATGGATATTAATTTTTGGGGAACTGTTTATGCGACCAAATACTGTATTCCTCATATTATCAAAACAAAAGGTTCTGTGGTTGGTGTTTCTTCCATTGCAGGTTTTAGGGGGCTGCCAGCTCGTACGGGGTATTCGGCTTCTAAATTTGCGATGCAAGGTTTTTTGGAGGCTCTTCGAACAGAAATGATTGAAGAAAATGTCCATGTTTTGATTGCCTGTCCGGGATATACGTCTTCAAATATCAGAAATACGGCACTTTTACAGGACGGAAGAGCGCAAGGAGATTCTCCAAAAGATGAAGGAAAAATGATGACTTCCAAAGAATGCGCTAACTATATTTTGAAAGCCACCAAAAAACGAAAAAATATTCTAATCTTGACTACACAAGGAAAATTGACTGTTTTTCTGAACAAATTATTTCCTTCTTTTATGGATAAATTAGTTTTGAATGCCATTAAAAAAGAAGGCGAAATTCCGAAATAAATTCTGAAAGACCATAAATGATTAGCGAGTGATTTGTAGGATGAATAGGATTTGAGTACTGTACCCTACTATTTTTTGTAGTGTATGATTGGTTAAGGATTTGGCTTCGCCGAGCTTCGGTTGTAGGATAAACAGGATTTAAAAATACAGATAATACAAAATATTATTTGAATAATTTAATTTCAAGGTGATTTATTCTTAAAAAAATGTATTTTAGCTTCGCTGACTTTACAGTTCATTCTCTGTGTTCTCTGTAACTCTGTGTTTAATAAAAATAGTAGGGTACACAGTAGGATTTGAGAATACAGATGAATACAAATTACTATTTTTTATAAAAATAAAGGCTCTTAATAGATTTTAGACTGATAGCAATAAAACTTGATCAATTCATCTCTTAACAAAATATTATTTCGTTTTTTCCATAGCGCAGGGTTTGCAAACCCTGCGCTATGGAAAAAACAAGACTTTTACAGAATAAAATTTGGTAAGCACGATACTTATTTATTATCAGTCCAATATTAGATAAGAGCCAAAATAAATTATAGTTGCATTTTAATCCGTTCTATCTGTAAAATCTGTGTTCCATTAAAAAAGTAAAGTAAACAGACATTTACAAATTTTATTTATTAAACAAAAAACACTACCTTTGCCAATCATTGTCTTTGCTTTTAAATTGATTTAGAAATAGTTATGTAATTACGAATTATTTAATTCATTTAAAACAGACATTCCAAAACTCATTCTACAAACCACCTGAGTCCCAAACCGATTTTATGGAACAACCTACTCCAGTAGCCAAACGAATAGACGCCCTTGTAAAACTTCAAGAAGTTGATTCTAAATTAGACGAATTACGTAAAATAAAAGGCGATTTGCCCGAAGAAGTCCAAGATTTGGAGGACGAAATAGAAGGGTATCATACACGAATTGCAAAATTTGAAACTGAAAAAAAATCGCTAGATGATCTTGAAGCAACTCAAGATAATTCTATTAAAGAACATAAAAAATTAATCGTAAAATACGAAGAGCAACAAATGGACGTTCGCAATGACCGTGAATTCCAAGCCATTGCTCGTGAAATAGAAAACCAACAACTTGATATTCGCCTTGCTGAAAAAGCTGTAAGAGATACGCAGTACAAAATCGAACGCAAACAAAAACAAATCGAAGACACAACTGCTACTTTAGAGGAGCGCAAAAAAGATTTGGAAAATAAGAAAAACGAGCTGGAAGGTATCGTTAAGGAAAGCGAAGAAGAAGAAGCAAAATTGATAAAAGAGCGTGAAAAACGCATGAAAAATATTGCCGATACTTTATACTTATCTTATGAACGTATTCGTGAAAATGCTCGTAATGGTCTTGCTGTTGTGAATGTAAAGCGTAATGCGTGTGGTGGTTGTTTCAATATCGTTCCTCCACAACGTCAAGTTGATATCAAAGAAAAGAAAAAATTAGTAGTTTGTGAACACTGTGGACGTGTTTTCGCTGATGTGGAAGCTGTTGAGGTAGTAGAGAAAAAACGTACTACTCGTCGTAAACGTGTTACTAAAAAAGAGAAAGAAGCAGAAGCAAAAGCTGAAAAAGCTGCACACAAAGGAGAGTAATTATTTATTCTTTTTTACATAGAAAAATCCCTATTTTGTTTGTTTGACAGAATAGGGATTTTGCTTTTACGTAAATTTACGTAAACAAGTACCAAACCTTAAAACGGAACACATCAAAACTCAATAATTTGAGAAAGTAAATATTCTATCGAAGCCCATGTGTTATTCAAAATATAAGGAATTTCAATTTCTTTGAGCCAAGTTACTTTTTCGATTCCCTCTTCTATTTGTGGTTGAGGCGTACTTTCGTCTTCTGTACTCATCTCAAACCAGTAGGTTTTTTTGATGATTTCTTTTCCCTCATACGTATAAATATGGTAGGTGGTGGGAAGCTCTTTTGTTATTTCTGCTTTTACACCACATTCCTCCTCTACTTCTCTTACGGCAGCTTCGGCATTGGTTTCATTTTCTTCCAAATGCCCTTTTGGCAAATCCCATTTTCCATTTCTAAAAATCCAAAGCTGTAAAGTATCACGCATGACCACCCCCCCAGCAGCCTCTCTAATTTTAAATTTTTGAGCAAACTCTTCGAAGGATTTTTCTATGTTATCAGTCTTGATATATGCTCTCGTAAAATCAGTTCTCGTTTTGAGAGAAAGATAAAGTTTATACCCGTCTTTTATGTTTTCAGTTTGTAGAATACGACCTCCTGTTACTTCAGGATACTCATTGACAAATTCTAAATAATTATTTTGAACGAAAATACGCATGAATTATATTATTTTTTGATTTTTTGATAAGATAAACAAGACCCTTTAATTCTATAACTAAAAACTATGGACTTTAACTCTACAAAAGTGCAAAAATTTTATCTTTAAGACTAGATTTTTTATTGAAAAATTGTTATAGTTTAATTTTACCTTTATAAAATTATAAAAAATACTAATTACTTCTTTTTGATAATTCTAACAGTTTTTTAAACCAATTTGTTGATTCATAAATAATTTGCTTCTACTACGATAGGTATTTTTACTCAAATTCATTACCGATGCTATATATTTTTTCGAAAGAGTTAGAATATATGAAATAAAATGAGTAAATTAGTTTAGATGCTTAATTTAGTTGCGTTCAGATTAAGTAAATAAAAAACATCAAGAAAACAAAAAATAAAACACACAAACTAATTATTCCTATAAGAAACTAATTTTATTTTATTGAAAAGATATGTCTATACCAGAAAAGGGAGTAGAAATTCCCAATAAACTAGCAGAAACAAAACAACAAGAACTTACAGAAAAACAAAAAAGAGAACAAGAAAGAGATACAAAAGAGAAAGCTGAAATTTTACAACGTTATCGTCATTTGATGCGACTAGCACGCCCTTATATGCAAGGAGATGATGCTCAAAAAATAAAAAAAGCATTTCAGATAGCTACCGAAGCACATGGAAATGTTCGTAGAAAGTCAGGTGAACCTTATATTTTTCATCCTATTGAAGTTGCACGAATTGTAGTCGAAGAAATGGGTTTAGGAACGACTTCAATTATTTGTGCGCTTTTGCACGATGTAGTTGAGGATTCAGATATTCCTCTTTCAAGATTAGAAAAAGAATTTGGAAGTCGTGTGTCCAAAATCATTGACGGACTTACAAAAGTTCCTAGTGATATGTTTGGGCAAGAAAAATCTCAACAAGCCGAAACATTTAGAAAAGTTCTTTTGACCATTTCGGAAGATATTCGTGTTGTTCTTATCAAAATTGCTGACCGTTTGCACAATATGCGTACTCTTGAAAGTATGCCCATCGCAAAACAACTCAAAATAAAAGCAGAAACGCAGTACATTTATGCCCCTCTTGCCCACCGTTTGGGATTGTATAATATTCGTTCCGAACTCGACGATTTATCATTAAAGTATTCCAACAAAAAAGCATACAATGAAATTGTTGAGCATATCAAAAGAACGAAGGCTTCACGTACTCGTTTTATCAATGAATTCAAAAGGCCGATTGAAGAAGAACTGGCACGACAAGGACTAGATTTTGAAATTAAAAGTCGAATGAAATCCATTTCTTCTATCCATAAAAAAATGGTCAAACAGCAAATTCCATTTGATAAAGTCTATGATTTGTTTGCTATCCGAATTATCTTGAATACAGGAGTTGGAGAAGATGAAAAATCGGCTTGCTGGCGTACCTATTCTGTCGTAACTGATTTTTATCAGCCTAGTCCACAGCGTTTGAGAGATTGGATTAGCGCACCCAAAACTACAGGTTACGAGTCCCTTCATACAACAGTTATGAGCAAAAAAGGACAGTGGGTAGAAGTTCAGATTCGAACGCATAGAATGGATGAAATAGCCGAAAAAGGATACGCAGCCCATTGGAAATACAAAGGAGGAACAGACAAAAGTGAATCTAGTATTGAAGGTTGGATTGCTAGAGTGCGTGAGAGTATCGAAAACAAAGACCTTTCAGCTTTAGAATTTATTGATGAATTTCAGAATAATTTTTTTAGTGATGAGATTTATGTCTTTACACCAAAAGGAGATTTGAAAGTTTTGCCTCAACATTCTACTATTTTGGATTTTGCCTTTGATGTACATTCCGAAATTGGCGAGCGTTGTATGGGTGGAAAAGTAAATCACAAACTTGTTCCTCTCAATTACGAACTTCAAAATGGCGACCAAATAGAAATTTTGGTTTCTTCGAAAACAAAAGTAAATGAAGATTGGCTCTCTTATGTTCGTACTTCAAAATCAAAACAATGTATTCGTCAGGCTCTCAAAAAAGACCAAAAAATTATCATTGAAGACGGAAAAGATATTGTAAAAAGAAAATTAAAACAACTCAAACTTGAGTTTAATGATGAAACCGTCAATCAACTTTTAGATTATTTTAGTTATAAATATGCTTCTGATTTTTATTATGCTGTCGGCAAAGGAAAAATTGAGCATACACAAATTAAAAAATTTAGAGAAGAAGACGAAGAATACAAAGCCTCATTACTAAAACCTAAAAAGGACAAAGAAAAAGGCTATAAGAAGAAGAAAAAAGATGATATTCTTTTGATTGGAGGAGACTCAACGATTGAGTTTCATTTGTCGCAATGTTGCCACCCAATTCCGGGAGATGATATTTTTGGATTGACTACAAGTGGACGAGGCATTCGTATTCATAGAACTGACTGTCCGAATGCTGTTGCGATTATGGCTTCGTATGGAGATAGAATTATTTCTGTAAATTGGTCAAGCCAAAAAACACAAACTTTTGAAGTTTTGCTTACCATTATTGGAGCTGATAGAATGGGATTAGTAAATGATGTTACTCGTATTATTTCAAATCAAAATAAAGTCAATATTTGTGGAATTAGCTTTGACATCAATAATGAAACAGTCTTTGAAGGAAAGGTTCGTTTGCGTGTCTTGAATACAGAACAGGTACAAAAACTCATTATAGAACTCAAAGAGCTTGATGGAGTCGTACAGGTAATGCGACAAGATGAGGATGAAATTTTGACGGATTAGAATTTAATTTTTAGTAAAATCAAACTCAAAATAGAATAACCTTAGTCTTGACAGATTAGGGTTATTTTTTTGTTTTGAAAAAACAACCTTTCCACTATGAAAAAATAAAGACCTCACAAAATTCTATCAAAAAGTTATAATAGGCTTATATGAGCTTTAAACAACGATTTTTTATTATTATAAATTGTTTCTACCTATTTCTTGGCATTGGCAAGCCTATTGAAATATATAAAGCAAATAAGTAGCAAAATAGGTTCTCAAAGTAACTGATTTGTGTGTTTGGATTTTAGAAGGAAATTCTGACAAGCAAAAATTTTTAACAGTAACTTTATTTTTTCAGAACCAAAACAGAAAGTCAATAACGAGCAGTAAGCGAATTGAGATTGTATTTTATAACGAAAGCAATCAATTTTTAGCAATTCCTTATTTTTTAACTGTTCAGTTATACTTTTTTTAAAAAACAAAGAAAATCCCTTTTCATTTTTTGAAAAAAGGGATTTTTTGTTTTTACAAGAATTTATATTAGTTATTCAAGACAAGGACACACATATTTATACTCTATTTTTCCAACCATAAGCCTACTATTTTCTTCTACATAATAAGCATATTCATCTAAATTATTCCACGAACGTAGGTCATAAACACTTATTCCATATTGATTGACAATATCATAGACATAAGTTCTGTTTGAAAAATTTTGGTATAATGTCCTTGTTTCAAATTCTGCTGCTGTGCCATTTGCATAATTTTTCTGCAAAGCTACTTTTAAATATTCTCCTTCATATAACTTCTGCTTTTTGAAGTCATAAAAATTGGGATAATCAAAACTATTCCATTTGGCAAAACAAGGCGCACAGAGTTGATACAGATTCAAAATATATTCGATATTTTCATTTTCTCCTACTTGATGATAAATATAGATACTCTCTTTTGGCTGTTCGAAAATAGCTTTTCGCTCTGTAACAATGATGGGATTTACCTTAGTAACTCTCACAGGATTGTTTGTATAAGCTGTATCACTAAAATGCTCTCCTAGAATATTGTACTCATACTTTTGAGCAAAAGAAGTTTGAAAAATTAAAACAAACAGACCAACAGAAAATAATAATTTCATAGTAGATAGAAGTAAAAAGTGAGTAGTGATTTTGCTTTTAGAAAGCTATTAAATTTTACTTTAAAAAACAATTTAAGTAGTTAGACAAAATAAAAATGACTTGAACTGATTGGTAAATGATTTTTATGATCTATATGATAAATACAGGATAATACAAATAAAATTAGCATAAAAAATAATATTGAGTAGTTGTATTTATCTTGTATTCTATCTTAAAACCGATAACTCGGCGAAGCCAAATCATATAAATCACTCGCTAATCAGTTATATGTATTGTTTATTTTGGGTTGTTACTTAATTCCATTAATTCAAATCTTCCTAACTTCTTCTCTAGCTCGTGTAAGAGCCACATAAAGTATATTTATTTCTTCATTAATGGCTTGTTGTCTTGCCTCCGAAATGGGTTTTCCTGTTTTGGTTTGGACGGCTTTCAAAATCTGTTTTTCACTCACAAAATCATTTTGAAGATAAACGGTATCCCATTCTAAACCCTTTCCTTTGTGTGCCGTCGTGAAGGTAATATCAGCCTTATGAGGTTCTGTAATTCGGTTTTGGAGTCGGTCTAAAAGGCTTGGAAGTTCGTTTCCATATTTTTTAACAAGTTCTACCAATCTTTTGAGCGAACGGTCTTGGGAAGCTGCTGCTATTTCTTCGATTTGTTTCCAATCGTGCCAAAAGGCTTTTTTTCGATTTGCTTTCGTATTCAGATTAACTAATTGAGCAATCGAAGAACCATCATCTAATTGAAGATACTGTTCAAAATTTCCTTCAAAGGCTACCGAACTTACTTTTTTGGATTCAAAAAGCCATTCTATTGCAGTCTGAATAAGTCCTAGATGCGTTCTAGCAATGACAGCATGCGTTTTTTTATGATTATTTTCTTCTTGACTTCCTTCTTTACTTTGAAAAACAGAGCGAGGTATCATTTCAAAATCATTTTCTGAAAAATTTGGAAAGATATGTTTTTTCCAAGCTACAACTTCTTTTGCATAATCAGTTACAGCAGCAGGACAACGAAAACTTTTTTGAAGATTTAATTTTGGAAAATCTGTATTTGAAAGCGAATTAATAGCACTTCTCCACGCATAAATCTGTTGATGTTCGTCGCCTACAATCAATTTTGTAGCTTCTTGATTCATAAAAACATCCAACATAACAGGCGAAGCATCTTGACCTTCATCGAACAAAATCCAATCAAAAGATAATTTAGGATTTGAAAGTTGGTATTTTTTGAGATAAAAATCGTGTGTAATCGGAATTTTGGTATTACTCATTTTATCAAAAAGCCATTTTACTTGTTTTTCTATTTGAGCATAATTATTTTGAGCGAATGAAAGTCCTTTTCGTGGTGTGAGCTTTTCGGTATAATCAAATGCTGAAATAGTTTTGTGTGTACTCTGACAAAAAGTATCAAAAAAGTTTTTGGTATGACGAGCCAAAAGATAGCTATTTGTGGCATCTTTATCTGATAAATGAAAATAATTTTTGATAGAAGAAAGTGATAAATCTAAAATCAAAGGCGATTGTTTTTTCTTAAAAAGACTTCTATACGCCAATGAATGAGCCGTTTCTACCCAAAGTGTAGGAATATCATTTTGATTATTTAATCGTAACTTTCTTAAAATCTCTTCTTTTATGGCTCTATTAAAAGCTAAATACAACATAAAACCTTCGCCTTCTCGTTTTTTGGCATATTCCAAAAGAGTTGTCGTTTTTCCAGAACCAGCAACAGCTTCGACCTTCAAATCGCCTTCTGATTCGATGATGGATTCTTGTTGTGAGGTAAAATTATTTTTTGTTGAAAGCATTTTTTTATTTTTCACACGCTAAAGCGTATAGTACATTTTTCTCACGCTAAAGAGTAAGCTACAAATTAAAAGCTCATTCTTGAAAGTGGCGCAACCGTTTGACTACTAAAATCTTTTTTCAAAAACTTATAATGAGCAGCCATCGCAATCATGGCAGCATTATCAGTACAATATTCCATTTTTGGAATAAAAATATCCCAGTTTTTTTCTTGCCCTAATTCTGTCATTCTTTTTCTAAGCTCTGAATTGGCAGAAACACCTCCAGCAATCGCAATTTGATTAATATTTTGCTGTTCGGCAGCTTGAATAATTTTTCTCAAAAGCGTTTCGATAAGTGTGTGTTGAATAGTCGCACAAATATCAGTTATATTTTCTTTTATGAAATTCGGATTTTTTTGTTCTTGTTTTTTGATAAAATACAGAATTGCCGTTTTGAGTCCAGAAAATGAAAAATCAAGGTTTGGTAAATCTACCTTTGGCAAACCGTAATCTTTGACTGTTCCTTTTTGTGCTAATTTATCAATTTCTACTCCACCGGGATAAGGCAAACTTAACATTTTAGCCGTTTTATCAAATGCCTCTCCAACGGCATCATCTTGTGTAGTACCAATAACTTCCATTTCTAAATAATCCTTTACCAAAACAATCTGCGTATGTCCACCCGAAACAGTCAGACATAAAAACGGAAATTTGGGTTTGGGTTCATCAATAAAATGAGCCAAAACATGTGCCTGCATGTGATTGACTTCAATCAATGGAATTTCCAAACTCAACGCCAACGATTTTGCAAAAGCTGTTCCCACAATCAGCGCACCCAAAAGTCCCGGTCCCCGAGTAAACGCAATGGCATTTAATTCTTTTGTTGTAATTTGGGCTTCTTTTAGCGCTTCCATCACAACAGGAACTATATTTTGTTGATGCGCTCGTGATGCCAGTTCTGGCACAACACCACCATAAGCACGATGAATCGCTTGTGTAGCAATCAAATTACTTTTTACTTGTCCATCTATAATTACAGAAGCCGAAGTTTCATCACAACTTGACTCAATAGCTAATATTTTTGTCATATTTTTATGCTTGTCGCTTGTGGGGATACAAGCAACGGTTATTTTTTGTAAAACTCTACCATTGCTCGTGTCTTCACGAGCGATTTATACTAAAACAATGAACCATTCAAAAATCAAATCAGTATTAAATTCTATTCAAAGTCCGATTCATTCAAGAATTGCGCCCACACCTTCTGGTTTTTTACACAAAGGTAATGCTTTTTCTTTCCTTCTGACGTGGATTTTGGTCAGAAAAACAGCAGGAACGCTCACTTTACGCATCGATGATATTGATAAAAACCGAAAACGACCTAAATACCTGCAAGATATTTTCGAAACGCTTCATTTTTTGAGAATAGATTGGGATAAAGGCGCAAGAAATCCAAAAGACTTTGAAGACAATTATTCTCAACATCACTTTTTAGAAATCTATCAAAAAGAAATTGAAATTTTGAAAAATAAAAATGCTGTTTTTGAGTGTTTTTGTTCTCGTTCAGAAATTCAAACTAGAAACTTTGAAAATCAAATTCAGAATAATAATTACGATGGTTTTTGTTTAGATAAAGATAATTCACTTACAGAAAATCAAAAAAAGTCTGCTCTTCGAATAAATACAAATTATTTTGATAGAAAAGAGATTTTGATAAATGATTGTAATAAAGGTTATTTTGAAATTAATTTATTAGCTCAAATGCCTTTTTTCGTAATTCAAACCAAAAACAAATTACCAGCTTATCAACTTGTTTCCTTGATAGATGATTTCAGGATGAATATTAACTTTATTGTAAGAGGTTCAGATTTGATACACTCAACAGCAGCACAGCTTTTTTTGGCAGAAATTTTAAATAAAAAATCGTTTTTAGAAACTACTTTTTTGCATCATAATTTGATTGTAGATGAAGAGAATAATAAAATTTCTAAATCAGCAGGAAATATTTATGATTCTTTTTCAGTCAAGTATTTTAGAGAACATGGAGGAACAAGAGAACTATTTTTGAAACAGTTTTGTGAGTGGATTGGTATAGAAGCAAAAGAAAATTTACACCAGATTTTGGATTCATTCTAATTACTCTTTGAAGTTAGAAAAATAGAAAGTTGATAATACGTTGATTTATACAAGACAGAATTTTGAAAAAAGATTAGTTATGCCTAATTTGATACACAAAAATTCCCCTTTTGATTTTGTGATTATTTCATTGCGACTTATTTCCTTACAAATTGCCATTGATTATGACTAGAATTTATTCCTTTCTTATCCTTTTTTTCCTACTAAACTTCACTTTTTTAGCAAAAATAAATTCTGCTTACAGTCAAGATAATAGTATAAAAGCGACTCCAGACTCTACCATGAGGCATTCGTTTGAAGCCAGTTTGCAAGAGCTTTTGGATGAAGAAGTTGATTATGAAAATCTTTGGGCAAATGCACGAGTAATGACTGCCAGTAGAAGTGTAGAGCGTATCGGAACTGCCCCAGCGACGATTTATGTCATTACAGATGAGCAAATCAGACAGCGAGGTTATACTTCTTTGGAGGATGTTTTGGGCGATATTCCAGAAATTGAGATTCAACAAAAGGCAAATACGTATACCAATAGTTATTATTCTATTCGTGGAATTGGTGGAAATGAGCGTTTTGTAATTCTGCAAGACGGAATCCGTATTAGTTCGATTACAGGTGTTTTGATGCCTATTCAGCATAATTTTGCTATTTATCACGCCAAACAAATTGAGGTAATTTTGGGCCCTGCTTCAGCTTTGTATGGCGCAGATGCTTTTTCAGGGATTATAAATATTATTACCAAAAATGGCGCAGAAATAAAAGGTGCAGAAATAAATTCTTCTTTCGGTAGATTTAATACAGCCGATAATTCTTTTGTAGCAGGTGCAGCCATTAAGGATATTTCGGTTATGATTTATGGAAAACAGTATTATTCAGCAGAACCAAATTTTCCAGAATTTTATCAAGAAGATTTTGATTGGTACATCAATCGTTACCAAACCAATGGAGAAGTTTTGGCAAGTCAGTTTGTACCTGATGTAACGAGAACAGTCGAAATTGAACCTTTTGCAATGCCTACACAAGCCTATAATGTAGGGGCAAAAGTAGGTGTAGGTGAAAATTTTACGGTAGGTTTTACGCATCACAAACAAATCCATTCTACTTCTGTCGCAAACCGTCCTGAATATACATTATTCAAAAAAGATATTCGATATGGTACAAATCTGACAAATATTTATACTTCCTTTCAAAGAACAATAGATAAGTTTTATTTCAGAACGATTGCTTCCTTCAACTCTTTTACGGTAGATGAAGATTCAAATTTTGAAAATGTGTATTCAGGTTACCAAAAAGGGTATAAATATGCTTCTGAATCTGCTTTTCAGTTTGACCAGCAGTTTCAGTATTATTTTACAGAAAAAACAAATCTTACTTTTGGTGTTCTTTTTCAAAGTTCGAAGGCACTTCCACAAACAGGTGATTTGCCTTTGCCTTATGATGGAAATATTCCTGAATTTTCGACTCAACAATATTATATCGGAACAAATGTAACCGATTCTTTAGGAAATGACTTGCGTATTTTTCAGAATTTTTATTGGACTCAATATCAAAATTATGGCGTTTATGCACAATTTAAGACCAATTTTTCAGACCGTTTGTATATGACTTTAGGAACTCGTTATGACTATAATACTCGTTATCAAGGTGCTTTTAATCCTCGTGTAGGTCTTGTTTTTTCGCCTGATGCAAAATATACTATCAAACTTTTATATGGACAGGCGTTTTTAGCACCTTCTAATCAAAAGACGTTTCAGCAGTTTGGGGATTTTATTCCTGTTACAAATGATAACAATCAAATTACTGGATTTAGTTTGCCTTTTTATCATCTCCCTAACTCAGAGCTTCGTCCAGAAAGAAACCAAACCTTTGAAGTCAATGCTTCTTATGCACCTATGACAAATTTTCGTTTTAGTGCTGATGTCTATTATAATACACTCACAGATTTGATTACTGATGTTATTCAAGAAGGTCAGACATTTAAAGGAATTAAAGTTGAGGCTGCCGAAGTGTCTATTAATCAAGGAAATGCAACTACGTATGGAGGTACGTTTCAAGCTATTTATCATCAAAAATTTGGGGTTACGACTCTACACACAAATCTAGCTTACTCTTATTCTGACGGACAGCTAAATAATGGACAACTTCCTCTTAGTGCAATGCACACACTAAGGTTAATGACCGAATTTTCGTATAAGAATTTTGACTTAACCCCCTCTATTTTATACAGAAGTACAAGTTATCACACTACATTCCAAGACGATGCAGGAAACGCACTTGGAAACGCCCCTTTTTGGATAGCTTCTTTGTATGTAGGGTATCATATCAAAAATAATTTTACCCTCTTTACTCGTTTCAGAAATTTATTTGATGCTCGTTATTACAATACGTCTGTTCCGAATGTAACTACTTTTGTAGGTGTTCCACAAGACCCTTTGAGATGGAATTTGGGCGTGAATTGGAAGTTTTAAGTACCAAGTCAGCATTATCTATATTATTTTTTTATTAAATACAAAGGGGTGCATAACAAATTGTCGTTTTTTCAATTAGTTGTATGCTACCTAATCCATAAACAGGGTTAAAACCCTGTCCAATTTATAATTCAGTGTAGTTTTTTAATTGAACAGGGTTTTAACCCTGTTTTTATTTTCTTTTGTGCGACAATTTGTTATGCACCCTTTTTGTACGTAGTAAGGAACAAGAAATAAATAAAGTTTACAACTTATTTTGTGTCTTCGTTTGCTCAAAAACGAACAAGACACTTCCTCAGAAGTATGATTTATGTGCTTTTATCACGCTTCTGAAGAAGCATTTCGTTCAGTTCTAAGGAACTAACACACGCACAAAGAAACCATTAAAACGATTACTAAGTGCCTTTTTCCCACCAATAAATTCGTGGGTTTAATTTGGGAGTCCTTTTGCAATCAGTAAAAGGATTAAATTATTGATAATCAGATACTTAAATCATAATTAAACGCTACAAATTAAGTTATTATTTACAAAAAGTAAATCAATAATCTCTTCAACATGAATTTTTCCAACATCTATAATTTCCATATATTATGAATTATGCATTTATTTATATCTTTAAATAGCCTATAATTATAAACGCAACTGCGTTCAATCATAAAAAACACCACCAGCCCAAAAAAAGAACCAATGGTGTTTCCAAATATATAAAAAAAAATAATTAGTAATTCAAATTACTACCTAACCATCTTTCTATCTCTTCTACCGACATCTTTTTTCGTTTTGCATAATCTTCTATTTGGTCTTTACTGATTCTTCCTACTCCAAAATAAATAGATTTGGGGTGTGAAAAATATAAACCTGAAACGGCTGCCGTTGGTAGCATCGCCAAACTTTCAGTAAGCTCAATTCCTGTTTTCTCGGTGGCTTTTAGTAAGTCAAATAAAAGTGTTTTTTCGGTGTGGTCTGGATTTGCAGGATACCCAGGAGCAGGACGAATACCAACATATTTTTCTCTTACGATATCTTCTTTTGTGAGTTGTTCGTCTTTTGCATAACCCCAAAATTGTGTACGAGTTTGTTTGTGCAATAACTCGGCAAAGGCTTCAGCCAAACGGTCGGCTAAGGCTTGTAACATAATCTTGCTATAATCGTCGTTTTTGGCTTCAAATTCGGCTAGTTTTTTCTCAATTCCGATTCCTGTCGTAACGGCAAAAAGACCGATATAATCTTTTTTAGTTGTTCCTGAGCCTGTTTCTTTTGGTGCAACAAAATCAGAAATACAAAGATTTGGCGTTTTTCCTGTTTTTTCTTGTTGCTGACGAAGGTTTCTAAAGGTTGCCAAAACTTCTGTTCTTTCATCATTCGTATAAACTTCAATATCGTCGTCATTGACAACGTTGGCAGGATAAAAACCAAGTGCAGCATTGGCAGTCAGCCAACGAGCCGAAATGATTTTATCTAGCATTTCTTGAGCAGAATCAAATAGTTTTTTGGCTTCGTTTCCATGTTTTTTGTGGTCAAAAATACGTGGATATGCCCCTGTAAGTCCCCACGTCATGAAAAACGGGCTCCAATCGATGTATTCTCTTAGCTCTGCTATATTGAAATTATTAAAATAACGATTTCCTAAAAATGTAGGTTCTGTAATCGTTGTTTTGTCCCAATCGATTTTGAGTTTGTTGCGTCTTGCTTCGTGAATAGAAATATATTTTACTTCCGACTGGCGTTTTGCGTGGTCTTCTGCAAGTTGTGAATATTCGTCTTTTATGGTTTTGGAATACTCTGCTTTTGCTTCATCATTCAATAAATTCGTCATGACAGGAACAGCTTTTGAGGCATCAACGACATGAACCACCGAACCCGAATAGGAAGGCGAAATTTTGACAGCCGTATGAATGCGTGAAGTAGTCGCTCCACCAATCAAAAGAGGAAGTTTTAAGCCTTGTTTTTCCATTTGCTGCGCTACAAAAACCATTTCATCAAGCGAAGGCGTAATAAGTCCACTAAGACCAATTACATCAACGCCATGATTGACAGCTTCTTGCAAAATCTTGTCAGCAGGAACCATTACACCCAAATCAACAACATCATAATTATTACAGGCCAAAACAACACCTACGATATTTTTTCCAATATCATGAACATCACCCTTTACGGTGGCTAACAAAATTTTACCATTTTTCTTTACTTCCTGTCCAGAATCACGCAATTTTTGTTTTTCTATTTCCAAAAAAGGCACTAAATGAGCAACAGCTTGTTTCATTACACGAGCCGATTTTACAACTTGTGGCAAGAACATTTTTCCTTCTCCAAACAAATCTCCTACTACATTCATTCCGTCCATTAAAGCACCTTCAATGACGTGCAAAGGGTGGTCGACTTTCTGTCTTGCTTCTTCTGTATCTTCAATGATATATTCTGTAATTCCGTTTACTAACGAATATTCAAGACGTTTTTCGACAGAATTTTCTCTCCATGTTTCGTCTTTTACTCGTTTTTTGCCTTCTCCTCTGTACTTTTCAGCCATATCAACCAAAAGCTCCGTTCCATTTTCAGGGTTTTTATTCAAAACTACATCCTCAACGTACTTCAAAAGTTCCTTATCCACGTTATCATACACTTCTAACATTCCAGCATTTACAATTCCCATATCCATTCCTACTTTTACGGCATGGTACAAAAAAACAGCATGAATGGCTTCACGAACTACATCATTTCCACGAAACGAAAACGAAACATTACTCACTCCACCACTTACTTTTGCGTATGGCAAGTTTTCTTTAATCCATCTTGTCGCATTGATAAAATCGACAGCGTAATTATTATGTTCATCAATTCCTGTTGCAATGGCGAAAATATTAGGGTCAAAAATTACGTCTTCGGGTGGAAAACCAAGTTCATGTACCCAAATATCATAGCTACGTTTACAGATTTCAATTTTTCGTTCATACGTATCTGCTTGTCCTTCTTCATCAAACGCCATAATAATAACGGCAGCACCATAACGACGAACGAGTTTTGCTTGTGCCATAAACTTTTCTTTTCCTTCTTTGAGTGAAATTGAGTTTACAATTCCTTTTCCTTGCACACATTTTAGACCTGCTTCAATGATTTCCCATTTTGAAGAATCTATCATAATTGGAAGTTTGGCAATATCTGGTTCTGCACCTACCAAATTCAAAAAATGAATCATTGCATTTTTCGAATCCAACATTCCCTCGTCCATGTTGATGTCAATGACTTGCGCTCCCCCTTCTACTTGCTGCTTTGCTACGTCTAAAGCCTCTTGAAATTTTCCTTCTTTGATTAATCGTGCAAACATTTTCGAACCTGTAACATTGGTTCTTTCTCCAATGTTTACAAAATTGGTACTTTTATCAACCGTAAAGGCTTCTAATCCTGACAAACGCATTGCCGTTTTTCGTTTTGGAATCTTACGAGGCTCATGTTTTGCAGCTTCTTCAGCAATAGCTTGAATATGGTCTGGCGTAGTTCCACAACAACCACCCACAATATTAAAAAGTCCTTCACTAGCAAAATCTTCTAACAAACGGCTCATTTGTGCAGCCGTTTCATCGTACTGCCCAAACTCGTTTGGAAGTCCTGCATTCGGATAGCACGAAACATAGCAATTTGCCACTCTTGAAAGTTCACGCATATACGGTTTCATGAGGGCAGCTCCTAAGGCACAGTTTAAGCCAACAGAAATAATATTTGAGTGAGAAATTGAGTTATAAAATGCTTCTGTTGTTTGTCCTGAAAGAGTACGACCACTTGCATCCGTAATCGTACCCGAAACCATAATTGGCAAACGCTCTTCTTGTGGAATATTTCTATCATCAAAATATTTCTCCACAGCAAAAAGGGCAGCTTTACAGTTTAGGGTATCAAAAACGGTTTCTATCAAAATTAAATCCACTCCACCATCAACTAATCCACGAACTTGTTCGTAATAAGCCTCTACCAAATCATCAAACGTAACGGCACGATAAGCTGGGTCGTTTACGTCTGGCGAAATAGATGCTGTTCTGTTGGTTGGCCCTATTGCACCCGCAACAAAACGAGGTTTTGTTTCGTGATAAATCCCTCCAAATTCGGCTGCTGCTTCTTTGGCAAGTTTGGCAGACTCATAATTGAGTTCATACGCTAATTCTTCCATTCCATAATCAGCCATAGCGATTGTGGTAGCACTAAACGTATTTGTTTCGACGATGTCCGAACCTGCTTGAAAATATTTCTTGTGAATATCTCTAATGATGTCAGGTTGAGTAATCGATAAAAGGTCATTATTTCCTTTTACATCTTGTTTCCACTCTTTGAAACGCTCACTTCTGAAATCTTCTTCTGTAAGTGTATGGCGTTGAATCATCGTTCCCATTGCACCATCCAAAACTAAAATACGTTCTTGAAGGTGTTTGGTAATTAATTGATGGATATTTGTGCTAGTTTCTGTATTCATATCTTGAGTATGTATGTCACTCGTGAGAACACGAGCAACGGATATATTTGCTTAATTTTTAAGTGGATTAAAAAATATTTTGAATAATATTCTTTTTTAAATCTAAATTTACCGTTGCTCGTGTCCCACAAGCGACCTATTCTAAAACTGTTTGCTACATTTTTAAGACTGCAAAATTACGTAATTCTTAGGTAATTCATTGTTAATCAAAAGAGTTTTATAAATGATTTACAAAACTTATCTACAAAGAAACAGCCTTTGCAGGATTACCCAAAACGGTTTGTTTTGCTTTTATGTTACTCAAAACAACACTTCCTGCTCCAATTCTTGCCCCTTTTCCTATCGTAACACCTGCAATAATTGTTACTCCATTTCCTACAAAAACTTCTTCTTCTATTTTTACTCCAGCGCCTATATTTGCTCCAATTCCGATTTGAGTAAAGTTTCCTATTTCTACTTCATAATCTAAGGTAGCATTTGCATTGATGATACAGCTTGTTCCGATTTTGACATCTGCACCTATCATTGTTCCCATTCCTATCAAAGTTCCGTAACCCATTGTAGCATCATCAGCAATATGTGCCGTTGAGTGAACAGCCACAGCAGGATATTTTTTTCTTTGTTTATAGATTTTTTTTATAAGTCTTTTTCTATCTGTGATATTTTCCACAGCTACAAAATAATCACATTTATCATTGATAAGATTGAGCATATCATCATCATCAGAACTTCCCATTATAGAAACATGATTGATTTCATTAGGAAAAGTAGCCGATTCGGAAACAGCAGTTTCTTCTTTATAATCTTCATCAAGAAAACAATAAATAATATTATCTGTACTTTGCAAAACCTCTAAAGCCACCTTTCCAAGACCTTTTGCGCCTACAATAATAAGTGGAAGAATTGGAGGAAGTTCGTTAGAATCAGTAGGGAGAGAATGAATAGAATCCATAAAAATAAAATGAGTTTTTTGTTATCAACGATTGCTAAGGTCAGATTACTGACCATTATCAACGTCTTTAAAATTAAAAATATAATACAAAGTTAGTTTATTTTTTATGAAATTAATGTAGCTTACGCTTTAGCGTGAGAAAACGTACAGAAGACTTTATTTAGTCTTCTAAAAAAAGAGCGCATAAAAAAATCCCTTTCGTATAAAAAATGGAAAGGGATTTCTCAATTATCTTAAAAAAGTGGAACTGAATAGTTAAAAAATAAGGAGTTGCCAAAAAATAAATCTTTTAAAGATTTCAACACGCTTACTATTCAAGTTTTTACTTTTCTTTATAAGAACTTCTAAAAAATAAAGTATCTGTTAAAAGTTTTGAGCAGGGCAGTCTCAATATAACTACTTTGAAAAATTCCTATAAATTATTTTACTTACTTATTTGTCTTACATAGTTCAAAGGCTTTGCCAATGCCAAAAATAACTAGAATATTTCTCAATTAATTAAAGAAACCTTGTTTAAAGCTCATAAAAGGCTATTTTTATTTTTTGATAGAATTTTGAAATAATTATATTTTTTCATTTTGAAAAGGTTGGATTTTCATTGTGGGAATTTTTATACTTTTTTGAGTAGGTTAAGAAAAAACAAGAACCAATACAAAAACGTTTCAGTAAAAAACAACTAGGCCTAAAATTAGAATGAAAAATATACTTGTATTACTTTTACTGATTTCGTTTTTTTCCTGTTCAGAAAAAGAAAATCCAAATCCTCAAGAAAAACTCAAAGGAAATTATCCTGTCGAAGAGCTACTTTATTTTGGCGATGCAAACCTTCCAACAGACAACATAACGACCTACGAAGGAGTAGAATTAGGTAGAAAATTATTTTATGATAAACGTCTTTCTTCTGACGGTACAATTTCTTGTGCTAGTTGTCATAAACAAGAATTAGCCTTTACGGACGGAAGAGCAAAAAGTATTGGTGTAAACAATGAAGAGATGCCAGTTAGTGCGATGTCTTTGGTAAATCTAACTTGGAATAGTCGTTTGACGTGGGACGGAAAATCTAAAACGCTAGAAGAACAGGCTATTCTGCCCCTAGAAAATCATAAAGAAATGAATCAAGATGCAGAAATTACGGCTCAAATTCTTTCAGAAATACCTGAATATCCAGCACTTTTTGAAAAAGCATTTGGAAGCGAAGAGATTACACCACAAAAAATTACAAAAGCACTAGCACAATTTCAAAGAACACTCATCAGTAATAATTCAAAATACGATAAATATTTGAGAGGAGAATATCAACCTACGGATTCAGAACTTAGAGGCATTCAGTTATTTTTTACACATCCAGACGCAGAACAGGGAATCCGTGGTGGAAATTGTGGAGATTGTCATTTGGGTTCGCTTACTTCTGGAAGTACACTAGGTTTTGAAGGTTTGCACAACAACGGCTTAGATGATGATGCTAATTTGAAAGATGGATTGTTTGCCGTTACTCAAAATCGTTTTGATAAAGGGAAATTCAGAACGCCATCCCTTCGAAATATTGCCCTTACTGCGCCTTATATGCACGATGGAAGATTACAAACGTTAGAAAAAGTCATCGAACATTATGACAATGGCATCAAAAAAAGCCAAACACTTTCTTCTCTTATTACGGCTGCTAGTAATGATTTTATTACAGACCCAAATGGAGAAGTTCGTTTAGCTTTGACTCAACAAGAAAAGAAAGATATTATCGCTTTTTTGGAAATGCTTACTGATGAAGAATTTATTACAAATCCTAAATTTAGTGAACCGAAATAATTTGAACTTTATTACTTTCGAAAGCTAAAGCATTCGGTACATTTTCGCACCTTAAAAGGTACGCTACATTTTATCGTTTACTAATTTTATTGAGTGAAATTGTCTTTTGAAGGCTACATCTGAAACGCTTCAAGTCATCGGCTGCTTTCTTTGAGTGTTTTGTGCTTCTTCCTTGTACTCGCTTCCTCCACATTCTAAAAGATGATGGTTTCATTTCTCTTCGCATGAGCGTAATGGTTTCCTTTTCAGTCAGATTAAATTGCGAAAGAATAGCATCAAAAGGAGTTCGGTCTTCCCACGCCATCTCTATTACTCTATTTTTATCTCGTTCTGAAAGTTCTTTTAATTTTTTCATAATTTGATTTTTGTTTAAGGTTCTTTAAACAGTAAATCTTTTGATACAAAAAAAGTTTGCATAAAATTTATACAAACTTTCAAAAAATAATTTTGGTTCTTATCTGATATTAAATTCTTGAATAAAAAACTCTAAATCCAATTCAGAATAGGGTAAACGCACGAAACTTTTTATACTGCTTTCAGTATGTTTAAACACACTTTAACTATCAGAGTAAATTCAATTTGCAAAGTTAAAAACTAGCTTGATTTGCTTTAAACGAGTACATTTTTTT
>Ga0210042_1000815_pt1 | contig 27304 bp, 22 predicted proteins | sample CryGeymeta201518_FD_183982 | JGI IMG/M metagenome (GOLD analysis project Ga0210042, IMG submission 183982) | Groundwater microbial communities from Crystal Geyser aquifers in Utah, USA - Crystal Geyser metaG 2015-18 (SPAdes) (version 2) | ecosystem: Environmental > Aquatic > Deep subsurface >... | reverse complement strand
AGAAGTGTAAGAAGGGCTGCATTTGGTATGACCAAATTCGAACATCTTAGATGGAGAGCATTAGCCATTTCTGAATAATCCACAAAAATTGTCAGATAACCAGTATTATTAGCAAACGAGTATCCTCCCTCTAGATTAATATACCATTTTTCAGATCCCCATTTTTCAAACAAAGGACTTGAAAAACCAAATAAAAATGTAGTACCTAGTACATGAGTTGGCTCATTTACTTCTTTTTCTTTAAAAAAAGAGTAAACAAATAATTGAGAAATATAAAAAGGTGAACGTCGGCGTTTGAAGAGTTGATATTGGTGTCCTACTTGAAAAGTAATACCTGAAGCATATAGAGGAAATTCGTCAGTACCTTCTATATACATGTAACGAGAACCAAAACGAAGTGAATATCTAGGTTTTATATAATGTTGATAGCCTATTCTATGCTCAAATCCCCAAAAGTAAGTCTGCCCTCCTAAATATCCAAAATAAACAGGATTAAAATGATATTCTATTAGGTTAGAGCCTTTGTCAAAATAAACAGAGTCGTATTTTATCTTTTGAGCTTTTATAATAGAAATACTCAAAAAGAAAAGTAAGGTAAAAATTAATTTTTTCATAAGTAAGAAATTAGCTCAAGTAAAAGTCTTTACTTACTAAAAGTAAAGGCTTTGATATGAAAATTTATATAGCTATAAGAGTAGTCAAAGAACGAGCTCTGTTATTCCATCCTGTATAATAATCACAAAATGTTCTTTCGAAATTGGGAATCCATAACCATATAGATTTACCACGATAAAACCTTTTATCATGGAAGGCAAGCCAAGAAACGAATGCAACACTATAAGAAGAAACCTTTCTATCTAATCTCCACAAAACTGCTCTAGGTTCATACACAAGTCCTGTTCTTCCTGTCCAATAACAATCGTCATAGATAAACCCTACCCCTTCTGTACGTTCTGCTCTGTTATCACTAAAATCTACACCATAGTATTTTAAGAATGTTGCACTTTGAAAATCAGTAAAGGCTTTTGGGATTTCTCCTGTTTTCTCAAACTCTTCTTCTATGTTGTTTGCTTCTGCAAAGTCTGCTAAGATACCACTTACTCTAATTTTCTTAGAAAGTTCTTCTCCTTTTTCTCCAAAAGAATCTACCCACTTGATAGCTTCTTCACGATTCTCAAACACATATTGCGTATATTCATCTCTCAAACCAGCAATAGCAAGAACCTCATCCCCTAAAGCTTCATATTCTGCTTCAGTAATTTCTTTACCTTTGTATATAAAGGTATTTGAAGCTTTTTGATTTGCTAATTCTTTCTGCTCTTTTGTTTGTATCTTTTTTTCTATACTAACTTGTGAAGTGATTTCTTCAACAGATTCAGAAGGAGTACAAGCAAAAATACCTAAAGATAAGGCTAAAATTAAAGTAAAATTAACTACTTTTTTTAATTGTTTTTAATTGTTTTTAATTGTTTTGAATTGTTTTGAATTGTTTATTAAACATAATAACAAAATTAAATAATGATTTGAAATATATAATGTTGTAAGACTAGAATTACAATGCAAAGTACGTAAATAAATATAATACAAGTCAAGAATTATTTTTTGGACTATCCAAACAAATACTTTTTTGTAGAAATTTTTGTTATTGTTTTTTTAAAATAATCCAATGAATAACGAAATAATACAATTTGATATAGCTATACAATCTTTAAATAAAGGTTTGATTTTTGGAGTTTTATGTAAGGTTTGAAAAAGATTGCATTTTTTGGAGAATGTTTTTTTATGAAAAAACAAAAAGACTCTTACAAAATGTAAGAGCCTTTTTCTATTCAATCAGGAAAACAATGATTCTTTACTACTTTTTGTCTATTTGCTTCTTTCAAAAAAAGTTCTTCAAGTTTTTGGGCTTGGAAGAGTAAAGAGTGAAGTAGAATGGTGTTAATTTCTTAATGTACTTATACAACAGTACAAATATATAAATTGTTTAACTTTATTCCAAAAATCATTAACAAAATAATTGTCGATTTTAGTTAAAGCAATGAGATGGCTATTTTTATAAATTTCGACTGTTTGTTTGTTTAATTTATCATAAACAAATTTTTAGAGTAAAGGTTATTTGCAATTTCTTGTAAAAATTGTTTTATTTTGTATCAACTAAACAGTATTATCCAAACTATCATTCATCTATGATACAAATCTCTTCTACTATTTCTCGTCGTCTTCCTGCTGAATGGGAAGAACAATCTTATGTTCAACTTACTTTTCCTCATCAAAATTCGGATTGGAAAGATGATTTGGAGCTTGTAACGCCTGTTTTTATCGAAATTGTAACTCAAATTACACGTTTTGAAAATGTACTTTTGGTTTGTCAAGATAAATCTGAAACTGAAAAATTATTTATTAATTTGGATAAAAAACAGTTTGATAAAATCACTTTTGTAGAAATAGATTCGAATGATACGTGGGCAAGAGACCATGGAGCAATAACAGTTTTTGAAAAAAATAACGACAAAGAGGAAAAAATCCATTTAGATTTTACTTTCAATGGCTGGGGAAATAAATTTGAGGCTACAAAAGATAACTTGATTACTCAAAATTTAAAAAAAGAAAATTATTTGAAATACAAAGTAGAAAAAATAGATTTTGTATTGGAAGGAGGTTCAATAGAATCTGATGGCGAAGGTACAATCTTGACGACTTCTGAGTGTCTTCTGTCAAAAGAGCGAAATCCTAATTTTTCAAGAGAAGAAATAGAAACGAAAGTTAAAAGTTATTTTGGTGCTGAACGTATTTTGTGGCTAGAACATGGCGCATTGGAAGGCGACGATACAGATGCACATATTGATACATTGGCTCGTTTGTGTCCGAATGATACAATTTGTTATGTTGCTCCTCCAACAGATAAATCAGATTCTCATTATGAATCTATGAAAAAAATGGAGGATGAACTCAAAAATCTAAAAACAATTAATAACAATTCCTGTAAATTAATTCCTTTGCCTTTTGCACCTGCTGCGTATCATGAGGAAGATAATCGTCGTTTACCAGCTACGTATGCTAATTTTTTGATAATTAATGAAGCTGTTTTAGTTCCTACTTATGAAAATAGAGATTTAGATAATTTAGCACTTTCTCAAATCAAAAAAGCCTTTCCTAATAGAGAAATCATTGGTATAAATTGTTTGCCTATCATTCGTCAGCACGGTTCTTTGCATTGTTTGACGATGCAATTTCCTAAGTAAAAAGTAGAGAAAAGGCTTGCCTTTTCTTATTTAGAATATAAAAAAGGGACGCTAAAGCGTCCCCTACATTTTTACATTTTCTTTAAGTTGAGTTTGAACTCTCCTTTTGCTTCTTTTCCATCGGCTGTGTTTCCTAAAAATTCTCCTGCTGCTGTTCCTGCTTCTTCGTCTAATGCTGTGATGGTTACAGTTCCTTTTGTGAGTGAACCACTCATATTTCCTGAAGTAGTTGTGAGTGTAATATTTACGTTTGCTGAACGTTCATCTTCACTTCCAATCGGAAATTCTCCAGATGTTCCTCCTTTTAAATCAATACTAAGATTATTTTCTGTATTTCCTGCCATGATATAAGTTACGCCATTGTCTTTATCCATAGAAAGACCATTATCAGCAAGGTTGGTTCTGACAGTTGATTTTTCGTTACCTAAAGAGACATTAAAAAAGCCACCTTCTTTATTGGCATCATCAGGAGAAAATTCAACAGTTGTTTCTGTATTGCTAGTTTCTGATTGAGGAGTAGTTTCTGCTGTATTTACAGAATCAGCATTGGTTTCTCCCTCTGTTTTTGTAGTTGAATTACAAGAAAATAAAGAGATAGATAAAGCACAAACAAGAATAGTTAAAAAAGAAAAACGCATAGTTTAAGAAATTTAGAAGTTAGAATTTAGAAGTTAGAATATTAAAATAACTTCTATTTATTAGTATAGATTATTTAGAATAGACAGATTAAAAAAATAGCGATACATTTTTCCGTTTACTAAAATATTAGATTAGTTGGTAAAATGTATCGCTATAAAGTTACAGAAATTGTATCAAACTTAATAAATTAGATGATATTCAAATTTCTGAATTACAAAAATAAAATTATTTATGCTATAACAGGCTTCATGTTTTTGATAATTTCTTGTCCAAAACCAAAACAAGAAACAAGAGTTGCTCCTTCCATTTGTCTTTCGAAATCGTAAGTAACACGTTTAGAATTTATAGCTCCTTCTAATCCTTGCGTGATAAGATCAGCAACTTCTTGCCAGCCCATATACTCAAACATCATTACACCTGAAAGAATTAAAGAAGATGGATTTACTTTATCCAAACCTGCATATTTTGGAGCTGTTCCGTGAGTCGCTTCAAAGATAGCAGAACCTTCTACATAATTGATATTTGCACCTGGTGCAATTCCAATACCACCAACGATAGCAGCTAAAGCATCAGAAATATAGTCGCCATTAAGGTTAAGCGTAGCCACTACTGAATATTCAGACGGACGAAGCAAAATTTGTTGTAAGAAAGCATCTGCAATAGAGTCTTTTACTAGGATTTTTCCACTATCTAATGCTGCTTTTTGTTCTGCATTTGCTGCATCTTCTCCTTTAGCTTCTTTTGTACGGTCGTATTGTTGCCACGTATATACTTTATCTCCAAATTCTTGTTCAGCCAGTTCGTAAGCCCAGTTTTTGAATGCACCTTCCGTAAATTTCATGATATTTCCTTTGTGAACAATGGTTACAGAAGGAAGTTTTTGAGCGATTGCATACTTGATAGCTGCACGAACAAGGCGTTTTGTACCTTCTTCCGAAACAGGTTTGATACCAATAGAAGAAGTTTCAGGGAAACGAATATTCTTCACATTCATTTCTTCTATTAGGAATTTTTTTACTTTATCAGCTTCTGCTGTTCCTGCCATAAATTCAATTCCTGCATAAATATCTTCTGTATTTTCACGAAAGATAACCATGTTTGTACGTTCTGGGTGTTTTACTGGAGAAGGTACACCATTAAAATAACGAACAGGACGCAAACACGCATACAAATCCAATTCTTGACGAAGAGCTACATTAAGTGAGCGAATACCACCACCGACAGGAGTAGTAAGAGGACCTTTAATGCCCACTAAATATTTTCTGAATGCATCTAAAGTTTCAGATGGCAACCAGTTTCCAGTCGCATTAAATGCTTTTTCTCCAGCTAATACTTCTTTCCAATTTATTTTTCTTTTGCCATCGTATGCTTTTTCAACAGCAGCATCAAAAACAGCTTGTGATGCTTTCCAAATGTCTGCTCCTATTCCATCACCTTCAATAAAAGGAAGTGTGGGGTTTTCAGGTACATGAAGATTGCCGTTTTCGATGGTAATTATATTTTTGCTCATAAAAAATTTTCTATTTTAATAATTGTATGAAATGATTTTTTGATAGGAATCTTTTTTATAAAAAGACACAATGTTGGTGCAAATATACATAAATCGTTATTCAATTACGAATTGCCATTAGTCAATTATGAGTTATAGATTATGAATTACGAATTTTTATCATTGAAAAGCGAAAGCATTTATACTCAAGCTGACAGAAATATAATTTTTTTGATTCCTATTCTTCCAAAAGTTTATTGTTGAGCAACTCTTGAGATAGAGCTTTTTTATAATGATTTGTTTCTCTACTTTTTAATAAGGATTCAAAATGACGTTTTCCGTGCATGTCTGTTCCTAAGAAACTGACTAAATCTTCATCAATAAGATATTCAGCTATTTTTTTGGAAGGACGAGAATAATACCCTGAAAGAGAATTGATATTTACTTGAAACAAAACGCCCTTGTCATGTAGTTTATGAAGTTGTTTGTTATAATTTTCGAATAGATACACGTAACGTTCTGGGTGTGCAAGGACAGGCGTATAGCCCAAAGACTGCAACATAAAAATTGTATTTTCGATATGAGGAGATGCATTCATATACGAAGTTTCGAAAAGAACATATTTTTCTTTGCCAAAACAGAGTAACTTTTCTTCTTTGCGAATTCTTTCTATAAAAGACTCGTCCAAGTAGTATTCTGCTGCAGCTCTTAGTTCTATATTTATCCCTAGTTGTTTAATAATATCATTGAGTTGATCTAATTTTTCTAGAATAATTTTAGGTGTATTTCTATAAAAATCACCCATAATATGGGGAGTGCAAATAAGTTTTTTGTAACCCAAATCAACCAATTCCTTGATCAGTTCGATAGATTCATCAAAAGATTTACAACCATCATCTATACCTGGCAAGAGATGTGAGTGCATATCTACTGTAATTGGCAATACATTGCCATACGATTTGGTTTTTCTTCTAAATAATGAAATCATTTTTTATTTTTTGCTTAGTTTTCTCCTTAATTTAATCCACCATTTTTTGGTTTTTTTGAATAAAGATATTTTTTCGTCGTCATCATCATAATATCCGTATCCATAATCGTACCCATATCCATAGCCGTACCCATATCCATATCCATAACCTGCTCCTGTGCTTTTTGTGGCAGCATTGAGGATAATAGATAGTTTTTTGAAGTTTTGTACTTGGTGTAAACGGTTTATTCCTCTTACATAAGAACGTTGAGAATACTCTGTTCGTACTACATAAATAGGCAAATCGGCTAAACGCATAGCTATAATTCCGTCCGTAACCAGCCCAACAGGAGGCATATCAAATACAATAACATCATAACGTAGCTTGAGTTCTTTGAGTAAATCCTTAAATTCATCACTCATAATGAGTTCTGAAGGATTAGGAGGTTGCGCCCCTGCTGTAATAAAATCAAAGTTAGGAATTTCACTATGATTTATAGCTTCATCAATAGAAGTTTTTCCTATTAAAAGCGTGCTCATTCCTCTTGTGTTTTCTACTCCAAAAGCCAAGTGTACTTTTGGTTTTCTCAAATCCAAATCTAATAGTACTACTTTTGTTTGTGATAGAGCAATAATGCCTCCTAAATTAACAGCAATAAAGGTTTTTCCTTCTCCACTTGTAGTTGAAGTAACTGAAATTATTGTATCATTTGAGATATTACCCATAAAATCCAAGTTGGTACGTAGCGAACGAAAAGATTCACTAATAGCTGATTTTGGTTTTTTGTGGATGATAAGTTGAGAATAATCCATAGGTTTATTATACTTCGGAACCATTCCCAAGATAGGAACACTAGATAGTTTTTCAAGCTCAGGAAGTGAATCAACTTTATTTTGTCTTATATAAGTAAGTCCAATTAATAAAACAGATAAAGCTAACCAAGCTCCTAATCCATAGATATAAAAAAGTTGAGGCTCAGGATAAATAGGTGTCGTACCAGGAATTGCAGTAGCAAGACGTTGATAGTTAGTAACTGTTCCTGCCATGGTAATGCTTGTTTCTATAAGTTTTCCTAACAAAATACTATAATTTTGTTGATAAGAATCTTGATAGCGCATCATTTTTTTGAGTTCTAAATCTATTTGACTAGCAGAAGAAGGAATTGAACTCTGTAATTTATATATATTTATGGCTATCTCGCTGAGTCGCTCATAAATCATGCGTTGATTGAGTGTAATAAATTTATCTACTTCTTTTTTGAGTAATTCTATCTTTTTTTCTTTTTGCTGATAGGCTGCCGTTTGTTTGGTAAGCCTATCTAACATAAATTTTTTCTCTTTTTCTTCATCATACACTTTTTCTATCCTGTTTTTTAAATTAGTATCTTTAAGCATAGATGAGTATGTAAGAGCGACTAGAAGTGTAGAGTCATCTTCTAATAGAGTAGATATTTCTCTATATAATTTTAGTTCATTATCCATTTCTACTCTTTTCTCTTGAAGCTCTCTAATATCGTTTAATATATTTTGCACTAGAGCTTGATACTCTTCAGGCTTTTGGCTGGTAATGCCATTTTCTTGTTTGTAGTTATCAATTCTTTTCTCAATTCTTTCTAAACTATCTTGTACAATTCTTACCTGATCTTCTAAATAATTTATAGTTTGTCTATATACTTTATTCTTATTCTCTAATGTTTTTTCGAAATAAATATCTACTACTGTATTAGTAACAATAGCTGCTTTGTAAGGATTATTATCTGTAAATGAAACTTGTATTGTATAAGCCTTAGGATTTAATACATTTGCTCTCAAAGAAGAAGCTATATAAGCTATTTGATATTCGGGGCTGTTTAGAGTGAAAAAATAGCTATCTGAGGTAGATTTTAATTTATCAAATGTATCACTCAATGAAATAATGAGTGTAAAATATTGATTCTTAATGCGAGTATTAAACTTGTATATTTTACTAAAATCTTCACCTGTAGCTGTTTGGTAGGTAAGTACAAATTCTTCTTCATCTATAATCTGTATGTCTAAATGACGGTTATAAAAAGAAGCATCATAAACTTCATACTCAGTAACTTCAAAAGGACTATCTTGAAAACGTTCAAAATAATTGAACCACCAGCGTCCTTTTACAAAATAACTTATATTCAAATCAAGCCGTTTTACAGCTTCTTCATATACTGAGCGAGAAAGAATTAGTTCTATTTCGCCTACTAAAAAGTTGGTTACATTCTCATCACTAGAAAAAATACCCCTTCCTAGTAATTCCGAAGTTCCTTTCATTTCTAATTTTAAAGTAGAAGAAGAACTATATACACGTTTTGTATATCTTAATACTATCCAAGATGCTACTACACAGATTATCAATAAAAAAATAACATAAATCAGCTTTTTTTTGACTACTCGGATAAGTTTGGATACATCAAAATCAGCTAAAAAATTTTCTTCATTAGAAGCGTCGGCTGCTTGTGCAGGATTAATAAATGGATTTTCGTCGAAGTCGCTCATTTAATCTATTAAAATAATTCTATTTAATTCGTGTTAAGGTATAAAAAAATCAAGGGTTAGAAAATCTATCTTGTATCAACAGGATAGTAAGTATAAGTGTTACAGAGCTACCAATAGCAGAGGCTACTTGAGCAAAATCAGCCAAAAACTCTGAGCCTACACGACGACGAGGTTCTACATAAACAACATCGTTGGGCTGAATGATAAGTTCGGCGTTTTGCAACCCTTGCCATGTACTCAAATCAATATTTTTCATGATAGGAGTGCCAGTACTTGCATTGCGAATAAGACGAATTTTGTTTGCTCTAGTATTATTATCAAAATTTCCTGCTAAAGTAAGTACCTCTAAAAGTGTCATATTTTCATTAGTAAGTGTAATCACCTTATTTCCCATTGCACCCATAACCATAACACGTTTATTGATATAACGAGTAACAACATAAGGTTCTTCGTAAAATTTACTGAATTTTTCTGCCAATAAACTATCGGCTTGATAGAGAGTAAGTCCAGCAAGTTTAGTTTTTCCAATCATAGGCAAAACGATTTCACCCGTTTCTTGTATCAAATACCTACGTAAAAAACCTCCTACTCCACCACCAACAACACCTACTCCTCCTAAATTACCAGTAGGTATTCCAGATATATCAGTTTCAAATTGATTGCGATTTTGTGTTATTACTCCACCTCCGTCGGTAACTTCTTCTCCAAAATCTCCTGAAGGGTCAATCATAATTTCACCCTCATTGGTAAAAACTTGAAGGGTAATATAATCAAAAGGAGCAAGGCGATAATTTTGTTCTGCCTCTGCTTTTACTTTGTCAAAAGCACTATTATCAAAGTCTTCTCCTGTACGAAAAAGAATGTTGTTTTGATAACCTGCACAGGAGAATAAAGAAGATAAAAGAAAAAATAAACAAATAAATTTTGTTGAAAAAATAATAGTATTTCTCATTAAATAACAGTTATAACTATCAATAATTGGTTGTGTAGTAGAATTGCATTTCTTATTTCAATTTGATAAATCACTATGACAGAGTTTTGATTTATCAAGCCAAAAATAAAAACATAACTTTGTTATATTACCCAATAATTAAATTGACATAATAAATAATTTTCAGTATTTTTTTATAAGCTGCTTATTAAAAAATGAATAATAAGCCATAGATAATAAACCAATTAAATAAATAACTGGAGTAATTTCAATGTAAACCACAAAAATACATTCTTTTTATGGACTTTTCAGAATTAGAAGGTAGATATAATAGAGATATTCATAATTTGTTGATTTAAAGAATAAGAAAAGGGGGATTTAAGATTTTTTAATCAAAATTGAGTAGAAGAATTTGTTTTTGATAAATTTTTTATTGAAAACAAATTTGGTTTTTGCTAAATTAATTAGCATTTTTGTAGAGTTTTAAGAATAAAAATCCGACTGATACTTAATTTTACTCAAAAAATTAGTCATCTTTGCAAGATATTTGATTCCTAAGAAGGGAAGTAAATTCGCAATTCTGAAATAAAATATAAAAAAATAAAGATAAAATATAGCAATTTATATATAATATGGCTCAAAATACAGAATCTACTGGAAACTCAACCTATAATGAAGACAGCATACGTTCACTAGATTGGCGTGAACACATACGTCTTCGCCCTGGTATGTATATCGGAAAGTTAGGCGATGGCTCGGCACAGGACGACGGAATTTATGTCTTAGTAAAAGAAGTTGTCGATAACTGCATCGATGAATTTGTGATGGGACACGGAAAACGAATCGAAATCAAAATAGAAGACCATAGAGTTTCTGTTCGTGATTTTGGGCGTGGTATTCCACTCGGAAAAGTCATCGATTGTGTTTCCAAAATCAATACAGGTGCAAAATACGATTCAGAAGCCTTCAAAAAATCGGTGGGCCTCAATGGTGTTGGTACAAAGGCTGTCAATGCCCTTTCTACTCATTTTAGCGTAAAATCTACACGAGAAGGAAAATCAAAAGTAGCTGAATTTCATCAAGGAAATCTAAAAAATGACCATCCGATTGTTGATGAAAATGCAAAAAATGGAACGTTTGTAGTCTTCGAACCAGATAATTCTATTTTCAAAAATTACCGTTTTATTCCTGAATATTTGGAAGAGCAGATTTGGAATTATGCCTTTCTGAATGCAGGTCTTACCATAAATTATAATGGTAAAAATTTCTTTTCTAATAAAGGATTATATGACCTTTTGATGAGAAAAGTAAATGAAGAATCATTGCGCTATCCAATTATTCATTTAAAAGGAGAGGATATTGAAGTCGCTTTTAGTCATACCAACGACTACGGAGAAGATTATTATTCGTTTGTAAACGGACAATATACTACGCAAGGAGGAACGCATTTGGCAGCTTTTAGAGAAGCAATGGTAAAGACCATTCGTGATTTTTATGGTAAAAACTTTGATGCTTCGGATATTCGCCAGTCAATAGCTGGTGCGATTGCAGTGAAAGTTCAAGAACCTGTCTTTGAATCACAAACGAAGACAAAATTAGGTTCTCAAAATATTTCTCCAGACCCAAATTCGGCTAGTGTTCGTCATTTTATCAATGATTTTCTTAGAAGAGAATTAGATAATTATTTACACAAAAATCCGACGGTTGCAGATGCAATTTTGAAGCGAATTTTGCAATCAGAAAGAGAGCGAAAAGAAATTTCGGGTATCAAAAAAATTGCTAACGAAAGAGCCAAAAAAGCAAGTGTTCACAATAAAAAACTACGTGATTGTCGTGTTCATTTTGACGATAACAAAGGCGATGAGGAAATAAAAAGACAAACAACTATTTTTATTACGGAGGGAGATTCTGCAAGTGGAAGTCTTACCAAGGCTAGAAACGTACAGACACAAGCCGTTTTTTCACTTCGTGGAAAGCCGTTGAACTGTTTTAGTCAGACGAAGAAAGTAGTTTATGAAAATGAAGAATTCAATCTTTTATTCCACGCTCTGAATATTGAAGATGGATTGGACGGACTTCGTTTTAATAGAATTGTTTTGGCGACTGATGCCGATATTGATGGAATGCACATTCGACTACTTATGATGACTTTCTTTTTGCATTTCTTTCCTGATTTGGTCAAAAAAGGACATTTACATATTTTGGAAACGCCTTTATTTAGAGTTCGAAATAAAAAGGAAACTATTTATTGTTATTCAGAAGAAGAAAAACAAACGGCTATCAATAAACTAGGCAAACAAGCCGAAATTACACGATTCAAAGGTTTGGGAGAGATTTCACCTGACGAATTTGGACAGTTTATAGATGAAAATTTGAGACTTCAACCCGTTATTTTGAATAAATCAACGTCTATTTCTGAACTTCTGACCTATTACATGGGCAAAAATACTCGTGAACGTCAAGAGTTTATCATCGATAATTTGAAAGTAGAAAAAGATGAAATCAAAGATGAAAATGGAAATAAAATTGAAGTTACTGTTCAAGGTAATTTAGAAACGGCTTAGATTTTCTGTAATTCATAAATATCAAACCCTAAGGGTAGGGTGTTTATAATTTCAAAAATTCTTCGTACAGTTTTATGATTTTTTTTCAACTGAAAAAAAATAAAAGTTCCATAAAAATTTTAGGTCTAAATCACATTATTTTGAAATTTTAGTTATTTTGATAAAAGTTAAAAACTCATAACCTTCTGAAAATAAGATTGTTATCAATTAAATATTAGTGTCGTTTTAACCTATATCAATTTAAACATTATTACTGCTATTTCCAAAGTGTGTGTTTTTTAAACATCTATTTTTAGATTGAAAACTGAACGAAAACTGTCCGAAAAAATAACCAAATTATAAACACCCTACCCTTAGGGTTTTTTGATGCAAACTTTTTGATTAAACTAAAATTCATTTTATCTTTAATCCTTCAAAAGTTAGACAAGAAAAATAAAATCGTATTTCCCATTTCCCAAATCCTAATTCCCAATATCCAACAAAAAATGTACACCAACTACGAAGTCAAAAACCGAATTGCTTTTATTACGCTCAATCGTCCAAAAAAAAGAAATGCCTTTAGTGATGAATTGGTAGAAGAACTCAAAACTAACTTTTCTAAGGCAGAAAATGATGAAAACGTGAAAATTGTAGTTTTGAAGGCAGAAGGCGATGTTTTTTGTGCAGGTGCAGATTTGGGATATTTACAGACACTTCAAACGAATTCTTATCAAGAAAATTTAGGTGATTCTTCTTCTTTAAAAGATTTGTACGAACAAATTTATATGCTTTCAAAACCTACTGTGGCGCAAGTACAAGGTCATGCACTGGCTGGTGGTTGTGGTTTGGTGTCGGTTTGTGATTTTGTTTTTTCTGTTCCGAAGGCGAAATATGGTTATACAGAAGTCAAGATTGGTTTTGTTCCTGCGATTGTAATGTATTTTCTGATTCGCAAAATTGGCGAAGCTCATGCAAGACATTTACTCATTTCTGGAAATCTTATCAAAGCCGACAAAGCCGAACAGTATGGAATTGTTACCGAAATTGTAGAAGCTGAAAACTTAGAACAAACCGTTTTAGATTTTTGTCAGAATATCTGTGATACAAATTCTGGAGAAGCGATGAAATTAACAAAACAAGCTATTTTGGATGTACAGGAAAAAACGATTCCTGATGCGCTCCGTTATGCTGCCGAACTCAATGCAAAAGCAAGAATGACAGAAGATTGTAAAAAAGGAATTGGAGCTTTTTTGAATAAAGAGAAAATAGCTTGGTAAATTGTAGATAAAATGTTGATTTATTACATTATTTCTAATAAAAGCATAGTCGTATATTTTGGTTTTTTTGTTCAAATGACTACTTTTAATGAAATTTTATTTAAAACTACAAAACATACTTACTATGATTATCCTAGACAACAAATTTGCAAAAGTAATTTATTACGAGGATGGAAACTATATACTATTTGAGTACAAAAAATTTGGAACATCAGCAGCCTTTCAAGAAGCATGGAACAAGACAGGTGAGGTTGCTATTGAAAAACAAGTGAGCAAATGGGTTTCAGACTCTCGTAAAATGTCTGTTCTTAGTCCAGCAGATCAAAAATGGTTTGCTGAAGATTGGTCAGTAAGAATACAAAAGGCTATTCCAAAAAATACTTTTACTGCGATTGTTTTAGATAAAGGAGCATTTGCAGAAATGTCTGCAAAATCCATAGCTTCAGAAACAGGAGGAGATAGAGGTAATGGTATTCTACTAACTTATGAGTTTTTCAAAGATATAGATGCTGCTCAAAATTGGGTCAAAAATGTAGAAAATCAATTAGATCCGTTGGCTAGATAATCTGAACAAATATTCAATTATTTCGAATAAAAAAAGGAATTTGATAAAATCTATCAAATTCCTTTTTTATTTATTAGCAAGAAATTATCTCACAAATAAAAGTTCACGATATTTAGGCATTTGCCACATTTCATCATCGACATATTGTTCTAATTTATCAGTTTCATAACGAATCTTATCAAAATAAGGCTTGATTTTGTTACAATAGGCTTCTGCACTTTTTTCTGTTTCCAAAAGATTCGCTTTTTTGCGTTCGTTTATCATTTCTTTGACAAGTTTAGTAGCTTTATTGACGTGTTTGGCAATTCTACGAGCTGTATCAGTAATCATTTCCAAATCATCCTCCAAACCAACTTTTTGCATTTTGTGGATAGTTTCGGTCAAATCTCCTAGATATTTCATTGCCGAAGGAATGACATGATTGATTGTTAAGTCGCCAATTAAACGAGATTCAATCTGAACTTGGTGCAAGTAATTTTCTAAATGAATTTCTTGACGAGCTTCAATTTCTTGTTCTGTCAAGATTGCATTTTCTGTAAATAATTCTCTTCCTTTTTTGGTAAGGTTTGAAGTAAGAGCTTCTGGCGTAGTGCGAAGATTTGAAAGACCACGTTTTTTGGCTTCTTCTGCCCACTCATCGCTATAATTATTTCCTTCGAAACGAACTGCTTTTGATTCTTTGATATAACGACGAAGAACATTAACGATAGCTAGTTCTCTTTTTTCTCCACCTGCTTCTGCTTTTTCTACTTCATCATAGAATTTTGTAAGTTGGTCAGCAACTGCCGTATTCAGAACCATCATTGGAAGCGAACAGTTGGAAGTAGAACCCACAGCACGGAATTCGAATTTATTTCCTGTAAAGGCAAAAGGCGAAGTACGGTTTCTGTCTGTATTGTCTAACAAAATCGGTGGAATTTTATCAATTCCTAACTTGATGTACATATTATCTCCTTTGCCCACTTCTACTTTTGCATTTTCTTCTAATTCGTTCAATACTTTATCAAGTTGAGAACCCACAAAAACAGAAATAATAGCTGGAGGTGCTTCATTTGCACCCAAACGATAATCATTTGAATCAGAAGCAATACTTGCACGAAGCAAATCGGCATGTTCATGAACGGCTTTAATTGTATTTACAAAGAAGGCTAAAAACTGTAAATTTTCTTTTGGTTTATTAGAAGGAGCTAATAAATTTTTGCCTGTGTCTGTACTCAATGCCCAGTTGTTGTGTTTTCCACTTCCGTTTACACCTTGAAATGGTTTTTCATGGAAAAGAACTTTCAAATTATGACGTTCTGCCACTCTGCTCATTACGTCCATCAAAACCATGTTGTGATCGACAGCTACATTTACTTCTTCAAATTGTGGCGCACATTCAAACTGTGCAGGAGCAACTTCATTGTGGCGAGTTGTAATCGGAATTCCTAATTTTAATGATTCAATTTCAAAATCTTGCATAAATGCTTTCACTCTTGAAGGAATCGAACCAAAATAATGGTCATCTAATTGTTGTCCACGAGCAGGTGCATGTCCTAAAACAGTACGACCACCCAAAACCAAATCAGGACGAGCATAGAATAGTGATTTGTCCACTACAAAAAATTCTTGCTCAACCCCCAAAGTAATTGTAACTTTATTTACATTTCTATCAAAAAGGCGACAAACATTGGTTGCAGCACGATTTAATAAATCAATAGAACGAATCAAAGGCGTTTTGTGGTCTAGTGCCTCGCCTGTATAAGAAACAAAAAGCGAAGGAATACAAAGTGTCTTTCCACCTCCACTCTCTACAATAAAAGCAGGAGAAGAAGGGTCCCAAGCTGTATAACCACGAGCTTCGAAAGTTACACGAAGTCCACCACTCGGAAAAGAAGACGCATCAGGTTCTTGCTGAACCAAGGTTGAGCCCTTAAATTCTTCTAAAGGAGTTCCTTCTGCATTCGGACGAAAAAAAGAATCATGTTTTTCTGCACTCGTTCCACGCAACGGCTGAAACCAGTGTGTATAATGCGTAACACCGTTTTCGATTGCCCATGCTTTCATTCCAGAAGCCACAGCGTCAGCAAGACGAGCGTCTATTTTCTGACTTTTTTCGACGGCTGTTTTTAGGTTTTTGTAGGTTGTAGAAGACAAATAGCGTTGCATGGCTTTGTCATTAAAAACATTTACTCCGAAATAATCAGAAATACGATTAGAAGGTGGAGTTACTTTTACTTCTGGGCGATTTTTGGCATCTTTTAATGCTTCAAAACGAATATGTGACATAGATAGAAATTTTGAGAGAATAAGGTGTTAAATAAAAATTTGAGTGAATTGATTTTTGAGGTCAATTCTGAAAATAAAATTGATTTTTTGAAAAAATGACCTTTAAATATGATGTAAATATAAATAAATTTTGTTAGAAATGAATAAATGGCTTTAATTTTTTAGAGGAGTAAATGTTAAGTTCGTTTTATCTATTAGACAAAAAAATAGCACAAGCCTTATAAAGTGCTTATGCTATTTTTATCTACTCAAATGCAAATTTATTTTTTTAGTTTGTACACATCTGTTCCGTTTGCACCTACAAGACGTACATCTACCCTAGACGGACTAACTTGAGAATAAGATATTTCTACTTGTGGAGAGCCTACCCAAATATCATAATAGAAAGTGGTTGTTTCGTCTATGGTAGCAGAAACATAACCATGACCTTTAGGATTAGTACCAGTAACTTCTACTTTAACAGAAGTATTTGTTTCCTCACTTTTTAATAAATTAGAAGAAGTAGCCCACTCTACATTAGAAGTTGGATCTACACCAAATAAAATAAAAGTTTTGGTAGTACCTCTAGTACAAAATACACTTACATCATCATCAGTAGGATTTCCATTGCCATCTGTACTTGAAATACCTCCACTACCTCTAAAAAAGCAATTTTCACCACCTACACCGACAGCATACCACGTCTCACAGACTGCCTTTGCTTCATCGGAGGTTCTACCTCATTTGTTGATGGCAGTAGTTACAGTATGATTTCTGACATCAATCTGACATCAATAAAAGTCATTTTGATTTCGAAGGTTTTTTGTGCTTCATATAAAAACTCTGCTGCTGCTTTTTTTCCTATGCCTTGCACATCATAAACATTTCCTAAATCATTTACTCCTTGTTTTCCTTCTGCTAAGATGTAGAACCAGAAATTGGAAAAAAAATTGTATGGAAGGAAAAGGCAAGCCTTACTGTACCCTACTATTTTTAGACACAGAGTTCACAAAGGAACACAGAGAACTAAAAGTCAGCGTAGCTAATTAAAATACGTTTTTTGAAAATTATGTTAATAAAAGCTGTGATTTAATTTAACTATTCAAAGGTATTTTATTAATTATTTGATTTAAAAAATAGTAGGGTACAACTTCCCCAATTCCATCACACGCCTAGCAATATCCTTTGCAGCATCTGGACGAGCAAACGTTTTGATATTATTCTTTAGTTTTTCTTGTTGATTTTCATCATTCAAAACATAAATAAGCGTTGGAATAAGCCTTTCGTTGGCTTCATTATCTTTTATAAGCATGGCTGCATCTTCTTTTGCCAATGCCATGGCATTTTTGGTTTGGTGGTCTTCGGCTACGTTTGGCGAAGGAATCAAAATGGCAGGTTTTTCTACCAAAGTAAGTTCAGAAATCGTCAAAGCACCAGCACGACCTACAACAGTATCAGCACATTGGTAGGCTTTTTTTATATCATAAATAAAATCATTTACAAAAAGATGAGGGTGATTTAAGAGATTTTTTTGAGCTAATTGTTTTTTTATGGCATCAATATAAAATTTTCCTGTTTGCCAAATAAGCTGAAAATCATTCTCCAAAATCGTTTCAAGACCATTCAAAATAGCTTCATTGATGACTTTTGCACCACCACTTCCACCCATTACCAAAATGGTTTTCTTGCCTTTCATTAGATTAAAATAATCAAAATCGGATTGAACAGCATGAGGCAAATTCTTCAAATCCGAACGAACAGGATTTCCAGTAAACTGTATTTTTTGTTTTGGAAAATAACTTTCCATATTCGGATAAGCCACACAAATTGCATCTACTTGGCGTGAGAGAATTTTGTTGGTAAGTCCTGCATGTCCGTTTTGCTCTTGAATAAGTGTTGGAATGCTCATTGTTGTAGCGACTTGCAAAACTGCGCCACTTGCATAACCACCTGTTCCGACCACAACATCAGGCTTAAATTCTTTGATTACATTTCGTGCTTGATTCAGACTTCCAAACAGACGAACAGGAAATTTCAAGTTTTCTAAAATATTTTTTGGCGAAAAACTGCGCTGCAAACCACGAATAGGAAGACCAATCACACGATAACCTGCCTTTGGTACTTTTTCCATTTCCATTTTTCCTTCTGCACCAACAAACAAAATTTCTATATTTTGATTTATTTCTTCAAAGGCTTTTTTAAGGGCATCAGCAATAGCAATTCCAGGGTAAATATGTCCACCTGTTCCCCCTCCACTTATGATTACTCGCACGATAGTTTTATTTTTTGTGAATTCTATGTAGCTTACTCTTTAGAGTGAGTAGCTGTACCGAAGGCTTCAGTCTTTGATAGTTGTTAATTTTTAATCCGTAAAATTACAAACTCTAATTGAATCTAGCTAGTTTTTCAAAATTGATTATTATTTTGCTGCAATAATTTTGGACTTTGCCAGTTTTGAAAATAAACAAAAACTGTTTTTCTTTGATTATCTTTGTATTAATTTAAAAAAAATTCTGTTAGTTGGTATTTTAGTACAGCGACACCAATAACTTACAACCTTAAATCGTAATTTTATGAAAAAAATAAATTATCTCTCATTTGTTATACTGACTGTTTTTTTTGTTGGTAACACACTTTTTTTATCTTCTTGTAAAGATAAAAAAACGCAAGAGGAAAATATAGAAGCTACTTCTGAAGAAGCACAACAAACAGCAGAAGAGGAGGTTCTTTGGGAAAAAGCTACTGAAAACATGCTTGATACTGATACACTTGCACTACCTGAAAAACTGACAATGCTCAACGATAGCGTTACCGTAACTTGGAATAGACTTTTATCAGCAGAGCGTGAAAAAGATGATATGTTGCAAAAATTTGTGCGTGAAGCTCGTTTTGTAGAGGGGTTTAATGGAAAAGAAATGATAGATAAATTGGAAGTTGAGCGTAAAGCACTTTTGAAATTGCGTTATGATGAAAAGACTATGCAAGATGCCAAAACAATGGATGCGTATGATAAAAAGTTAGCAGAAATTCAAGCGCTTATCAAACAAATCAAAGAAAGCAATCCAGAACTTGAGCGTTATCCAATTCCGTATTCTGTCATTACTTATTTTTCAGAATTGGACAATACAGACTTTTTGTTGCGTAAGAATTACACGGATTATGCAAGTCAGTTAAATGAACTTTTGAGGGTTAAAAAAGATGAAATTCCTACTTTGGGAGAGCAATTTGTAAAGATAAAACCGGCTCCTAAGTTTGAATATGGCGAATTGAACTAAACTTTTGCCTATTTGTTTCGTTTCTAATTTAGGAATAGTTATTGCAAAATTGATAGTGAAGTCTTTTTTTTATTGTTTTAATTATAGAATATAAATGAGGGCTTTTCTACTCTCAAACCGTCTTTAAAATATTCTACATAAAGTAAATTTAAAACTATTCCTAAATTTCTTATCGATTCTAATCTCATGAAAAATATACATACCTTACCGTCTTCATTTTTGAGTAAATTTAAAAAATCTTCTTTGAGTAGGCTTAGAATGCTTGTCATTTTGGCAGTTTCTATTGGTTTTTTTGTTTTTTCGACCTCTTCTTTTATGACTTATCAAAATGGAAACCGAGTAGCCATGCTCTCTGGTGTTGCTTTTACAAAAGGAGAAAAAATTTCTTACCTAGTACATTATGGCTTTATTAACGCTGGGGAAGCTATTGTAAAAGTGGATAATAATTCTCACAACGTAAATGGAAATAGTTGTTATAGAGTTGATGTAGAAGGAAAAACAGTAGGCGTTTTTGCTTGGACAACCGACGTAGATGATAAATGGAGTTCGTATATCGACACACAAAAACATATTCCACGCAAATTTTATAGAAAAATAAAAGAAAATAAATATAGAAAAGAAGAAACTGTGATGTTTGACCACAACGGCAAACAAGCCAATGTAAAATACAAGAAAAGAAATGATAAAAATTGGACTAAAAAAGAATATCCAATTCCGACAAATGTACAAGATATGATTAGTGGATATTATTTTTTGCGTAGAGTAGATTATGAAAAGCTAACCAAAAATGAAATTATCCGAATGGACGCTTTCTTTGAAGATTCTGTATATGATTTTAAAGTACGCTATATTGGAAAAGAAACTATCAAAACAAAACTAGGCAAAAAAGAAACTTTTGTAATGACTCCAATTATGCCAGAAAATGGTATTTTTAGTGGAAAAGAATCTATCAAAATTTGGATGTCAGCAGATGAAGACCGAATTCCTCTCAAAATTAGAGCTGATATGTTTATCGGTGGTGTTGAAGTGGATATAACTGAATATGAGAAATAAATGTAAATTCACAGTCAAAATTTATTTGCAGGGAAAAGGCACGCCTTTTCCTTTTTTTATGTTTTACATTTTATAGCTTAAATTCCCTAAGCAAACGACCATGAGGTGATTTTGAAATAATCCATTGTATAGAATCCCCTTTGTCAGCACTATGTCTCCTAACAAATTTTTGGATTCTTTTAAGTTCTACAAAACCATCATTTTCACTTGCCACAATCGTAATTTTTCCTTTTTGATTTTTAGTAATTTCCTTCCAGTTTTTTCCATAAATTTCGAAAGAACGATACCCTTGCCACGCACCAGCAAGTGAAGTTATATTGGTATAGACTTGATAACGAATAAGTTTTTGAGCCGTTTTTGAAAATAATAAAGAAGAGATAGAAAGAATGGTTTCTTTTACTTTTGTAGAAGAAGCCAACTTTTGCAAGATAAATTTTCCTGCAATAGTCTGTGTTCCAAACCTGTACCAACGATTAATAGCTAAAGTTTCGGGAGCAATTAAGATAATCTCATTGATAGAAATAGAGTTTGGAGTAAGTTGTGAAAAATTAGAAACAAACTGTAAAGCAGGGCGCACACCCAACGAAAATCCAATAACATGGATAGCATCGTCTTGAAGGTTTATGTATTCCTTTTCCAAAAAATTCTTCATCAAAATCAACCAATCAGAAAGACTTGTTTCTCTTCTATCTTGAAAATTATCTTTGTTTTTTTCATGATAAAATAATCCAAAACTATAAACTTTAAAATTATTTTGATTTGCAAAGTCTTGAAATGCTTCAGTATTTTGTCCAATTCCGTGAAAGGCAAACCAAATTTGAGGTTTGGTTTCGTTATTTATAACCTTGTTTTCAAAGACTTCGTATTCTAGTTGGTATTCTGTTTTCAAATTTATTTTTTTAAAAATTAGCCGTTTAAGTGATATAGAGTTTCTTAATTAAAGCCAAAAGTAATTTTGTATTTTGTTTTCTGACAAGTAAAGTAGTATTTTGATTTGAGGAAAACACTCCTTGATAATCCATACTTACAAATTTACTTTATTATTTCTGTTTAATTTTGATGAAAAAAAATATACGTATATCCTCTAAGAAAAAAATAAATTCTTGCTTTAGACTTTCTATATTTTCTGTTGTACTTTTTACTTGTTTCATTTTATTTATCTTTTTTCTAAGTTCTTGTAGTTCGTCCAAAAAATATCAAAGAGAGAGATATAACGGTTTTAGTTTTGAAAGACCAAGCAAACGAGCTTTGATTTTGAAGTTTAAATTAATTAATAATCTAATTGTCATTCCTGTAAAGATAAATGAGTCGGATACACTTCATTTTATTTTGGATAGTGGTGTACAAAATATGCTCATAACAGAATTGAGTGTAGGCGACAAATTACAAGTAAATTATTTGAAAGAAATCGAACTTTCTGGTTTGGGTTCAGGCGAAAAATTAATGGCTTATGCTTCTCCTAATAATAATTTTAATATTTCTGGAATTATAGGACATCATCAAGATTTACTTATTTTGAAAGAAGATATTTTTCATTTGTCTTCTCGTTTTGGAATGCGTATTCACGGAATTATGGGGTATGGTATTTTTGCTGATTTTGTAGTAAAGATAAATTACGAAAGCAAAACAATTACATTTTATAATAAAAAAAAATATAAGTATAGATCACGCAAAAAAGATATAATTATTCCTATCGAAATCATTAATTTAAAACCTTATATTTGGGCAAGTTTACAACAATATTCTGAAGTTTTGAGAGATACTGATTCTATCAAACAAGATACAACAACAATTCCTATCAAGTTACTCATCGATACAGGAGGAGGACACGCCATTTGGTTAGATATTTCTTCTGATGAAAGGCTAACAATTCCACAAAAAAAGAAAGAGGCATATCTTGGAAAAGGAATGCGAGGCGATATTACAGGCTATTTGGGACGTTCCTTCAAACTGATTCTGAAAGATATTGAATTAGAAAACGTAACAACTGCTTTTCCAGATTCTACTTCAATAGCAACTGTAAGAGGACAAGGAGAGCGAAATGGTAGTTTGGGTTCAGAAATTTTAAGGCGTTTTCATGTTATCGTTGATTATTCAAAAAATAAAATTATTCTTAGACCCAATCGAAATTTTAAAGCCAAATTTAATTACAATATGGCTGGAATAGAATTATCTACACCTGTTCCAGGGACGGCTATTTATTTGATTTCTAATATAGAAAAAGATTCGCCTGTTTCGAAGCTGAACATTAAAGAGAATGACCAAATAGTAAATATAAATGGGATAAACATCAATAAATTTACTATTCATGAGATTTATGAGCTTTTTAGAAGTAAAGAAGGGCGTAAAATTGAGCTTCGCTTGAGGAGAGGTGGAGATGCTCTACATGAATGGACTATCGAATTTAGATTAGAAAACCCTATTTAAAGAACAAAAAAATATTTACCTTTGTAGTTCAAAATCACAATACGATTTTTTAAAAAAATTACCTATTCAATACGTTTTTTATGGATTACGGCTCTTTACTCAAAGACCTTTTAATTATTACACTACCAGCAGGCGCAGTTTTGTACGGCATGTTTTTGGTTGTCAAATCGTTCATCGGACGAGAAATGAATCAGTCTTTACTTCAACTCAAATCTAAAAATAGTGAAATTGCGCTTCCTATTCGTTTACAGGCTTACGAACGAATGGCTATTTTTTTAGAACGAAATTCTGTCAATAATCTCATTCCTCGCCTTACAGAAGGAGGGCAGTCTGCTGTCGAATTACATCAGGTTTTGTTGTTTACTATTCGTGAAGAGTTTAATCATAATGTAGCACAACAGATTTATATTAGCCAACCAGCTTGGGAATATATCAAAAGTGCTGTTGAAGAATTTATTTCAATTATAAATCAAGCCTACCGAGATCTTCCAGAAGGAGCGACAGGCTTTGACCTTTCAAGACGTATTTTTGAGCTTCAAGGAGAAACAGAAATTTCTCAAAATGAAGCTGCTCTTCAATTTATGAAAGAAGAAATTCAACAGTATTTTTAAAAAGAATTACGAATTACTACTGTACCCTACTTTTTTTAAAACACAGAGAACACAGAGAACTAAAAGTCAGCGTAGCTAATTAAAGTACGTTTTTTTAAGAAAATGGCTTTAAAATTGACTTATTCAAATAGTATTTTGTATTAATCTGTATTTTAAATCCTATCAATCCTATCAATCCTTAACTATCCTACCCTACAAAAAAATAGTAGGATACAGTACTAAAGAAGTAAAAGCCGATGCGATGTTTATTTTTATTGGAACAAAACCTCATACTGAATGGATAAATTCGGACGTAATCAAAGATGAAAAAGGTTTTGTAGAAACAGGTAGAAATCTTTTGGCTTATGATGAAATAAAGAAAATTTGGAAGCACAAACGAGAGCCTTTTTCTTTAGAAACGTCCGTAAAAGGAATTTTTGCAGTAGGCGATGTACGTGCAATAGCGATGAATCGTGTAGCTTCGGCAGTGGGAGAGGGCGCAATGGCAATTAGTTTTGTACATAAATATTTGGCTGAGAATTAAGAAAACTTATAGTTTAGAACCATTTTTAATCTGCTCATTCAATAAAATTTCTTGTTCTGAAAAATAAACTTCTACATCATCATACGTAGTAATTATTTTCCATTCTTGTTGTCTTTGTAGGTTTTCTAATTTTTCCAAGAGTTCGGATTCTTTTTTCTGTACTTTTAGAAGTAGTTGCTCTAAAAACTCAACATCGTTTATAGATTCAATATTGTAATCAAAGGCAATTCCTTTTTCTAACTTTTCCAAAATTTCATTCAATAACTCTTCATTTCCATCTTCAAAAGCCTGTTGTGCTTTTTTGAAAAGTTCGGTGGCTGCTTTTTCGTGTTTGGGTTGTACTTTGTCGGGGTGGCAGCGTTTCACAATTTCTTTGAATAATTTTTTTAGAGAAGCTACTTTTTCTTTTTTTTGATTAGAAATGCTTTTTTGTTTGTAGTCTTCAAAGGCTGATTCAAAGTGCTTTTTATCTGATTTGGCTTGTTCCCAATTTTTATAATCTTCTTTTTTTTCTGTTTTGATTGCAATTTCGTGAGCAATTTTTTCTTTTAAGTCGATTAATTTTTTGAACAAATGATCCAAACGCAAATGTAAAAGATGAATAAAATGATTTATCTTTTGTTCGACGCTTTGTTTTTCTGTTTCAAGTTGGCTAATTATTTCCTCCAAAAACTTGATTTGTTGGTGCAAAGAAATAATTTTTAGATTTGCTCCCAGCTCATTTTTATTTGTTGTTCCTGCATATTTTTGACACAAAAATTCAAATTCATCTAAATACGGTTGTATGTATTCTGCATCTTCTACAATTACTACATTTTCTCTATTTTTTGTTGCTGCTTTATTTGTCCAGTTGTATGAACCTGTCAAAACTACTTTTTTATCAACGATACAAAATTTATGATGCACCAAAGTTTCAGTAATTTTATGAATTTTAGCTCCTTTGTTTTCTAAATTTGTAAAATCAAGACCATAATTTCCAAAATTTATTTCATCGTCCACCAAAAAAACACGAACCTGTACGTTTTCATTAAGTTTATTTTCCAAAATTCTAAAAAAAGTCGAATCCGTAAACCACGCCACAGCAACATAAATAGAAGTCGTTGCTTTTTCCAATTCCTGACAAATAGCAGGACGGATATTTTCAAAAAGAGTTTTCATAAGTATTTAGTAGCTGATAGCTTCCAAGCTATCAGAAAATAAAATATTGATATGTTCGACAGCTTGGAAGCTGTCGGCTACGGTTTTATAATCACACACGTATAATCATCACTTTCCAAAACACCCAAATTATATTTTTCATAACACCATTTTTCAAAACTTTCTTTTGATTCCATTATTTCCCATAAATTTTCTAAAAAATCATTTGTAGAAATAGGTTTTTCAATTTCATCGATTTTACTGGCTAAATTCCCTATTTTACTATTTTCTACAGTCAATTTTTCAAACTCTTCTTTTTTCTCTACTTGCCAAACTTTCAATAAAATATACAAAGAAAGCGCATCGCTCGTTAAGATAATAAAATTTACATTTTCTTTCTCAAAACTTCCCTTCTCAAAACCTTCTTGCAAACACTCTTCTTGAACATTTATCAAATACGGATAACCATAAAATTGTGAAGGCAAAGAATAAGGAAACATCTCAAAAGTGTTATCAATCTCATTTTTTGAAAAAATGCTGATACAACTATCGCCATAAATTACCCATTCAAAACGATTTTCTTTTTCCCAAAGTGCAATCAAAGTAGCTGCACTTCCTTGTTCGAAGAATTTATTTTGAAAATCACTCCCCAATTTTTCGGCTTTTTGGCTGTATCTATCATAAAACTGTTCCCAAAAAGTGCCTATCCAATTTGATACACTTTCTACATTTTCGAAAGGCTCATTTGGTAAGTTATCTACTAATTGTTTTGACCAATCGGCAGCAAACAAACCCATTCCACCAGCACCATCGGAAAGAGCAATTTTTAGATTTTTATTGTGTTTTAAATCAAAATTAGACACAAAAAAAGCATCTTCGTTTTGACGATTTGCTTCTTCTTGGTCTTCTTTATGAAGGTATTTAGTACAGGTTTGAGAGCGTATCATAAGTAGGCGACAGCTTCCAGGCTGTCGTTATGTAAATTATTATAATGAAAATGCCAATATTATTACGATAGCTTGGAAGCTATCGGCTACGGTTTTTGATATGACCATTTCCAATCTTTTTGGTCTTTACACAAATTTGCTTTTACAGGATTTTCTAAAATGTAATGAATAATATTTTTTAATTCTGTGTCATTCCTCACTAATCTATCATAACTTTCGTGTTGCCAAAACTCTCCACTTAACCCTAAAACTTGATTACACTTTTTTGCCGAAAACCCTTTTACAGAGTGCATAATTTGATTCAAATATACATCTTGTTTTATTTCTTCATTATCAAACAAACGAAAAACTACATGTACATGATTTGGCATAATGCAATAGGCTAAAAGGTCTATCTTTTTTGTATCCCAAAAATGCCATGATTGTGCAGCTTCTTTTGCAACTGCATCTTGTTTTAGATAAAAATTTCCTGTTTTTAGTGTGTCTAAAAATTTATCTCGTTTTACAAAATTCCGTTTATTTAGGTTGTCTAGTTCATTCCATTTTGCATTTTCCTTTGATTTTATTTCCTTTTTAGTCTTTTTATATTCCTCGTTCCATAATTCTATAACTTCTATAGGAATACAACCAGAAAGATTATAGGTTACAAAAAAAGTCCCTCCTAAAGGTTGTAAGTGAGGAAGATTGGCTCTATAAAAATGTGTTCTGTACTCGTCCATAATATAATGTAGCCGATAGCTTCCAAGCTGTCGTAAAATAATAAAATGTAAATGATAATTGTAGCCGATAGCTTCCAAACTATCGGAAAAATATATTGGTATTTTTATTTTACTGTGAATATACAATTTTTTTTCTATTTTCAAACTCTTATTCGACTTATCTTCCGACAGCTTGGAAGCTATCGACTACTTCCGACA
>Ga0210042_1000798_pt1 | contig 27654 bp, 24 predicted proteins | sample CryGeymeta201518_FD_183982 | JGI IMG/M metagenome (GOLD analysis project Ga0210042, IMG submission 183982) | Groundwater microbial communities from Crystal Geyser aquifers in Utah, USA - Crystal Geyser metaG 2015-18 (SPAdes) (version 2) | ecosystem: Environmental > Aquatic > Deep subsurface >... | reverse complement strand
TGGCAGCCGATGCCAGCTCGCTGAACAAGCTCAAGCTGTCAGCTGGACAAAAAAGTCCCGAAGCGATCCGCGAGACCGCCAAACAGTTTGAGTCCTTGTTCATGCGCGAACTGATCAAAAGCATGCGTGAAGCCACCATGAAGTCCGGCATGCTCGACAGCCCCGGGACTAACCTGGGCACCGACCTGCTGGACCAGCAAATGGCAGTGCAAATGTCGGGTCAACCCGGTGGTTTGTCAGACCTTATTGCAGCCCAGTTGTCGCGCCAGATGGGGGTCGCCGACCCGGGCCAAACAGCGCTCAGCCAGATGCCCAACACAGCCACCAGCGCGCTGCAACGCGCCTCGTCTTTGGCCGCGTACAGCAAACATGCCGCCCAGCCCACGATGAGTCAAAGTGGATTTGTTGGAAAACACACCCAGGTCGCCGCTCGCATTGAAAAAGAAACCGGCATCCCCGCCAGCTACATGGTCGGCCAGGCCGGGCATGAAACTGGCTGGGGCCAGCACGAGATCAAGCTGCGCGGCGGCAAGCCGTCGTACAACCTGTTTGGCATCAAGGCCGACAAAAGCTGGACGGGCAAGGTGGCCGAGGTCACCACCACCGAGTACGTCAACGGCGTAGCGCAACGAAAAGTGGCCAAGTTCCGGGCTTACGACTCGTATGACGCGTCCTTCCGCGACTACGCCCGCTTGATCACCCAGTCGCCACGCTACGCCCAGGCCAGCCAGCAAACCGGCTCGGCGTTTGCCTTTGCCAGCGGCCTGCAAAAAGCCGGCTACGCCACTGACCCCCATTACGCAGCCAAGTTGAGCCGCGCCATTGAAACCACCCAACGCCTGCAAGCACGCACGCAAGTGGTGGCACAAAGCTTATGAGCATCCTCAACGTCGGCACCCGGGCCTTGCTGGCCAACCAGGTGGTGCTACAGACCACTGGCAACAACATTGCCAACGTCAACACACCGGGCTATTCGCGCCAGACGGCGGTGCTGCAGGCCGTGCAAGGCCAATTCACCGGCAGCGGTTACGTCGGCAAAGGGGTCGAGGTGTCGACCATCCAGCGCAATTACAGTGAATTTTTGACCCGACAAGCCGCCCTGGCCAGTGCCACCAGCAGCGGCGACAGCACCCGTGCTGACAAGCTCAAACAGCTTGAGGAACTGTTCCCGGGTGGCGCCACCGGCCTGGGCGCAGCCATCAACGACATGCTCAACGCCTTCTCGGATGTGGCGAGTGCACCAACCGACCTGACCGCGCGCACCGTGGCCTTGACACGGGTGAGCGAAACCGCCGCCCGCATGCGCAGCACCTCCACCAACCTGGACGACTTGCAAACAGGCGTGGCACAAGAAATTGAACAAAAGGTCGATGCCATCAACGGCCTGACCCGCAACATTGCGGCCATCAACGACAAAATTGCCCGCGCCCAGGGCAGCGGTCAGCCCCCCAACGACATGCTCGACCAGCGCGACCAACTGGTGCGCGACTTGAACCGCTTCGTGCAAACCAGCTCCATTCCCGCCAGCGATGGCACGGTGGGCATTTTTGTTGGTGGCAGCCAGGCTTTGGTGCTGGGCACCAGTGCTGCCACATTGAAAGTGGTCAACGACGATTTCAATGACCCGCTCAAATCCAAAATTGCCATCACATTCAGCGGGCGAAACGTCACCCTGGATGAAAATCGGCTCGGCGGCGGCGAGGTGGCAGGACTGCTGCGCTTCCAGAACAACGACCTCTCCGAAGGCCGCAACCTGCTTGGACGCATGACGCTGGCCATCAGCACCAGCATGAATGCACAGCACCAACTGGGGCTTGATCTGGACGGCAATGCAGGTGGAAATTTATTCACCCCCACCGTATTTGGTGCCGGCAACATCATGGAGCCGGCCGCACCGGCAGCGCTCAACACCGGCAGCGCCGTGCTGGGGCTGGCCATCAGTGACGTGACCCAATTCGCCGCCTCCAATTACGAAGTCAATTTCAGCGCTGCGGCCACAGGCAGCATCACCCGCACGTCTGACGGCAAGGTCACTGCCTTTGCCGCCGTACCCGTCACCATTGACGGCCTGACCCTCAGCGTCACCGCGGGCAGCGCCAATGCGGGCGACCGTTTTTTACTCAAGCCGTTTAGCACTTCGGCCAGCAACATCAGCGCCGAATTTTCATCGCCACGCGCCCTGGCTGTGGCCAGCCCGGTGTCTGGACTGATGGGCAGCGCCAACACCGGCAGTCTGCAACTGGCCACACTGGCTGCGCGCACCAATCCGCCTACCAACGTGCCGGTCACCATCAGCTTCACCGGTGCCAACAGCTACACCCGCAGTGACACCGGGGTCACGGTTTACACCTACACCTCGGGCCAATCGATTGAAGGCACGGTGCCCGCCACCACGCCGCTGAGTCAATGGTCACTCACACTACAAGGCGTGCCAAAAACTGGCGACACTTTCACGGTTCAGGCGCAGCCGGCGGCCTTTCGCAACCTCAATGCCGGCAATGCCAGCGCCATGATGAGCCTGCGTGATGCCGCCATGTTTGACGGCTCGGCCCTGACTGACGGCTATGCCAGCCTGATCTCACAAATTGGCATCCGCGCCCAAAGCGCCAACTATGCCTCGGATGTCTCTAGCACCATCGCCGCCAATCTGGAAAAAGACCGAACCGGGGTTTCGGGTGTGAATCTGGACGAAGAAGCCTCCAAACTGCTGCAATACCAGCAGGCCTACCAGGCTTCAGCCAAAATGATCCAGGTGGCCAACAGCATTTTTGACACCCTGCTGCAAACCATTGGCTAACCGTCAGGCTCAGGAGTTCCCACCATGACCAGCTCACTTTCCCGCATCGGCAGTGCCAACACTTATGACAACGCCGTGCGCAACATCTCGATGCGCCAGTCTGCCCTGTCTAATTTGCAAGAGAACCTGACCTCAGGCAAGCGCGTAGTGCGTGCCAGCGACGACCCCACCAGCGCCGCCAACGCCGAACGAGCCCTCAACCGCATCAGCCGCATCGCCACCGACCAGCGCGCCCTTGAAGCACAACGCAACGCCATCGCCATGGCCGAAAGCACCCTGGGCGATGTCACCAACAGCTTGCAGCGCTTTCGCGAACTGGTGGTCAGCGCTGGCAATGGGGTGCACAGCAACGCCGAACGAAAATCAATTGCCATTGAATTGCAGGGCCTGCGTGACCAGATTTTTGCCTCGGCCAACCAAAAAGACACCAATGGTTTGCCACTTTTCAGCGCGCTGGGCAGTGCGCTCGCACCTTTTGTGGGCCCACAGGCCACGCCACCCGATTACACCTTCAACGGCCTGCCAGGACAGGCCGCCAGCAGCGATGTGGCGATTCCGTTCACGCTCGATGGCGATGCAGCTTTCATGCACCAACCGGCGCGCGACGGGGTGTACAACACCAGTGTCAGCACCATCCCCAGCGGGCGCACCCTGACCACAGACGGTGTGACGGTCACCAATGCCAGTGCGGTCACCGGGGCCAGCTACCTGATTGCCATCACCAATGTCGACACCACCACCACGCCGGGCACCACGGTGGTGTCTTACGACGTAACCACCACCCCGCCCGGAAGCACCGCCGCGCAGGTAGCCCCGGGCTACCCCTCCGCCCAAAGTGCCAGCATCGCGGTGGCAGGCATGGCAGGGTTGGCACTTACCTTCAACGGCACACCAGCCGTCGGCGACACCCTCACCGTGGCTCCCAGCCCCAGCATTTTTAGCGTGCTGGACAACGCCATCAAAGACATCAAGGAAGCCCCCAACAACAACGGTGCCACCCAGGCCGTGGGCCAGGCGCTGCACAACATCGACATTGGCATGTCGCGCATTTCAGCCGTGCGCGGCCAAGCCGGAGACCTGCTCAACCGCGCCGACCGCATCACAGGCAACCAGGAAAGCCGAAACATTCAGCTTGAAGCAGACCGCTCGCGCGCTGAAGACCTCGACATGGTCAAAGGCATTTCAGACTTCAACAACCAACAAACCGGCTACTCCGCCGCACTTCAAACCTACGCCAAAGTGCAGCAACTTTCACTTTTCAACTTCATAGGCTGATGCCATGCCCGCTGGCGTGCTGAACGATGTGGTGTTGGGCTACCAACTGCTGTGGAACGCACAGCGCCAGGTAGCCGGTGTGCTGCTGACGCTGGACGCGGCCGCCGGGCACACGCTGGCCATTGAACCCCTGCTGCACACCGTCGGTCAACTCTGGGGCAGCAAAGCCCCCGCATTGACACTGAGTACGCCGTCGCCTGGCTTGCTGACTGAACTGCTGCAGGCCTGCCCCACCACGCTGGCCAGCCTCATGGTCGACTCCATGCTGCTGGACAATCCAGCCATGTTGCAGCATGTCCAGCACGCGGGGCGACGTGGCCTGAAACTGGTGTGGCACGCCAACGGCGACAACGCACGCCTGATGCCTGGCACGGCCATGCATTTTTCACAATCGGTGTCCGGCCTGAGTGTGGACGACACCTTGCTGGCCCTGCGCCTGGCGCTGCGTGGCAAGCACGGCACACCCGGCTCACCCGGCACACAGAGCCTACACCAGGCAAGCCCGGTGCAGGCTGGAAAAATCTACCAGGACATTGCCAGCCGTACCCTGGCCGAGCATTGCCTGGACGAGCAAGCCGCCAGTGCCTTGCTGGGATGGCCGGTAGAAGACGTGCTGCACGGCTACCGTCAATCGGGCATACAGCCCGGCCAGGGCGTCATGCGCTGCCTGGTCAAAGCCATCGACAGCGATGCGTCCATGGACGACATTGAGTTTTGGTTGGGTCAAGACCCGGTGTTGGCGTACCGTTTTTTGCGCTACACCAATTCTGCCGGGTTGGGTCTGAGCCGCGAGATTGATGCCCTGCGCCAAGGGCTGATGGTGCTGGGGTTGTCGCACACCAAAAAATGGCTGCTTGACCTGCTGCCCCACGCCGCGCACGACTCCAATTTGCAGCCGGTGCGCCAGGCCATGGTGCTGCGCGCCACCTTCATGGCCGATCTGCTTGATGCCGGCGAGAGTGAGGCACTCAAACGCGAGCTGTACCTGTGCGGCTTGTTGTCACAAATCGACCAGCTGGTGGCAGAACCCATGGCCAATGTGCTGGCCTCTATCCCGCTGCCCAGCCGCGTCAAAGAGGCCATTGCCGGACAAACCGGCCCCTACTGGCCGTTTCTGGAGGTCGCCACAGCCACCGAGAGTACGCAACTCGATCTGACGCTGGCGCGCTGCCAGCAGCACAGTTTTGACCTTGAAGAGGTCAACCTGGTGCTGCTGCGCACGCTGGCGACGCTCAAGTAACTTTAAAACTTGCCGATACCTTGTTCAGGTTCAATAACCATTGTCAACAGCTGATGCTGTTTTGGCTTGCATTGGGCTGAATCAACCGAACCCAAGGAGTGAGTCATGAGTTTGACATCCATTGCATCCCCAGCGGGCGTGACGCCCCCGATTGCCGCACCGGCAGCTGTGCCATCAGCAACATCCCGCCGTGCGGCCACGCCAATGGGAGAACCGGCAGTGCCCGCCTTAAAGTCAGTCTCCAAGCCAACGCCTGCCGATTTACAGCAGGCCGTAGATACCTCCAACCAAGTGTTGGCCAGCAAAACATCCAACGAGTTGCACTTTGCTGTCGAAAAGGGCACTGGGTTGGCAGTGGTTTCACTTATCAACCAAAAAACCGGGGAAACCCTGCTGCAGTTTCCGTCAGAGGCCATGCTTGAAATTGCCAAGGGCATTGACCAGGTCACCGGCGCAATCATTCAGCGCAAGGCTTGAACCAGTTGCACGATGCGGTTTAAAGCCAGCATGGCATCTGCAATGGCCTGACCCACCGGTTGGCGTGCCGCCACGGATTCCGTCACCCAGCGCGCACTGCTGCACAGCCGCAACGCACTCACAGGCTGGCCATCTTGCATTCCACAGGAAACGGGCTGGCCAAGCGCAAACCGCGTGCTTAATGCGCCATATGCACCCTGAGCGCTGCGCAGCTGGCGGTACACCAGCGTCATCTCATCCAGGGTCAAGACACGCCGATGCCCCTGCACCGTGCGTTTGAAAATTTTGAACGGAAAAATGGTTTGCACGCTGTCCCACGTTGGCAAACCATCGATCAGGCCGCGCTGCAACGGAGCCACCGGCAGGGGTTCAAAGAGGTCATCCTGAATCAAGCGGGTAGACACTGCCTGCTGCCATGACTGCAAAAAATCGTGGATGTGTGGCGCAGGCAGGGCTCTGAACCTGCGCAGCTCGGTCAAAGCGGCCTCCCATCGCAACAGCAATCCCAGGTTGACCGACTCTTCCAGTACCCGTGCATTCGGCCAGCCCAACGGCCAATCCGAGCGTGCCGAGTAATCCACCAGCGCGTCCAGTGCCACGCCGCGACTGCGCTGTGCCACGCTTGGCGGCAACAGCAGTGCACCACAAAATGCGGGGCCACCCACAAACTTGGACCCCGTGATGGCCACCATGAAGTCGTGACTCAAATAGCCAAGCAGGGTCTGCGGCGAAGCGCGAAATTGACAAGCATCCACCAGAATGCTCAGGCGTTCACCATACTGTGCGCGCAGCTGTGCCGCACAGGCCATGGAGGGTGCCAACAAACCAGTTTTCGACACATCGGTCAACACCAGCAAGCAGCGCCCTGCGGTCTGCAGCATGCGCTCCACCTGCGTGGCAAATTCGCCATCTACATCGGCCACACTGCGCAAACTTCCATCGGAATGACGCAGTTTGACAGCCACCGCAGGGGGCAAGGCAGCCACGCCGACAGGCGCACCGCGCAGCACCTTTCTGCCCTGCGATGTCTGCGCGGCAAAATGCGACGCGGCCAGCGCATCCGGCACGCCACTGCCGGTCTCACCTGGCTCAGCCATGACCGTTTGAAAATGAGCTGCTTGCCCCTGCGCTGCCAGATGAACGGCAAACAGGTGGATGTCTGTCCCAGAGGCTGCAAACACCAACTCAGTGCCTGGCAAGCTTGACGCACCGCTGAGTAAACTCAACTCGCAGCGCTGGCGCTCAATCTCACGGTGGTAACTGCCCAGCGAGCCATACAGACGCCGCAGCAGTGCAACCGCTGCACTGAAACCTGCAGCAGAGATCACCGATCCAGTGGATGAACCAAACTGCACCAGCGCAGGATCAGGTTGTGGCGCAAATCCATAGGTGTTGAGGCCCTGTGCGTTGAGCGTAATGCGCGAGTCACCGCCCTGCGTCAACATCCTGGCCGAGACAGACTCGAAATCCCGATGCTTTGACAATCGAACCAGCGCACGCGCACGTGGCGCCACCACCCGTGTCGATGGCCAAAAAACCACCGGTTGAGCCGTTGGCATCATGAAGGCGCTCCTGAGGCAGCGGCTGTGCGTTTGAGCATGGCGCGAAACGCATCAAATATTTTTTGCATGGCAGGCACTTTGTACGCAAACATGTCCGGCGGATCCATCGAATGCACCACCGCGCCAGAATCCACCTCAAACACAAACAGGGCGCCGTCAGGGGTTTCGGCGCAATCCATCACCAGGTATTCCAAGCCAAAGCGTTCCTGCACGCTCTGCAAACCAAGCTGCTGGCGCTGGGCAAAGCCGGTGTCAAAGTCGCGCATGAAGGCTTCTTCTTCGGCTCGCTTTTCAGCACTTTCGACCATGCCCGCGTTCAGGTAATGAATCATCCAGTGGCTCGACACCCCCATGTGACCGGCAAACGGTACACCGTCAATCAGCACCACGCGGTATTTGCGATATAGCCCGTCAGACCCACTGTAGTCAATGAACGAAGCGATGAAGAAATCAGTCTCGGCACTGGCAGTCAAGTAGCGCGCCAGTTCAGGCAGGTCAGCGACCTTTTCCAGCCCATGCCCAGCATGGCTGTCGAGCGGGCGAATGATGATGGGAAAGGCACCGCCCGGCAATACGTCCTGCAGCGCGAGCTGGCCTGCGCAAAATGCCTCCAGCTTTTGGCGCGTGGTTTGCACGGTGGGTGACGCATAAACCCCCGGTGCGTCTTTGAGCAAGGCGTAGGCGTTCTCACGTGAGGTGCGCAAAATGCCTTCGGGGCGCACCAGCACCGGCCGCGGCCAATACGGTACAGCCTGTGTGAGTTGCACCAGCAAGTCATGGTTTTGACGGGTCTCTGACATGGCTATCAACGCAAGGTCATGGGGGGGCAAGTGCTTGGGTATGGGTTCGCCTGGCAACAGATAAAACATCGTCAGGCTGATGTCGCCTTCTTCAAGCAAGAACGCCAAAGGCGCATTGGCCATCAAATCCCCAGGCCCCATGATGGCCAGCAAGCGCAAGGCGCATGGTTTGGGTGACGGCAACTCGTAAACCCGGCTGCAGGCCAAGGCCAATGACAACACACCCAAGCCCTCCTCACGCAGGCCATGCAGTTGCAAAGCGGTGGACAAGTCCATCAGGGCGTTGGCATCGGTAGCATCTTTTTCGGCGCGCGCCTTGAAGGTTTCAGCCAAGGGCATCAGGTTGTGCCCTTCAAAGGCCATACGCATGAGTTTGGCCAGTCCCATCAAGGGGGTGTGCAATGCATTCATGGGGGCTTTCAGTGAGTTTTTAATGTGAGATTCATGGGCAGCGCTGAGTGCCTGACCGAAGGACACGCTGGCCTGCAGCAGCGCATCCACATCCGCCGCCACGGTGCGGTGGTTAACCAAGGCTGCACGGATCACAGTGTGCCCATCGACGTGGCTGGCCGATGGCACGGCAATGCCGGATTCATGCAGCAAAACCACAATTTCGTCGTTGATTTCATTGGCATGGTCGCTGCGAAATCTGTAGCAAACAATGTTCAGCGCCACAGGTGCCATCAGCTCCAGTTGGGGCGTGGCTTGAATGCGCTGCGCCATGTAGCGCGCCAGCGCACAGCTGTGCGAGATCACCGCGCCAAGTTGGTCGGTACCGTGGCAAACCAGAGTAAACCAGGTCTTGAGGGCGCGAAAGCTGCGCGACAGGTCTGGGCCCATGTCGCAAGGCCAGGGCGAGCCTGCGGCCAGGCCGCGGGTATGCCGAGCCAAGTAGGCCGCAGGTGAAGCAAAGGTATCGATCTGATCCGCACCGCGACGTGTCAGAAAATAGCCTGCGTCATACGGCACTTGACCCCATTTATGAAAGTCCAGCGCAATGGAATCGGCCAGCGCAATGCCTTTGAGTTTGGGTGCAACCTCTGGCGACAGCATGCCCAAAGCGCCTAATGCCCCATCCACATGGAACCACAAGCCTTCCCGCTTGGCAATGGCGGCCACCTCCTGCAAAGGATCAATCGCACCGATGTTCACCGTGCCGGCTGTGGCGGCCACAAAAAATGGACGCAAACCCGCGCGTCGGTCAGCGGCGATCATGTTGGCAAGTGCATCGGTGTCCATCTGGCCTTGGTCGTTCAACGCAACCAGGCGCAGCGCCTGGGTACCCAAGCCGCACATTTCCATGGCACTGGCAATGCAGCCATGCGCGCTGGCGGCTGCGTAGGCAATGAGTTGCGGCTGGCTCAGCAACACGCCCGAGGCACGTGAGCCCACCCCCAAAGCTTGGGTGCGTGCCACCAGCACACCCATGAAATTGGCGGTGGAAGAGCCGGTGACAAACAGGCCAGCTGAAGTGTCGGGAAAACCAAACAACTCGCGCATCCAAAGGCCAATTTGCCGCTCAACCTCCAGCGGCATCTGGTCACGTCCGCCCAGATTGGCGTTCAGACCTGCAGCCAGCATTTCTGCCAGCATGCCCACTGGCGTGCCGCCCCCTTGCACCCAACCCATGAATCCAGGATGTGCGTTTCCTCCAGCGTAGGGCAGCACTGTTGACATAAATTTGTCGTGCGCCTGCGCCAGGCTCATTGGTTGAGCCGGCAACGGTTCTCGAAAGGCCTCGCGCACCTGCGTTGGAATCGGTTGCCAGACGGGCCGCTCACGGATGTGTTCGATGTAATCCAACATGTCGTCGAGCATGCGGTGACCTTGTTGGCGCAACTTTGTCCAATCTTGCGGGTCAAGGGAAGTGACGGTGTCAGTTGGCAGCTTTGGCAAATTCATGGCGCACATTGTTCATTGCCGCCCGTCAGGTGAGCGACTATGACCCCAAGCATAGTCCTTGCGACCCTGCTGAATGGCTGAATCAGCACCCCATTTACAGCGCTTATGCAGCCCTTGGCAAACCGACTACATGGCCGCACGCACCGCTGCAAACGTCTGCCAGAACGCCGCGTCCTGCGTGGTGCAGAAGTTGATGCGCATCAGCGTGCTGGGCGCGTGGTTGGCGTGGAACAGCGCGCCTGGGGCCAGCAAATATCCTTTATCCAGCATGCGCTGCGCCAACTGCTCGGTGTCGACCCCGGTGTCGACCCAGCCGAACAGCCCAGCCGGTGGCGCGGCAAAGCTGCAACCCGCCTCCCGCGCCAGTTGCACACTGCGCGAGCGTGCCTGACCCAGCCGGGCGCGCAGTTGCTGGGCGTGGCGGCGCAGCTGTCCCTGGTCAATGCACCAGGCCAGGGCCTTCTCGAACAGCGCGGGGGTGGTCAGGGTGCAAAGCAATTTGGTGTCGAGCAAGCGCTCCACCAGTTGCACCGGTGCTGCCAGGTAACCCACCCGCCAGCCGGGGGCCAGAATCTTGGCAAAGCCGCTCACATAAATGCTGCGCTGCAGGCCGTCCAGCGCGCACAGCCGGGTGGCGTGGTCCGGGGCCAGGTGGCTGTAGGTGTCGTCTTCCACCACAAAAAAATCATGCTGCTGCGCCAGCTGCAACAGCCGATGCGCGCTGGCCGGGCTTAAGCAATAACCAGTGGGGTTGTGGAACACGCTGACGCTGACAAACAGCTTGGGCTGGTGCAGTTCGCAGTAGCGCGCCATCACCGCCAGATCGGGTCCGTCCGGGCCGCGCGGCACCGGCAAGATGCGCATGCCCAGGGCATCGAGCCGGGCAAATTCCACCGCCCAGCCGGGTTCTTCCACCATCACAAAATCACCCGCACGCAGCAGGGTGCGGCTGATGATGTCCAGCGCATGCGTGGCCCCCACGGTGGTGATGACTTGCTGCGCGGTGGCGGCAATGCCCAGCGCCTTCAGGCGGCCGGCCAAGGCCTGGCGCAACGACGCGTCACCGGCGGGCGCGCCGTATTCCAGCGACAGCGCTTGCAGCTCTGCGCCAGAGCAAAAGCGCCGCACCGCCGCCGACATGAACCTGCTGTGCAGCCAGTCCGGCGGAAACGCCCCCATGCCGGGTTGCGGCTGGCCGCTGCTGCTGCGGAACATGCCACGAATCAGCGCCGTGGCATCCACTGGCACATGCGCCAGACCTGGGGCTGCGGCCGCAGCTTCTAACAAATGATCAGACGCTACTGAATTAATAGCTACTTGCGCTTGTTCTACCTTGGCTAGAGCCTGATTTCTTATATAAAACCCGCGGTTGCGCTGGGCCTCTACCAGCCCCTGCGCCAGCAAGCGGTCATAGGCCGCCACCACCGTGCTCGGGCTCACGCCCTGCTGCTGCGCACATTGGCGCACCGAAGGCAGGCGCGTACCCGGCGCCAGCAAACGACTGCGAATGCGCTCGGCAAAGCGCCCGGCGAGTTGCTCGGCCAGCGATTGAGAGGCGGCTTTAACCAACATATTGGCTCCTTGTTGAGGGAAACAGAAATTTCAGAGATCGTCATTGCGCGCCCGCCGAATCAGGCCCGATACCGCATACGAACCTTGAACAGAAGCTTCGTCACTGCGAGCGTAGCGCGGCAGTCTATGCAGTTTGGGGTCATGAATTGCTTCACTTCGTTCGCAATGACGGGGGCTGTTCATGGAAAGCGCAGCGTGGCATTCCATGACCCCGGACTTCGTGGACTGCCAGGTCGCTACCCGCCACGGCTGGCTGGCCGACACAGCGTGCGTCACACAGCAAGCCGCGCGCCCCATCTGTGCTGCATTGCCCAACAACACAGTTTCTGAAATTGTTCTTCAAAGTGTACTGCCAGTGTATTGTTTTTTTGGCTAAAGTCAGGGCCATGAACTTTGCCCTGTTGCCCTTATGAGCGCCACTGAACTCACCGCCTTGCTGCTGCTATGCACCGCAGTGAGCTTTACACCCGGGCCCAACACCACCCTGTCGACAGCGCTGGCGGCCAACTTTGGCCTAAAGCGTGCCATACGTTTTGTGCTGGCCGTGCCGGTGGGCTGGGGCTTATTGCTGAGCCTGTGCGCCAGCGGTGTGGGGGCTTTGGTGGTGAGCCTGCCGCCGCTGCGGCTGGGCGTCAAAGCCGCTGGCGTGGCCTACCTGCTTTGGCTGGCCTGGAAACTGTGGCAGGCCCACACCCTGACGCAGGCTAAAAACAGCCAGCTCAACGTGACGTTCTGGCAAGGCGTGATGCTGCAGTTTTTGAACATCAAGGCCTGGATGCTGGCGCTCACCGTGGTGGCCGGTTGGCTGGCCGGGCGCGCCGACATCGGGCCGCGCTTTGCCATGGTGCTGCCCCTGCTGCTGGCCTTTGCCCTGGCCAGCAACCTGAGCTATGCGCTGGTGGGCACGCTGCTGCGCCAGTGGCTGGCTGACGCGCAGCACGGTGGCCGCAGACTGCGCTGGTTTAACCGCAGCATGGCCGTTGTGCTGCTGGTCACAGCGCTGTGGATGGTTACCGTCTGAAACCCATTTTTTTATAAGAAATAGGCCTCTAGCCCTTATTAACAAAGCGCGAGCAGCTATGAAATATCAAGTAACAAAACTCAAAACCATCGGCCTGATTGGCGGCATGAGCTGGGAATCTACCGTGCCGTACTACCAGTTGATCAACCAGGCCGTGAGAGAGCGCCTGGGTGGTCTGCATTCCGCCAAGATCATCCTGTACAGCGTCGACTTTGCCGAGGTGGAACACCTGCAGGCCAGCGGCCAGTGGGAGGCCGCAGGCGCCTTGCTGGCCGAGGTGGCGCGCAAACTCGAAGCCGCCGGCGCCGATGCGCTGGTGGTGTGCACCAACACCATGCACAAGGTGGCCGATGTCATCACCGGCGCGGTCAATATCCCGCTGCTGCACATTGCCGACCCGACCGCCCAAGCCATCAAGGAAGCGGGTTACACCACCGTAGGCCTGCTGGGCACGCGCTTCACCATGGAGCAGGACTTTTACCGCAGTCGCCTGGAAAAAAACCACGGCCTGACGGTGCTGACCCCGCCTGCGCTTGACCGCGAAGCGGTGCACCGCATCATTTTTGAAGAGTTATGTCTGGGCCAAATCCAGGACGCATCACGCCAAACCTACCAGCAGGTGATTGCCAGCCTGCAAGCCCAAGGCGCACAAGCCATCATTCTGGGCTGCACCGAAATCGCCCTGCTGGTGCGGCCGCAAGACTGCGCCGTGCCGCTGTTTGACACCACCGCGCTGCACGCTGCACATGCCGCAAGCTGGGCCATGAACACCGACCTTGCGCAGGCCGCCTCATGAGCGCACAGCCCCACACCCAAGCTCACGCGCTACGCAACGGCCTGTTGCTGGGTCTGCTGGGTGTCAGCATTTTTGCATTGACACTGCCCTTCACCCGGCTAGCGGTTGGCACGCCGGATGCGCCGCAGCTCTCTGGCGTGTTTGTCTCTAGCGGCCGCGCCACGCTGGCGGCTCTGCTGTCCGTTGTTTTTTTGTGGGCTACCCGCGCCCCCTGGCCCCGGCGCGCCGACTGGGGTTTGCTGGGTCTGGTAACACTGGGCGTGGTGTTGGGTTTTCCAATGTTGTCGTCGGTGGCCATGCGCCATGTGGAAGCGGTGCATGCCAGCGTGATGCTGGGTGTGCTGCCGTTGGCCACCGCCTTGGTGGGGGCTTGGCTACACCACCAGCGGCCTTCAATGGGGTTCTGGCTGTGTGCCGGCCTGGGCACAGCGTTGGTGGTAGGGTTTGCCATGCTGCGATCGGGGCAAGGCGGCTTGACGCTGGCCCGTGCCGATGTGTGGTTGCTGCTGGCCATGGCCTGCGCGGCGCTTGGCTATGGCGTGGGCGGACTGCTCTCCGGACGCATGCGCGCCGACCAGGTGATCTGCTGGGCGTTGGTGATCGGTTTACCCATTAATATGCCGCTAGCCCTTATGGAATACCCGCAAGCAGCTATTAAATTTGAATCATGGTTGGGCTTTTTCTACGTGGCAATATTTTCCCAATGGCTGGGATTTTTTGCCTGGTACCGCGGCCTGGCGCTGGGCGGCACGGTGCGGGTCAGCCAGATGCAACTGCTACAGCCATTTATGAGCATGCTGTTTGCCGTGCCCGTTTTGGGTGAGTCGCTGGACGCTTTGAGCGTGGGCTTTGGCCTGGCCGTCATCGCGGTCGTGGCTATCGGCCGCAAAATGCCGGTGCACGACACAAACCCCACCACTTCTTCTGTTTTTCAATCCAAGGCAAATTCTTCATGACCGACACCACACCACAAGCCCCTTGGCATCTCGCTCGCCGCGCCGCGCGCATGAACCCGTCGGTGATCCGCGAAATTCTCAAAGTCACCGAAAAGCCCGGCATCATCAGTTTTGCCGGTGGCCTACCTTCCAGCAAGACTTTTCCAGTAACCGAGTTTGAAGACGCCTGCGCCAAGGTGTTGAAAGACGACCCGGCCGGTGCGCTGCAATACGCTGCCAGCGAAGGCTTTGGCCCGCTGCGCGAGCAGGTGGCTGCCATGCTGCCGTGGCACGTCGACCCCAGCCAGGTGCTGATCACCACCGGCAGCCAGCAGGGTCTGGATCTGGTGGCCAAGGTGCTGATCGACGCAGACAGCAAGATACTGGTCGAGTCGCCCACCTACCTGGGCGCGGTGATGGCGTTCATTCCGATGGAGCCGCAGGTGGTGAGTGTGGCCAGTGACGAGCATGGGGTAGTTATCGACGACTTGCGGCAAGCGATGCTTGCCGAGTAAAAAAGGGGTCAGAGTCCAAATTCTGCTTCGCAGATATTGGAATTCGACCCCAATTTGCCCCGCTTTCTCTATGTGTTGCCCAACTTCCAGAACCCCACCGGCCGCACCATGAGCGAGGCACGCCGCGCCGCTGTAAGCGCACTGGCAACTGAGGGCAAGCTGCCGCTGATCGAACCGAAATTGTCCATTAGGCGGTGCTTTGCACCTGTTTGAGCGCTGGCGGCAGCTTTGCGGTCATTTTGTGTGTCTGTTCGGTGTCCATAGCCCTGCTATGAACGCCTCACAGCCACCCAAACTGCCTCGCAAATCGGCTCGCCATCATCTCAAACCCTAAGCCGGACGAGCCGGAACCAAAAAGGCAACACAAAACCTCGGTCGTGCGCAAGATTTTTGGACGTTCAGCCGATTTACGTCCCCGCAAATGTTCTTGGGTTGACCAAGAGAAAGTTTGTAACCCATTGGGTTTAAAGGCATTTTGCCCATGGCGAAATAATCGCCAGATTCATTTTGACACATCAGAATTCTTCGCAGGAAATGTGAAGACTGAACTTGTTAGAGACTAATGAACAATCTCGGTTGAAGACAACCCCTATGGCGACTTGTGGTTCGATGCACCACCGCCCGCACCCTTAACGGCGCGCAATCCTGAGGGTTGTATTTACCTGGGTTCGTTCTCCAAAGTGCTGGCGCTTGGCCTGCGGCTGGGCTTTTTGGTGACGCCCAAAGCGGTCTACCCCAAACTGCCGCAAGCCAAGCAGGCCGCCGACCTGCACAGCCCGGGCTTTAACCAGCGCATGATTTCAGAGGTGATGAAGGACGGTTTTCTGGACCGCCACATTCCCACCATTCGCGCCCTCTACAAATCCCAGCGCGATGCCATGCTGGCGGCGTTGGCACAGCATTTCGGTGTCACGCCCAGCGCAGCGGCAGGCCACACCGCCGGGCTCGACACGCGTCTAACGTCCATGTTCAACAAGGACACCCCAAAGCATGAAACATGCGTGCCCTGCGTAGGGCGGGCTTCAGCCCGCCATGGCCGACTGAAGTCGGCCCTACGACACGCCATTCTTGTCGGCTGTGGGTGTTGTTTCACGTTAACCTGGAACACCCCCGCTGGCGGCATGTTTTTGTGGGCGCGTTTGCCCAGCGGCATGAACGCGGTGGATTTGCTGCCTTTTGCGGTGGCGCAAGGCGTGGCTTTTGTGCCTGGCGCACCGTTTTACGCCGACCATGGCGATGCGCGCACGCTGCGCCTGAGTTTTGTGACGCCCAGTGTGGACGAGATTCACCGAGGGGTGGCGGCGCTGACTGTGGCCATGAAAACCTACGCGACGACGTTGAGCTAACGACCATGTTCAACAAGGACACCCCAAAGTATGAAACATGCATGGCCTGCGTTGGGCGGGTTTCAACCCGCCATGGCCGACTGAAGTCGGCCCTACGACACGCTATTCTTGGCGGCTGTGGTCGTTGTTTCACGTTAACGTCCATGTTCAACAAGGACACCCCAAAGTATGAAACATGCGTGCCCTGCGTAGGGCGGGTTTCAACCCGCCATGGCCGACTGAAGTCGGCCCTACGACACGCCATTCTTGGCGGCTGTGGTCGTTGTTTCACGTTAACAGACTTGGTTCATGTGGCGTTGGCTGCGTAACTCTGGCGCCGTTGGCCATCCCCGCGTGGTAGCCGGTGGGGGCGGCTCCCGATTTCTGGTACTCCAGTATGAGGGGGCCGCCCCCACCGGCTACCACGCGAACCTGTTGGGCGCATGCATTGCAGCTTGAATACCAAAGCCCAACGTTTGGAAGGCGCAACTGGATTCTGAAACCCGGCACGTTCACCAAGGCAGTCCCTCTGGGCGGCTGACGATTTGGCTGCGCCGAAACTTCGTTTTCTGGTACGCCAGTATGAGGAAGCCGCCCAGAGTGTCTGCCTTGCGGGTATGACCAAAAAGGTTTGCTGACAATTGCAAAATCTAGTCTCACACCTGTTTCTACCGCTGCCACCAAACAACATCTATGAAAAAGCAACGCCCCTTCAAACAAGTCGACGTCTTCACCGACACGCCCTACCTGGGCAATCCGCTGGCCGTGGTGCTGGACGGCAGTGGTTTAAGCACCGAAGAGATGCAACACTTTGCCCACTGGACTAATCTGTCTGAAACCACGTTTTTGCTGCCGCCCACGCCTGAAGCCGCCGCAGTGGGTGCCGACTACCAGGTGCGCATCTTCACCACCGCTTATGAGATGCCGTTTGCCGGTCACCCCACGCTGGGCAGTTGCCACGCCTGGCTGGAGGCGGGTGGCCAACCCAAGCATCCTGAATTCATCGTGCAGCAATGCCCGGTGGGCTTGGTGCGCATCCGCCATCATGTCAAACCCCTGGCATTCGCTGCGCCCGCGCTCAGGCGCAGTCAGCCCAGTGCCGACACCTTGGCTCACTTGGCCAGTGCCTTGGGGCTCCAGCCCGTGCAGGTGCTGGCGGCGCAATACCTCAACAACGGCCCAAGCCACTTTGGCTTGCTTCTTGACAGTACCCAGTCCGTGCTGCAAGCCCAGCCCGACCCGGATGCGCTGCGCGCTGCGATGACGGCAGACAACATCAGCGGCATCGGTCTGGCGGCCACCGAGCAGCCGGTAGCGGCCAGCGAACTCATCAAACGCTCCAACCGCGAGGCACGGGCCTTTGCTGGCCGCTCAGGCGCGTCGACGGATGCCACCCAAGCCCTTCAAAATGCGCAAGAAACCCAAGCGCAATTGAGCGTGCGATTCTTTTTCGATTCCGGTGTGACGGTACTTGAAGACCCGGTCACCGGCAGCTTCAACGCCAGCCTGGCGCAGTGGCTCATGGCCTGCGGCCTGGCCCCCACCCGCTACACCGCCACCCAGGGCACTTGCCTGGGTCGCTTCGGGCAGGTGCACTTGTCGCAAGATGCCAGCGGGCAAGTCTGGGTGGGCGGCGCGGCGGTGACCTGTATCGACGGCACGGTTCGGCTTTAATTTGCTACTAAAAAAATAGCTGTTATGACCCTTGCGACAAGGGGTCAATAACAATTTCATCTATAGTCAATGAATGGGCACACTTTACGTTGTACGACATGGGCAAGCGTCATTTGGCGCTGCTGATTACGACCAATTAAGCGCACTCGGGCAGCGCCAGAGCGTGCAATTGGGGCGCTACTTTGCGGCCAAAAAACTCACTTTTGATGCCGTACTGACAGGCACGCTCAAGCGCCACACACAAACGTTGGCGGGTATCAGCACGGGCCTGGGTGAACCACTGCACGCGCTTCAGTGGCCAGGTTTAAATGAGTACGACAGCGAAGCCGTGATTGCCGCCGTGCACCCCACACCACTGGACCGCACGCCGTCGCCCGAAAACTACCACCACCACTTTCGTCTCTTGCGCACCGGCCTGATGCAGTGGATGCTGGGTCGCGTCCAGCCCGATGGCATGCCAAGTTGGCCAGACTTCACGAAACAAGTGGTGCAGGTGATGGACTATGTGCGCCAAAGCGGTAACGAAAACGTGCTGCTGATCTCCAGCGGTGGACCGATCGCCTGTGCCATCGGCCAGGTGCTGGGCACGCCCCCAGAGGCCACGGTGGAACTCAACATGCGCCTGCGCAACAGCGCTGTGACCGAGTTCACCTTTACCCCCAAGCGTTTCGCACTGCAAACCTACAACACACTGGCGCATCTGGATGCGCCCGAATGTGCAGGTTGGGTCACGCACGCTTGAGACTGCAAAATTGGCACAAAAAAAAGCACCCGAAGGTGCTTTTTTTTGGCGGGCGCGAAGCCCACGTGCTGAACCCAAATAGTCCAATGGATTGTTTGGGTTGACACCGAAGCTTAGGCTTTTTTGCCCACAGCAGCGGCGGCGCTCAAGGCTTGTTCGGTCACAGCAGAGATGTTGCTCTCAGCCATGGCCAAGGCTTGCTTGGCGGCACCTTGAGCGGATTCAATGGCGCTTTGGCTAGAAGCCAGGGCGCTCTTGACCACGGCAACAGCAGACTCAGAGCCAGCTGGTGCGTTCTTGGCGACGTTTTCAACCAATTGGTTAAAGGCTTTTTGCGCTTCAGCAGACTTGTCTTCAACCGCTTTGGTGAATTCAGCGCCCGCTTCAACAGCGATGCCGTACACATGGCGGCCGTAAGACACGGATTTTTCTGCCAACGGAGCCACAAAAGCGGTTTGCAGGGCGAATGCAGCTTGCAAATCCTTGGCAGCCAGCAGGCTTTGTGCGTGGTTGAAAGAGTCGGCCAAAGTTGCTTTGGCAGCGGCCAGGTTTAATTCAACCAGTTTTTCCACGCCTGCAAAAGACTTGGTGGACAGGCCTTTGACAGCATCGAAGTTGGCTTTGTTGGTAGCGGCGATTTGATCAGCAGTGATAAACATGGTGTGTTCCTTTAGGGATGAAGTTGAGGGACATTGCAGCTGCCTCAAACAATTATGTTGCAGTGCAGCATGGGTTGAATTATAGGGATAACCCGAGGTCTTGCAAGCGTTTTTTGCTGCAATGCAGCAAAAATACCTGGGGAGCCCTGTCTAATTCGTACCTCGCCGACTTTTCTGAACCCACTGTGCCTTACGGCGAAAGGGCGACGACAGTCGTCAGAAACGGCTTGTCGTAGGGCTGACTTCAGTCAGCCATGGCGGTTAGCGCCACAAGATCAGCGCCGTGCCAACCACCGTCAGACTCGCCCCCACCCAAGCACCCAGCGCCGGCGCGCGCTTGAGCTGAAACCACAGCAGCGGCAACACCAAGATGGGCGATACCGACGACAAAATGGCCACCATGCCGACATCGCCCTTTTCCAGCGCCAGCAGCACCAGTGTCATACCGATACCCATGGCAATGAAACCATTGAGTCCGGTTTGCGCCAGCACCCGCAGCGTCGGTGTCTGCTGGGCGCGTGCAGCCCGAAAACCCGCAGCCAGCAGCACAAAATGAGCCACTGTTGCCACGGTGACGCGCACCGCCGAGGCCATCACCGGGTCTACCTGGGTGGCCATCACCGGCTTGGCAATGAGCGAGCCCACCGCCTGGCACAGCGCCGCCACCAAGGCCAGCGCCACGCCCAGACCGATATGGCCATGATCAGCTTCCCAGGCGTGGGTTTCGTTCTTGTGCCGCCCCAGCACAATGGCCAACATCACCCCCGCCAGGGTCAGCACTGCGCCCAGAAAAGCCTGCAAACTCATGCGTTCGCCCAGCCAGATAAAGCCTAAGGCGGCACTGAAGGCGGCGTGGGTGGCAAACAACACCCCAGCGCGGCGCGGCCCGAGCCGGTTGATGGCCGAAAACAGCGCCGTGTCACCAATGAAAATGCCCACCAGGCCGCTGACGGCCATCACGCCCCAGGCATGGACATCAAAACTGTGCCAGCTGCCGTTGACCGCCACCACCGCCCACAGCATGAAGGCCACCATCAGCATGCGCCAGCGGGTGAAGGCAAACGCGCCCAAGTGGCGTGACGGCGCGACCGACATCACGCTGCCCACCGCCCAGCAGACTGCAGCACCCAGCGCAAACAGGTCATAAGGAGACATCACGGTTTCCCCTTGCAAACCAAGCACCCATGCCAAGCACAGCAGCACATGGTTACCGTGAAGGAGCAATGACAGTCGTCAAAAATAGCTTTTTTTAGGGTCGACTTCAGTCGACCATGGCGGATTGAAACCCGCACTATGCAGGCAGCACACGTTTCATGCTTCGGAATTTTCTTCCTGAACATGGGCAGCTGGGTCAGGCCAAGATGATGGACTGGGTCAGCGTAGTACACGGCAAACGGTCCACTTCTGCCAGCATGCATGCCAGCGCACGCGCCGCCGCATCGACCACAACCTGGCCTTTGTCGGCGCTGGCGTTGGCCGCGTTGCCAACTGCACCGGCCGGGTTGTAGTCCTGCGTTTGCCAGGCCAGCTTGGCGCTTTTGCCGTTGCCCAGAATGTCAAATTGGCTAGAACGCGCTTGGGCCTTTGACGAAAAGTCTTTTGCCTGGCTCATGTCCACCTGCGCCGGCTCCAGCGCCAGCATCATCGAGGTTTCAATGTCACCAGCGTGGATGCCAAAACGGTGCTCCGTGGCGCTGAACAGCGCGTTCACATCGCCACCTTGTGCGTCGCGCAACGGCAGGTTGAACCAGCTCACGCTGTAGACCAGCATGTTCAACCTTGCGCGCAGGTCGCGCGCCACCATATCCATCACGCTGACGTTGCCGCCGTGGGCGTTGAACAGCACCAGTTTCTGGATGCCGCTGGCGGCCACCGACTCCGCCATGTCCGTCCAGAGCCGGATCACAGTGTCGTTCTTGAGCGTCAGGGTGCCGGGAAAGCGTGCGTGCTCCGGGCTCAGACCCACCGCCTGGGTGGGCAAAAACAACACCTTCAAGTCAGCAGGCATGTGCGGTAAGGCCGCCGCCACGATGCCGTTGACCAGCACTGTGTCCACGCTCAGCGGCAGGTGCGGGCCATGCTGCTCGGTAGCAGCCACCGGCAACACGGCGATGGTGCGCACAGCCTGGCCACTGGCTTGCAGATCAGCAAAGTCGCGCCAGCTCAGGTCAGACCAGTAGCGTGAGGTGGTGGACATGCAAGGCGGATTGAAGCTTGGAGCCGAGGGTAGGTCAGGCCTTCTTCATGAATTCAGCCTTGAGCATGAACGCGCCCTGGTCGGTTTTGCAGTCCACTTCGTGGTCGCCTGCGCCCTCGGGCAAGCGTATGCTTTTGATTTTGGTGCCTTTCTTCAGCACGATCGACGAGCCTTTGACCTTCAGATCCTTGATCAGAATCACGCTGTCACCGTCAGCCAGCACGTTGCCATTGGAGTCCTTGACCACGCGCTCGCCGTCGCCAGCCGCATCGGCTGTAGCCGCTTGCGGCCACTCAAAGCCGCAGTCAGGGCAAACATAGTTGTCGCCATCGGGGTAGGTGTTTTCCAGGGTGCATTGGGGGCAGGCAGGTAAATTGGTCACATTATTCTTTCAGATGCAAATGACCAAGCAGGCCACGCATCAAATTCATTAAAACGACACCCGCCAATGCTTTTAAAAGAACGGACGAGCACCCTAAAAAATCATTTTAGGATACCCATGCCACGCATCCTCTGGCGGCATCCCGTTCAGGTCAGATATTTCGTCAATCGCGCAGCTGGTGACTCAGACACTCAACCTCCACTCAGCAGACCCTTTTTGAGATCTTTTTGCACAGGAGATTCACCCAGCCAGATACGCAGTACCGCGTTATAAAACTCGGCACCGGGTAAAGTTTCACCAATTTGCTTGCCATTGCGGGTACTGACGGTTCCTGAGCCTGGCACCCAGTCGAGTGTCAAGACTTCATCTTTCTTAATCGGCTCCTGTGCTGCAAACATTTCGCCGAACTTAACCGTCTGATTGATCACCTTGGACTTTTGCTCTTTGGTCGAATTTTTGTTCATGCCAGCAATGAACAGTTGACCCAATTCATCTGGATCAATTTTTTCACGCAAGATATGCAGGACGATGCGACGAGGTGTTTCGAGAGCCTGAACCGCTTCTGGACTGGTTTTCTTTTCAGTCAGATACAGCGCCGCTGCATAACCCTTGAAAAAAAGAATCTGCCGAACACCCAGGCCGTTGAGCACCAGAGTTTTGCCAGCAACCGTGATCTTGTCTTCAAATTTTACGCCGCTTATTTCGGCCGCACCAACCGCACTCACATAGGCGGTCAAAGCCAATCCAGCAGTCACCAACGACACGAAAATTTTTCTGATCTTCATCACTATCTCCTTAAAAAAAATCTTAATAAATCAACCGATAAGTACCGTCGTACATCAAACACTGTAACCAATAACTATTACCATTCTCAGCAACCTCTCGGTTTGTCATTTGGATGCCATCAGCATGCAGTTTGAAAACACAGAGCACAACAAACAAATGATCCGTTTCGATCCGTTTCATTGCGCAAAGACTGCGCGGCATTGCTAACATCTGCAACCATTCTGACGTTCTGTTTCGTCACACCCCCATCTTTGTAACGCAAGCATTGACAAGGCTGATGCCTGGGCTTTGCTCCACATTGGCCAAGGCGATCTCTGACATGAGGGTGGACACCCTTTGATCACCAGTAGTTCGATTCATCAAAACGGTTACAAAATGAAACCGATGAATTTTCCAGACTGGCTAGGCCAGAAAAGGCGCCATAGCCGTAGCTATGGCAACGACGAAAAACAACGCCAGGCTGGAAAAGGCACGTTTTTATGTAAGTGTTTTGGTGAAACGGACTGCTAGGAGAATGTCGGACTTTCGGCAGCGAAGCGTTCTCGAAGAGCGGCGTAGCCAAATTCGATCACAGCGAGGACAGTTTTTGCCACATTTGCAGCCTTATAGCCGTAACTATGGGGCAAGAAGACGGTAAAAAATGGATCATTACAGTCGAATTGCAGCCGATATACCGAAAGTCCGACAAGCTGCAAGCTCAAGGCCTAGGTTATCACCATTTCAACGTTCGCCAATAACCACAGAACAGGGGTTATCCCTAGGCGAATGATCCATCGGCAACTTGAGCGGTGCAACGTTATCATTTCGCCATGACTCAAAAAAAATCCCGCAATCTCACCGGCGACTCCTTTTTTGCCTGGGACGGCGACGTGCTGGTGGTGAATATTCTGGGCAAACCCAGTGCCAGCAAGGATGCCATTGGCAAGCCGTTTGGCAAACAGCTCAAGGTCAGCGTGGCCGCCGCTCCGGTAGCGGGTCGGGCCACCGACCACATGGTGCTATTTCTGGCCACCCAGTTTGGTGTGACTGCAGCCGACATTGAGGTGGTGTTTGGCCGCATGAATGTCAACAAACAAATCCGCATCAAAGCCCCCACCCAACTGCCTGCCGTGTTTACCAAGCAGCCTGACCAGTCCTCTTTGTTTTCATCGAACGACTCGGACGATTGAGCGCACGCCACCTCCCCCAGGGAACTTCACACACTACCCAGCGTCCAATTCCGTCATGACACTGTCCACCCGCCTCAAACGCTGTTTGTTTGCTTCTTTTTTAATAGCTATATGCGCTCTTTCCACAAGAGCTATAGCCCTAAATAGCTTAAAAAATGTGGTGCAAACCGAGCAAATTCGGGCCGAGCTCATGGCACATGCACCCGACGGCGTAGACCCCGGCAAGACCGTCTGGCTGGGGTTGCAACTGACCCACCAGCCCGCCTGGCACACCTACTGGAAGAACGCTGGCGACTCTGGCCAGCCGACCAGCCTCACCTGGACGCTGCCGGTGGGCGTGCTGGCCGGCGACATCGCCTGGCCAGTGCCCAAAAAACTCCCGATTGGTGACCTGGTCAATTACGGCTATGAAGACAACGTGCTCTTGCCCGTGCCGCTGACCATCACGCCCGACTTCAAACCATCGGTCTTGGCTCCAGACCTGGAAGTGAAATTGCACGCCAGCTGGCTGGTATGCAAGCTTGAATGTGTGCCACAAGACGGCGACTTTGTGCTGCACCTGCCCACCAAAGGTTCCACCGCCCTCAACAGTGCCCAGTTTGAGGCCGCCTTCAAGGCACAACCCACCACGCTCAAGCAAGCCGCCAGCATCCGCATTGAAGGCCAACACCTGAAAGTGTCCGTGCCCAACTTGCCCGCGTCTGTGCAAGGCCAAATGCTCGATTTTTTCCCGGAAACCCCTGAAGTCATTGAAACCTCCGCGCCATGGAAGCAGTCCTGGCAAGGCGCGACGTGGACGGCCACTGTGCCGATTTCGCCGCAACGCGGTAACAGTCCGGCACTGATGCCCTTGGTACTGACGACCCAGATCGACGGCCAACGCCTGGGGTTTGCCACGTCCGCCAAGGTCAGCGGCAACTGGCCAGAAGTCAAAGCACTGGGCGCGGTGACGTTTCCGGCGACGCTTCAACCAGCCACCGGCAGCCCAGTCCAAGCCGCTACCCCCAACTTGCCCGCTTCGCTGTGGCTGGCGCTACTGGGTGCTCTGTTAGGCGGCATGATCCTGAACCTGATGCCCTGTGTGTTCCCGGTGCTGGCCATCAAGGTGGTGGGCTTTGCCCGGCATGGCAACCAGCCACGGCAGCAACGCATCGGCGGCCTGGCCTACAGCGCCGGCGTGGTGCTGTCGTTTGTTGCGTTGGGCGCTTTGATGCTGGTCTTGCGCGGGGCGGGCGAGCAACTTGGCTGGGGCTTTCAGTTGCAGTCACCGCTGGTGGTGGCCGGCTTGGCAACGCTGTTCACCGTGATCGGCCTGAACCTGGCGGGGGTGTTTGAATTTGGTCAGTTTGTGCCCAGCAGCGTGGCCAGTCTGGAAGCCAAAAATCCGTCCTGGAACGCCTTTCTATCTGGCATTCTGGCGGTGGTGATTGCCTCACCTTGCACCGCACCGTTCATGGGTGCGTCGCTGGGCTTGGCGCTGGCCTTGCCTGCCACGCAGGCCATGGCGATTTTTGCCAGTTTGGGCATCGGCATGGCACTGCCTTATCTGGCGGCCAGTTGGTCGCCTGCATTGGCACGCCAGTTGCCCAAACCGGGACAATGGATGAACACCTTCCGCAGTGCCATGGCGTTTCCAATGTTTGCCACCGTGGTCTGGTTGGTGTGGGTGCTGGGTCAGCAAAGCGGCACGGATGGTGCAGCGGCCTTGCTGGCACTGCTGCTGGCACTGGCGTTCACACTCTGGTCTTTCGGTTTGAGTGGACGCAGCCGGGTCTTCATGACTACTATTTCAATAGCATTGTTGGCTCTACTGACGGGGGCTATAGGCCAAAACATTACCAAACCCGCAGAGCATGTTGAGGCGCCATCCAGCACCGCGCTGTGGCAAACCTGGGCGCCGGGCAAGGTAGACCAGGTGCTGGCTGGCGGCACGCCCGTGTTTGTCGACTTCACCGCCGCCTGGTGCGTGACTTGCCAGTACAACAAGAAAACCACGCTGGCCAATGCCAAGGTGCTGGCCGACTTTGCGGCCAAAAAAGTGACCCTGTTGCGCGCCGACTGGACGCGCCGTGACCCCGACATCACCGCCGCACTGGCACAGTTGGGGCGCAACGGCGTGCCGGTGTATGTGCTCTACCAAAATGGGCGCGCACCGGTGGTGATGTCAGAGATTTTGTCGGCAGGCGAAGTCCATCGCGCACTGGCGGCGCTCTAAAACCCGGCATGGGTTAGCACTCTACCAACCGCCAAGACGGACACGGCTAAGGAATTCTTAAGACTCAACGGTTAAGCTTGATGCCATGTTCAACAGGAGCTCAAGCATGGCTCAATTCAAAACCTTAACCTTCGGCTTGATGCTGCTGGGCTGCAGCGCATTGGCCTTGGCTGAAGAAGGTAATTCACGCCTCAAATTAAACCCCAAAATGACGCAGGAATGTTCGGCCTGCCACATCGCTTACCGTCCCAATTTTTTACCCACCTCCTCCTGGAAACAGGTGATGGGCGCGCTAGACAAGCACTTTGGCACCGATGCCTCGCTGCCCGCAGCGGACCACAAAGAAGTTACCGACTGGATCGTCGCCCACTCCCAGGAAATCGGCACACCGCCACCCGACAACCGCATCACCAGATCATTCTGGTTCACCCGCAAGCACGGCACAAACCACATCAAGGCCGATGTCTGGAGCCGCGACTCGGTCAAGAGCCCAGCCAATTGCCAGGCTTGCCACGTCAACGCCGCTCAGGGCGATTTCAACGAGCACAATATTCGCATTCCCCGCTGATCCGTTTTAGTTATCCCTTTTTTCTTCAACTCTAAGGACACACCATGTTTTCTACCTTCCGCCTCTCTCATTTGTTGGCTTGCTTGGCTTTAGCAGCGCCTCTGATGGCCAGTGCCAACCCGATCCTGGACGGCTACAAAGCCGAAACCAAGGGCACGTTCAGCGCCGCTGCTGGCGAAAAGATTTACCACACCGTAGGTCCAAAACAACTGGCCTGTGCTTCTTGTCATACCGATTCACCTAAAAATGTGGGCAAACACGCCAAAACCAACAAAACCATTGACCCCATGGCTCCCAGCGTGAACGCCAAACGTTTCACCGATGCCGCCAATGTAGAGAAATGGTTCAAGCGCAACTGCAATGACGCGCTGGGTCGGGCTTGCACCACGCAAGAAAAAGGCGACTTCATGACCTACGTGCTTTCCGTGAAATAAGGCGAACAACATGAAACTCATCAAACCCCTGCTGCTGGTCGCGCTGACCTCCCTGTCGCTGGCGGCCTGTGCCCGTTACAACGGCGAAGACCGTGGCAAACCGGTCATGCCAAGTCAAACCAATGCCAAATGGGCTGCTGAATGCTCCGGCTGCCACATGGCTTACCCGCCGGGCTTGCTGCCTGCTGCCTCGTGGAAAAAAGTCATGAGTGGTCTCGATAAGCACTTTGGAACCGATGCTTCATTGTCAGCCGTTGACAACAAGGAAATTACTGACTATCTGGTGAAATACGAGTCCAATCGCTGGACATCCAGTGCTGCACCCCTGCGCATCACTGATGGCGAATGGTTCAAACACAAACACATGAGTGGCGAAATCAGCGCCGCCGTCTGGAAACGTCCGTCGGTCAAGAGTCCTGCCAATTGCGGCGCTTGCCACAGTGGTGCGGAAAAGGGTGTGTTTGACGAACATAACATTCACATCCCTAAGCCGGACGAGCCGGAACCAAACAAGTAATACCATGGTGCTTCGTGCTTGATGGGTATTGATCATGGAAACACAACTGACCAAACGCTACGCGGCCAATATCAACGGTGTGCTGTCGTGCTAC
>Ga0210042_1000794_pt1 | contig 27789 bp, 24 predicted proteins | sample CryGeymeta201518_FD_183982 | JGI IMG/M metagenome (GOLD analysis project Ga0210042, IMG submission 183982) | Groundwater microbial communities from Crystal Geyser aquifers in Utah, USA - Crystal Geyser metaG 2015-18 (SPAdes) (version 2) | ecosystem: Environmental > Aquatic > Deep subsurface >... | reverse complement strand
CCGGAAACTCGATCCGCAACGGCCGCGCCATCAAGCCACCCTGGGTTAACGACACCTGATATTTCAAGACCTGACCCCGAGGTTCCGTGGTGAATGGAGGGATGTCGTAAGACAAGACCTGACCCCATCGGTGTGACCCTGCCCGGAGACTGTGGCTGAATGGAGCCGCGTGAGAAGTGACAATGGACCTACCTCCTGGTCACGGGGTAATCGTCATATACCACTTCCCAGTCTGCCCTTTTTTTACATAGAACTTTCTCGAAACCTTGCTTATTTCGCCCTTCTGAAACTTCGTAATCCCTTTGTATCCTAATTGTGTTTTAGCGAGTGCTGTTAGTTTTCCAAAATCCTGAAGATTTTCCATCTCGCATGAAGTGTTGATCTCGAACATATTTCCTACTGGAGTTGAGATCTCCTTGGCGTTCTCTATTGTGCAGCTATTGATGGCCACTATGCCGGCGGATAATTGCTCACTGAGGTTTTTCTTATAGCTCTCCAGAACAAGTTTCTCAAAGTCTGGCTTCGATTCTGTACAACCGGTTAAAGTAAGGAGCAGAGACAGCACCGCCATGGACATCAATAAAAGGTTGGTTTTTCGCGCTGCCATATTCATAAATTCCTCCTTGGTTGGTGAACGCTCCTCACGGAGCCTAGACCAAGCTCAGGCGACCCAGCTGACGACGGAATGTTGAAGGTGGTGAGTCGCGGGGAAGGTTTTCGTTGCTCGGGAGCACACCTTAGGCTGGGTCGCCCGGAGCGATTTGTTAGGCGACTTTGTTCCACCACAAAATCAGACCTGTGCAATGCCAAGTGCGATCCGTGCCTTTGACATTATTTCTTCCCCGTCTCTGAGGATGTAGCCCTTTTCTAGCATACGTGTTGTGTATTGCTTGTTGTACAAGAATGAAACAATAAGTTGCCAAAGCCCGAGGGTAAAAATTGTAAAAACCAGATGTAATGCAGCCACGCCTAACTCGCCGCGGAATAGCGGAACCCACCAGCCAAAGAAAAAGTAGGTCCAGCTAAATCCGTAATAACCGTTTTTGGTTAATCCATTTGATGGATGCTGAATAATGACTTTTGTCGCCATGGTGACTCACCTTTTATGTGACATGCAGCTGCCCGGCGCTGCCCAGCAAAGTTTAAGAGTTGTATGCGGCAAATTATGAGATCCCCATGCAGCCTAACGTTAGGGGGTTGTATGCTTCTGAATGTCGAGATGTCTGCGCGTACACACGGGTGCGGCTAGTCGATATGCAGGTTGGAATGGTCACACTGTCTACCGCCCGCGAGAGCGTGTTGTTACGGGGATGGCGCCATAGAGTTGGCCATGAATACTATGGATGTGTGTCCACCTAGACCGTACATTTTGCCCAAGCCCGTAGCGCGCTCGACGTAGGTTCCGCCACTGAGATGAACCATGTCTCCGGCCTTCAAGTTGAAAGCAGGATTTCCAGCCTCTTTTGGGATCACCACAAAATTCGCCTGAATTTCTCCTGAAAGGGGATTCTTTTCGCCTGTCGCTCCGGGCGGCAGAACGCGAAAGACAACTTTCCCGTCGATTGGAACTGGGAGCACCCATGCGCCGGCACCTGGCGCAACAAACTGAGCTGTAGTGCTTATGTCACAGCCGACGTAATCCTCTGCAAATCCGGGAGTGACAAGCTTTGAAAAGGGAACCTCGGTTCCGGGTGAGGGGCAACTCGCTGACTTGGGAGCACCCGCAGTCACACATGCAGATGTAAAGATAAGTAAGGCTGTAAACAGGTGAAGCACGTACCGAGTTGACATCGTAGCTCCGTATTTTTGGCTCATGTCGCTCCTCCGCCCCGATGATTGTCAGCAGCAGAGCTCCCTGGCTGGGGCACGCCCAGAGAGCCCTAACGTTTATATGGTTTCTGCATAACGCCTTTGGGCCGCGAAGTCGCGGCATAACACCCCTGCGCTCAGGTCGGCATAAAGCGTGTGAATACTGGTCGTTCAGTCACCTGCAACGGATGGCACGGGGTGATAGATGGTTTCTGTATAACACCCCTGCGATTCTCCTCTACAGGTCGTCCACTGGGCTTTTGACGCCCTTGCCTCCCCGGTTGAGGACGTGGGTGTAAATCATCGTGGTTTTTACGTCCTTGTGGCCGAGGAGCTCCTGCACTGTTCGGATATCGTAACCGCCTTCCAGAAGCTGCGTGGCGAAGGAATGACGGAAGGTGTGGCAGGTCGCACGCTTGGTCAAGCCAGTCTTTTTCACCGCGCCGGCAACGGCCTTCTGAAGGATGGATTCGTGAACAGGGTGGCGCCCTTGCTCGCCGGTCTGGGTGTTTGTCCATCGGTTCTCCTGGGGAAAGACCCACTGCCAGCGCCATTCGGCAGGGGCGTGGGGATATTTGCGGTCGAGGGCGGCCGGTAAGGGAACCCGTCCCCAGCCATCGGCCAGGTCACGCTCATGGACCGCCTGGACCCGCTTGAGATGTTCTTGAAGCGGGGCCTTGAGCGATTCGGGAAGCATGGTGACGCGGTCTTTGGCCCCTTTGCCGTCCCGCACCAGGATTTCGTTCTGGGAGAAATCGATGTCCTGGACCCGCAGGCGCAGGCATTCCATTAGGCGCAGCCCGGCGCCGTAGAGAAGGGAGGCCATCAGCCACCGGTCGCCCGACAAGTTCGCGAGCACGGCTTTGACTTCCGCACGGGTCATGACGACGGGCAGGCGTTTCGGTTTGCGGGCGCGGATGATTTCCCCGAGCTCGCCGACCTCCCGTTTCAGGACGTGGCGATAGAGAAACAGCACGGCCGAGAGCGCCTGGTTCTGGGTGGAGGCGGTGACCCTCTCCTGGACGGCCAGGTGGGTGAGGAAGGCGTTGATCTCCACCTCGCCCATCTCCTGGGGATGGCGCAGGTGGTGAAAGAAGAGGTAGCGCCGGATCCAGTGGCGGTACGCCTCCTCGGTGCGGGGACTGAGGTGGCGGACGCGGATCGCCTCGTGGAGCTGGTCGAGGAGCTTGGGCTTGGGGCCGTTGCCGGGCGCGGGCTCGGCGACGAACCACGGGGTGCCGCGGCGGTGTCTCGTTCCTCCCAATGGGTAGGTGGCGCCCATCCCTCCCCTCCTTGGTGCAACTTTGAGCCAATGTAGGCGACGCGGGAGTCTCTGTCAAAGCGCTTGGGAAACTCTGCAACGCGATGAGCCAGTGAGGGTTTGATCGAGAGGGCTGGTGGGGAGGCGCCCCTCACCCTGGCCCTCTCCCGGGGGGAGAGGGGACTTCGTTCCGCGCAGATCCGATGGCCTCTGCGCCTCGGCGGCTCCGCGTTCGGCGGGTTGCGGGAGAGGGGAACGGTGGAGGGTGGCCCACGCCGGTAGGTCGATGATCTCCGCCAGGCGCGGGGTGGGCGGCCGGTTTGAGGCAATCGACACGGCCGCGGGGAAATCGGCCATACTTCCGCGCCCCACCGTCTTGCCATGTACAAGCGTTTCTTCGATCTGCGCGAGCGCCCCTTCAAGCTCGTCCCCAATCCGGCCTATCTCTTTCTGAGCAAGGGCCACGAGGAGGCGCTCGCCCACCTGAGCTACGCCCTCACCGAGGGCGATGGCTTCGTCGCGATCATCGGCGAGGTGGGAACCGGCAAGACCCTGCTCTGCCGCACCTTCCTCGACTCGTTGGGCGACGACGTGGAGGCGGCCTACGTCTTCAACCCGCGCCTCGACGGCCGCGAGTTGTTGCGGGCGATCAACGGCGAGCTCGGCGTCGATGCCACCGGCGCGACCACCCAGGAGCTGATCGACGGGCTCAACCGCTTCCTCATCGATCAGCACCAGGCGGGGCGCCGGGTCCTGGTCCTCATCGACGAGGCGCAGAACCTCTCGGCCGAGGTGCTCGAGCAGCTCCGCCTGCTCTCCAACTTGGAGACGCGCGACGCCAAGCTCGTGCAGATCATCCTCGTCGGCCAGCCGGAGCTCGCCGAGCTTCTCGACTCCCACGCCCTGCGCCAGCTCGCCCAGCGCATCACCCTGAGTTGCTACCTCGCGCCGCTGAGCCGGGACGAGAGCGACCGCTACATCGCCCACCGCCTGGCGGTGGCCTCCCAGGGGCGATCGGTCCCCTTCATGCGCTCTGCCCTGCGGGCGCTCCATCGGTTTAGCGGCGGGGTGCCGCGGCGGATCAACATCGCCTGCGACCGGGCGCTGCTCGCCGCCTACGTCGCTGGTAGCCGGCGGGTGACCGGCCGCATCGCCCGGCAGGCGGTGGCGGAGGTGGCGGAAGGGGGCCACGCGCGCCCGCGACCGGCCTGGACGATCGCCGCCCGGGCCGGGGCGGTGGCCGCGGTGGCGGTGGCCGCGGCGGTCGGTGTGGCGCGCTACCCGGGCGTGCCATGGCCCCGCGCACCGCACACCGCGACGGTCGGGGAGCCGAGGGCCGAGACCGTCCCACCGGCCGGCCCCGCCGCGGTTGGACCGGTGGCGGCCGAAGCGGGGCTCTCTCCACCCGCCTCCGTTCCAGCAGGGGCGGAGGCGGCGCCCGGCGCGGCCGAGTCGCTCGGCGGGTCACCTGCCGGCGCGGCCGCGGTGGCAGGGGCGGAGGCGGCGCCCGGCGCGGCCGAGTCGCTCGGCGGGTCACCTGCCGGCGCGGCCGCGGTGGCAGGGGTGGAGGCGGCGCCCAGCGCGGCGGATCCGCGCCCTCCCCTCGGCACCATTCTGGGCGCGACCACCCCACGCGCCTCGCGGGTGGCCGCCCTGCGCGTCCTCCTCGCCGCGTGGGGGGAGTCGGCCACCGCCCCGACCGGCTTCAATTCGAAGGCGGACGACGGCGACTACTTCCGGGACGCCGCCGCCGCCGCCCACCTGGAGCTGCGCCGCGTCGACGCCGACCTCGCCCTCCTCACCCACCTCGACCTGCCGGTGGTCCTCGAGTTTCGCCTGGAGGACAACCCGCGGCCGCGCTATCTCACCATGGTGCGCGTCGACGGCGAGCTCCTCACCCTGACCACCGGCCTGGGCGGCGACGGGGCGGGGGAGGTGGTGGTCTCCCCGGAGGCGCTCAACTGGTACTGGACCGGCAGCGCGTACCTCGCCTGGCGCGACTTTTTGGGGATCGGAACCACCGTGCCACTCGGCGGCGGGGCGGAGGCGGTGCGCAAGGTCAAACAGCTCCTCGCCGCCGCGGGGCTACCGGTGGCCAACCCGATCGCCGAGTACGATGACTTCACCCGCACCCTGGTGGAGCAGATCCAGGCCAGCCACGGCTTGGAGCCGGACGGCGTGGTGGGGGCGCTCACCAAGGTCTGCCTCTACAACGCCAGTCCGGGGCTGCGCATCCCGCATCTTTGCGCGCGCGCGGAGGCGACGCGGTGAGCTCCATCCTCCGCGCCCTGCGCAAGCTGGAGGAGGAGGCGCCGGCGAGCGACGGCTCGGCGTGGCGCGGTGCCTTGCCGGCGCGCCACGCCCAGGCGCGGCGGCGCCGTTGGCTGTACCCCCTCGGTGGCGGGCTGGTCGTCTTGCTGGTGGTGGCGGGCGGCGCGCGTTGGCTGTACCCCCCGCCGGAGGGGGAAGTGACCACCGGGGAGCAGGACGAGGCGGGCGGTGCAAAGGGTGCGGCCGCGCCCGCGGTGGGGGACACGGTCTCCCCTCGCGGCGCGCCGGCCAAGGCGCCGCCGCCGGGGAGATCACCAGTGACCTCGTCGCCGCCGCCCACCGCGGTACCGCCTGCTGCCGCGGAGCAGGTGCCATCCGCGGCCGGGTTGCCTCGGGTCGTGTCGCCAGAGGGTGCGCCTGGGTTGCCGGCCGCCGGGTTGCACTCCGGCGCGCCGTCGCCGCCGCCCACCGCGGTACCGCCTGCTGCCCCGTTGCCCGTGGCCACGCCAACCTTCCCGGCCGCCGGGGTGGCGGCGGGGGAGGGGGGGGCTTCGATCGTCCCTCCGCCGGCGGCGGGGCCGCTTTTCTCCACCGCACCCGCCGGTGTACCGGCCCCGCCCCCCGGCGTCCGGCCACCGGCCCCGCCGGCGGCGGGGTTGTTGCGGACCGCGCCACCCGCGGCCACCCCGGTTCTCTCCCGCGCGCCGTTGCCAGTTGTGGCGCCGATCGCGCCCGGCGCGGCTCCCGCCGCGGCCACGCCGCCGTCGCCCGTTGGGCGGGCGGGCGGGCCATTGCCGGGGATTGTCCCTCGCCCGGGGGGGGATGCGCCCGCACCGGCGGCGGCCGCGGGGCCGCTTCCGTCGCCCGCGCCTAAGCCGGCGCCGGCGGTGGGGGAGGCCGTGGTGGCCGAACCGGTGGCCGCGCAGCCGCCCAGCCATGTGGCGCCCCCGCGCCTCCGTGACCCGAACGTCACCCTTCAGGCGGTCGCCTGGTCCACCAACCCCGAGCGGCGGATGGCGGTGGTGAACGGTCAGACGGTCCATCAAGGGTCCACCGTCGGCGGCTACGCCGTCGTCGCCATCGAGGAGAACGGGGTGGTGATGGAAAAGGATGGCAAGCGCGCCCTGCTTACCTACGGCCACTGAGCCGCCCGCGATCCGCGCGCGGCGCGGCTAGAAGGGTTCCACCTCGGATCGCGCCACCGGCGCGGCGGGCCGCTGGTGGCCGCCCGGGTTGCGGGTGAAACCGGCTCGTGCCGGCGATCCGGCCCAAAGGGCTGGCCGCGCCCGGGGCGCGGATCGCGAGCGGAGCTCGCTTGTACCCGCGCACCCGCAACTCCGGTGTTGTGGGCCCGCACCCGCGGCCTTGGCAACAAGGTGCGGCCCGCGCCCACCCCGGCCCCAGCGATTCCCCTGAGCCACCCGTGGTGGGGGGCGTGAAGCTGGCCGTAGATTGGGTGCGGCCCGCGGGACGCGATCGCAGGCGTAGTAGCTCTCCGTTGCGGATCGCGTGGTCGCAGACACGCCGGAGAGGCGACCCACTCCCACCACCTGGGCGAGGTAGGCAGCGGGCAGGCCGGGGCGGTTGGCCGTCCCGGCCGCCCACGATGACCCTCCGCGCCGCCGCGTCTTACGGTCCCAAGAGGTCCGCTCCCTTCGGTGCGCCCCCCCGTGCAAGGCCTCTCACGCCGTGGCCGCCCACAGCCACCGCCGCGCCCCCGGCGACGGATTGGAAGAGGTTTTGTAGAGCGGCAAGGAGCTTGGGGTCAGGAAGTTACTTTACCCCCGGTCCCACACCGGACTCTGCTGCACCGCGTTGGAGCATAAAGTAAAGACCTGACCCCAAGCCACGAAGGGGCGCGAGTCGTGGGGTGAAGCCTCCCACCCCTTCCTACTTCTTGCCTCCTTGCGACTCCTTGTCCTTGGGGCAGGTGCGGATCCCGAGGGGGAGATAGGCCGGGCACCAGCGGATGATCCCGGTGGCCAGGGGGAGGAGGCCGATCCACCCCCATGGGGTCCGCGGTCCGACGAAGACCAGGGAAAGGAGGATCAGGCCGGCGGTGATGCGCAGGGCGCGGTCGAGGCTGCCGACGTTGTGGTTCATGGGCACTCCTTAGGGGTTGCTGGGATGGCGTAACGGTGGCAGCGCGCGCGGAGTGGGCAACACCGCGCGCCGGCGCGGCGCGGGGGCGAAGGCCGCCTTGCCTTTCCCCAACGAGTCGGCGATACGAGTTCGGTCATGCGCATCCTGCACGTCCTCGACCACTCCCTGCCGGTCCACTCGGGTTACACCTTCCGCACCGGCGCGATCCTGCGCGAGCAGGCGCGCCTCGGCTGGGAGACCCTCCACCTGACCTCGCCCAAACACCCGCCGGCGGAGGAGGTGGCGGCCGAGTCGTGTGGGTGGCGCTTTGAGCGCACCCCCGTCCCCGCGGGGGCCTTGGCGCGGCTGCCGGTGGTGCGGGAGCTCGCCCTGATGGCCGCCCTGGAGCGGCGGATCGTGGAGGTGGCGGTAGCGGGCAAGCCCGACCTGATCCACGCCCACTCGCCGGCCCTGAACGGTCGCGCCGCGGTGCGCGCCGGCCGCCGCCTCGGCCTGCCGGTGGTCTACGAGGTGCGCGCCTTTTGGGAGGACGCGGCGGTGGACCATGGCACCGCGCGCGCGGGCGGCCCGCGCTACCGCGCCACCCGCGCCTTGGAGACGTGGGTCCTGCGCCATGTTGACCAGGTGACCTGCATCTGCGAGGGGCTGCGGCGCGAAATCGTTGGCCGCGGCGTCGCGCCCGAGCGGGTGACCGTGATCCCCAACGGTGTCGATGTGGACGAGTTCCGGCCGGTGGCGCGCGACGGTGGACTCGCCGAGGAGCTCGGCCTCGGCGACGGGCCGATCCTCGGCTTCCTCGGCTCGTTCTACGCCTACGAGGGGCTCGACCTGGCGATCGAAGCCCTGCCGTTGATTCGCCACCACCTCCCCGCGGCGCAGCTTTTGTTGGTGGGCGGCGGCTTGCAGGCGGAGGCGCTCCAGCGCCAGGCGGCGGAGCTCTCCCTCGACCGCGCGGTCTGCTTTCCCGGCCGCGTTCCCCACGACCAGGTGGCCCGCTACTACGGCCTGGTGGATCTCCTGCTTTTCCCGCGCAAGGCGGCGCGGATCACCGAGTTGGTAACGCCGTTGAAGCCGTTGGAGGCGATGGCCCTGGAGCGGCTCGTCCTCGCCTCCGACGTGGGCGGCCATCGCGAGCTGATTGATGACGGGGTGACCGGCCGGCTCTTTCGCGCCGGCGATGTGGCGGATCTGGCGGCGCGGGCGGTGGTGATGCTCACCGATCGCGCGGCGTGGCCGCGCTACCGCGCCGCCGGCCGTCGCTTCGTGGAGGAGGAGCGCGGCTGGGCCCGCGCCGTGGCCCGTTACCGCGACGTCTACGGCCACGCCCTGGGGAGAGTCGGGTGAACGCGGCGCTGGCGGAGGCGGTGGAGGAGGCGTGCGCGGGGGCCCTCGCCGGCCGGCGCATCTGTCTGGTGGGGCCTTTGCCGCCGCCCGCCGGCGGGATGGCGAACCAGACTGCCCAACTCGCCCAGCTCTTGGCAGGGGAGGGGGCGGAGGTGGCGATGGTGCGCTCCCACCGGCCGCCGCCGGCGTGGCTCGCCGCCCTCCGCGGGGTGCGCGGGGTGGCCGCGGCGGCCGCGTTTTTGCCCGCTCTGTGGCGCGGCCTTGCCGCCGCCGACCTGGTCCACCTGGTGACCAACTCGTGGTGGGCCTTCCACCTCTACGCGACCCCGACCGTGCGGCTGGCCCGGGCGCGCGGGATCCCGGTCGTCCTCAACTATCGAGGCGGCGAGGCAGAGCCCTTCCTTCATGCCCATCGCCGCTGGGCCCTCCCGACCCTGCGCGCGGCGGATCGGATTGTGGTCCCGAGCCGCTTTCTCGCCGACCTCTTCGCCGGTCACGACCTCGCCACCACGGTGGTCCCGAACATCGTCGACCTCGCTCGCTTCACCCCCGGGGAGCAGGTGGCGGAGCCGGTGATCTTGGTGGCGCGCAACCTCGAACCCCTCTACGGGATCGACACGGCGATCCGTGCCGTGGCCCTCCTCCACCGGCGCAAGATCGCCGCCCGGCTGATCGTCGCCGGCGCCGGACCGGAGCGGGCGCGGTTGCAGGGGCTCGCGGCGGCGGAGGGGATCGCCGCCTTCGTTCGCTTCACCGGCCGGGTGGACAATCGCGCGATGGCTGCCCTCTACGCCCAGGCGCGCATCGCGCTGAATCCGAGCCGCGCCGACAACCTGCCCATCTCCATCCTGGAGGCGTGGGCGGCGGGGGTGCCGGTGGTCTCCACCCGCGTGGGCGGCGTCCCCTACCTGGTGGACGATGGGGAGACCGGCCTCCTCTGCCCGGTGGACGAGCCGGAGGCGATGGCGGAGGTGGTCGCTTGCCTGCACCGCGACCCCGACCTCTACGACCACCTGCGCGCCGCCGGCCTGCGCGCCGCGCGGGGGTTTGCCTGGCCGGCGGTGAAGAGCCGGTTGCTGGCGGTCTATGACGCGCTGTGGAGGGGGTGAGATGGGCGCGGACCCTCTTTCGATTCTGCCGTCGCGTGGCCGTTTACCGGGGGGCGCCGCCGCCCTGCTCACCGACCTTTCGGCGCGCCAGTGGTGGCCGGCCGCGCGGTTCGGCCTCGCCCAGGCACGCGCCCTGCGCCACTTTCTCGTGGACCTGGGACGCCACCACGACCTCCTCCGCGACCGGTTCGCCGCGGTGGGCTTTCGGCCCGAGCTGGTGGCCTCGCCGGCGGATCTCGCCGGCCTGGACCTGGCCGAGTTGCCCCTGCCGCACCGCCCGGAGGCGCCGGTGGAGGAGACGGTGGATGGGTGGCAGGCGGCGGTCTGGTGGCGCGCCCGCGCCTGGTGGGGGGTGGGGGTGGCGGACCCGGTCTTCTCCTTGGTGGGCGAAGATGGGGAGGTGGAGGAGCTCCTCGAATCGCTCGCCGGCCGGCGGCCGCCGCGCGCCCTGGAGGGGGAGGGTGCGCTCCTGTTGCGCCTCGCCCAGGCCGTGGCGGCGCGCGGCGATCTTTTCACCACCGTGCCCCTTCGCGCCCTCTTCGCCCCGCTTTCCACCCTCGACGGGATGGAGCACGACGCGATCGAAGGCGCCCTCGGCGCACCCCTTGCCCCGTGGGTCGAGCTGGAGGAGGTCGGACTGATCGCCCACGCCTGTCCCGAGGGCCACCTCCACCTTGCCAGTGACCATCTCGTGGTGGAGGTGGTCACCCCGGACGGCCGGCCGGTGGCGGCGGGCACGGAGGGGGAGGTCGTGGTCACCGATCTGGTGCGCCGGGTCGATCCGGTGGTGCGCGCGCGCACCGGCCTGCAGGGGCGTCTGCTTGCCCGGCCGTGTTGGTGCGGCCGCGGCCTGCCCTTGATCGAGGTGCGGGCGGCGTAGCCACCTGCCCTGCATGGGTCACCGGTGGCACCGCGCGGGGTGACCCGCACCTCCCCTCGCCGTGGTTTCGATCGGGTGCGCGGTTGCTCGCGAGGTTGGAGCCAGGGTGCGAGGCCCCTTCGCACAGGAACACGCCTGCGCGATCCTAGGCGCTGAGCTATCTGGGCTACTCCCGCGCGCTCTCCGCTCCGATCCGTTTCCCATGCCCGCCGCCGCCAGCCGTCTCGTCTACCGCCTGCAAGAGGCGGCCTTTCGCCGCCCGACCTTCGCCTACCTGCGCGATTTGGAGGTGAGCCAGTGGCAACCGCGGCCGGCGGTGGAGCAGTTGCAGATGGCCAAGCTCCTCGCCCTGTTGCGCATCGCCCAGCGCCACAGCCCGTATCACGCCCGGCGGTTGGCGGCGGCGGGGCTCGATCCGGCGGCGATGGACTCGGTCACGCTGGACGACCTGCGCCGGTTACCCCTCATGGACAAAGAGGAGGCGCGTGGCCACCGCGACGAGATAGTCTGGCGCGGCGTGCGCGGCGGCGCCCATCGCTACAACACCGGCGGCTCCTCCGGCCGCCCGCTGGTCTTCTACTTCGGCCGCTGGCGCCAGGCGTCAGACGCGGCTGGGCGGATGCGGGCGCGCCGCTGGTGGGGGGTGGAGCCGGGCGAGCGCGAGGTCTACCTGTGGGGGGCGCCAGTGGAGCTGTCCAAGACCGATCGCATGAAGTCTTTCCGCGACCGGCTGGTGAACCAACTCGTCCTCAACGCCTTCGCGATGTCGCCGGCGGCGATGGACGAATACATGGAGGCAATCGCCCGCTTCCGGCCACGCTGCGTCTACGGCTACGCCTCGTCCCTGGCGCTCCTCGCCCGCCGTGCCGTGCAGCGCGGCGTCGACCTGCGGCTTCCCAGCCTGCGGGTCGTTTGCACCACCGGCGAGCCGCTCTACCCGGACCAGCGGGAGGTGATTGGCCGCGCCTTCGGCTGTGCGGTGGCGAACGAGTACGGCTCCCGCGATGTCGGCTTCACCGCCCACGAGACCCCCGCCGGGCAGATGGTCTTGATGAGCGAGTCGATCCTCTTGGAGGTGGTGGACCCGAGCGGCGCGCCGGTGGCGCCCGGCACCCCGGGCGAGGCGGTGATGACCGGCCTCTGTTCCGAGGCGCAGCCCTTCATTCGCTACCGCACCGGCGACCGGGTCACCCTCTCCCCCGCGGGGTGCCGGGAGGGGCGCGGCCTGCACGTGCTCGACCAGGTGGCTGGGCGGACCACCGACTTGGTGGTGCGCCCCGACCAGACGGTGATGCACGCCCTGGCGATCATCTACGTCCTGCGCGCCACCGACGGGGTGGGTGAGTTCCGCGTCCACCAGACCGCCCCTGACCGGCTCGAGGTGGCGGTGGTTCCCACCGCCCAGTGGAGCGACGCGGTGGCGGCGGCGGTGCGTGCGGGGCTGGCGGCGCGCATGGGTGAGGGAGTGACCATCGAGATCACCCCGTGCGCCGCCATTCCTGCCGATCCGTCGGGGAAGTTCCGCTACGTGGTGAGCGACTGTGCCTTGCCCGCGGGGCTGGAGCGCGACCAGTTCGCCGCGCCCGTGGAAGCGACCCGATGAGTCTCGCCGCCCTCCTCGGCGCACCGCTGCGCTATCGCCTTCTCCGGCCGCGCCACCTGGCGCTGATCGTTGGCGAGCTTGTGCTCGGCGGGCGCCGGCCGGCGGGGAGCCACCTCGACCACCTCGACGCGGCCGTGGGGTGGCTCAGCCACGCCCAGGAGGTGCGCGACCGCCAGCCCGACGCGGGCGGGGTCGCCGCCGGCTGGTCGTTCGCGGATGGTTGGCTGCCGAGCTACCCGGAGACGAGCGGCTACATCGTTGAGACCCTGGTGGCGGCGGCGGCGGTGTTGGAGCGGCCCACGCTCACCGCGCGCGCCCACCGGATCCTCGATTGGGAGCTCTCCATCCAGCGCGCCGACGGCGCCTTTCCCGGCCACTTCGGCGAGCAGGGCTCGGCGCCGGTCGTCTTCAACACCGGCCAGATCCTCCACGGGATGGTCACCGGCGCCCTGCGCCTCGGCCGCGCCGACTGTTTGGCGGCGGCGGTACGCGCGGGCCACTGGCTGGCGAGTTTTCAAGACGAGGACGGCTGCTGGCGCACCCACGTCCACAACGGCTGTCCGCACACCTACAACAGCCGCGCCGCCTGGGCGGTGGCACGGGCGGGGGCGGCAGCGGGCGACGCGGAGCTGCGGGCGGTGGCGCGGCGCAACCTGGAGTGGGCCCTCAGCCAGCAGACGGCGAGTGGCTGGTTCGCCACCAACGCCTTCACCCCGGAGCGCGACCCCTTCACCCACACGATCGCCTACGCGATCCGCGGCCTGTTGGAGGGTGGCCTGCTTCTCGGTGAGGAGCGCTGTGTGGCGGCGGCCACGCGCGCGGCACGGGCCCTGGTTGCGCTCCAACGGGACGACGGCTCCCTCGCCGGGACCTTCGCCGATGGCTGGCGTCCGACGGCGCGCTACTGCTGTCTCACCGGCTTGGCACAGATGGCGATCAACTGGCTGCGGTTGGCGGAGGTCACGGATGACGTGGGGCTGGTGGCGCCGGCGCGGCGGGCGATCGCGTATCTGAAGCGTTGCCACCGGCGCACCGGTCCGCCCGCGCTGGCCGGCGCGGTGGCGGGCTCGATGCCGATCTGGGGCGGCTACTCGCGCTTCGAGTTCCCCAACTGGGCGCCGAAGTTTTTCGCTGACGCCCTCATCCTCGACCTCGGCCGCCACGACCTGCTGGTTGAGACCCCGGCCGCTGCGGTGGCGGTGGAGGCGGGACGATGAGCGGCCGGCCGCGCGTCTTGGTGCTGTGCGGCACCGCGCCGCGCCACCTCTACGTGGCCAACTGCCTATGCGAAGGGAGCGAGGTGGTGGGGATCGTCCACGAGCGCGGTGGCGAGTGGACGGTGAAGAAGGTCAAGCGCCTCCTGCGGCCGGCCTCTTTGTGGGCGAAGGTGAGCCGGCGGTGGCGCGACCGCGGCCGCTACGCCGGCGGCGGCGAGGCGCGCTTCTTCTTTGGCACCGCGCCGCCCGCCCTGGTCCGACCGGAGTTGGTGCGTTGGGTTCCCTACATCAACCACCCGTCGGTGGTGGCCCTCGCCGACGTCCTTGTTCCCGACGTGATCGCGGTCTTCGGCACGACCCTGATCCGCGGCCCCTTGTTGGAGCGCGGCCGCCTCGGGATGCTCAACCTCCACGGCGGCCTCTCCCCCGAGTACCGTGGCGCCGACTGCACCTTCTGGGCCCTGTTCAATAACGAGCCGGAGAAGATCGGTTGCACCCTCCACTTCATCAACGCCGGCATCGACACGGGCAACCTGGTGGCCCATATCTGCCCGGCGGTGGGCGCGGGCGACGACGAGCTCACCCTGTTTTGGCGGGCGGTGCGCGACAGCGGCCCGGTCTACGTGGAGGCGATCCAGCAGCTCGCGGCCGGCGTGGACCTCGGCGCGATCCAGTCGACCAAGGGCCACCTCTATCAGGTGAAGCAGCGCCAGCCCGCCCAGGAGCGAGAGCTGGCGCGCCGTCTCGCGTCCGGCCTCCTCGCCACGGTCAACCTGCCCCCGCGGGTGCGTTGGTTCCATCGCGAAGGGGAGGGGTGAGGAGAGGGCGCGACCGGGCCAGCTCGCGGGCGTTGCGGGTCGCGGTGGCGTTGCTCGCGCTCTTCGGCGCAACCCGCGCACTGGCGGCCGGCGGCGTGGATCCGGCGCTGGTCGGCGACCACTACCGCGTCGACCACCCGCGCCTGCCGCACCCGGACGAGGCGTACCTCGCTTGGCTGCGCACCCAGCCGAAGCTCCTGCGCGACCTCGATCGCACCCGCCACCACGGCGCCGAGACCAACCTCTTCCTCCTCTACCTGGCAACCCGCGAGCCGAAGTACCTAGCGGAGATCGAGGCGCTGGCGGGCGACGAGATGAAGGGGCGGTGGTTCCACCGAGTGGACGTCCTCGCGGTCGCCTACGACTGGTGCTACGCCGACCTCCACCCGGCGGTGCGGGCGCGAATGCTGGGTCGGATCGTCGACATCACCCGCCGGGCGGACGACTACTACCGGGAGATTCGGGTGAGCCCGTACAACGACGTGGGCTACATCCGCCTGCACAACGCGCCGTTTATTGGCGCTCTGGTTGCCTACCCGGACGCCCCCGAGGGGGAGCCACTGATCCGCTTTGCCCACCAGGTTCTGTTCGACGTCTACCTGCCGGTGTGGCAGCAGGTGATTGGCGGCGGCGGCGGTTGGCACGAGGGGATTACCTATCTGCGCAAAGGGCTCGGCGGGGTGGTGGTGCCGACCCTCGCGGCGTGGGGGTATGCCACCGGCCGCGACCTGTTTGCCGAGAATCCGTGGCTGGCGGAGCTGATCGATTATCCGATCTACACCACCCGCCCCGACTTCACCTCCCTGCGCATGGGCGATGACAACACCCCGGAGCTCACCTGGTTCGAGGGGCTGGGCCCCTTGGCAACGGTCTACGACCACCCCTACGGCCGTGACTGGCTGAAGCGGGTGGGCCATTGGCGAGACGAGCCCACCTCCACCGTCTGGCCGTGGTGGCCGCCGGCGCTGGAGGAGCCGGCCCTACGGCCGGTTAGCGAACTACCGCCGCACCACTACTTCCGGGGCATCGGTCTGGTGACCATGCGCTCCGATTGGAGCGAAGAGGCAACCTTTGCCTCCTTCCGCGTCGGCGACCACTTCTGGAGCCACCAGCACTTCGACTCGGGCGGCTTCACCCTCTACCACCGCGGGGCGCTGGCCATCGACAGCGGCACCTACTACGCCGGCTACGACAGCGACCACCACTACGGGTACGCGATGCAGACGATCGCCCATAACTGCATCACGGTGACCGACCCGGCAGACTCCTACGTCAGCACCAAGGCGAGCATGCTGCGCTGGAGCGCGCGCCTCCTCGGCGGGCCGAGCGGTCTTCTCGGGTCGGTGGCGACCAAGATGCGCTGGCTGGCGGCGCGCCTCGATCGCCAGAACCTCCCCAACGACGGCGGCGAGCGGCGGGTGGGGTCGGGCGGCTACAACCTCTCACCCGATGACCTCGCCCATTGGCAGGCGGAGCGCGACGACTACGAGATGGGCGACATGCTGGTGGTGGCGATGGAGCCGACCTTCGTCTATTGCAAGGGCGAGGTCACCGCCGCCTTCACCAACAGCAAGAGCGGCAACTTCCGTGCCGACTACCGGGCGCGCACCCGCCGGGTGCGCCGCTGGCTGCGCGACTTCCTCTACGTGCGGCCCGACCTGTTCGTGGTCGTCGATCGGGTGAGCGCGACCGACCCGCGCTTTGCCAAGCGGTGGCTCCTGCACACGATCAACCGGCCACGGATCGTGGGTGGCCGGGCCATGGTGGAGCGGGCCGAGACCGTGCGCCACCTCTACACCTGGATGCGCGGCCTCACCCACACGACGGACAAGGGGCGCAAGCTCTACCAGTACGACGGCCGCCTGGAGGTGGTGCCGCTGCTGCCTGAGGGGGCGCGGCTGACCGCGGTGGGCGGGCCCGGCCACGAGTTCGACATCGGCGGCAAAAACTTCAACCTCGACAAGCGCGACCACCCCCTTCGGGTGGATCCGACCCAGGGACCCGACGAGCCGGGGAGCTGGCGGATCGAGATCGCGCCGCCCCGGCTGCAGGCGGATGACCTCTTCCTCACCGTCTTGATCACCGGCACCGCGAGCCAGCCCGTGGACCACCGGGTGCGACAGGTGGAGGTAGAGGCGGGCGAGATGGTGGGGGCGGAGGTGGCGCAGGGCGGCGAGGCCATCGCCCTGCTTTTCAACCGCCGCCTCGATGACCGCGCCATCACCAGCGAGCTTCGTTATCGCCTCGCCTGGAGCAAGGCGACAGACGTGCAGCTCCTCTTCGGCCTCGCGTCCGGCCAGCGCTGGCGGGTGGCGAGGCGGGAGGGCAGCGGCGGGGTCGAGGTCGACCTCACCCCGGTGGGAGGTGACGGGGAGGGGGTGGTGATGGCCGACCGCGACGGTATCCTGCGCCTCGCGGGTTCGTCGGTCATGGCGGCCAAAGCTGGGGTCGAAAGGCAGCGGGGGGAAGCCACGGCAGGAGGCGGCAGATGAGCACTAGGACCGCAAAGTGGGCGCACCGCCCGGGCGTGCGCCAGGTAGGGCCCGCCATCGCCGGCTTCGCGGCGGTCGCGATCGCGGCCTATGGGCCGATCTTGGTGGAGATGGGGCGCGACTGGGGGCGCGATGACAACTACTCGCACGGCTTCCTCGTCCCGTTCGTGGCCGCCTTCTTTCTCTGGCAGCAGCGCCAGCGGCTCGCCGAGTTGGCGCCGCGGCCGGCGTGGTCTGGGCTGCTCCTCTTGCTCCTCGGCCTCGCCGGGTGGGTGGTGGGGGAGATCGGCGCGGAGCAGTTCGTCAAGCGCCTCTCCTTTCTCGTGGTCCTCGGCGGCGGCATCGGCTTTCTCGCTGGCTGGCGGTGGCTCAAGGCGGTCGCCTTTCCCTACGGCTATCTCCTCTTCATGGTGCCGTTGCCGTACATCCTCTACGACGCGGTTGCCTTCCCCTTGAAGCTGGTCGCGGCGCGCGTCGCCACCACCGTGGTGGCGAACCTCGGGATCTCGATCTACGCGGAGGGGAACGTGATCTACCTGGAGTCGACCACCTTGCAGGTGGCGGATGCCTGCTCGGGGATCCGCTCGCTTATGTCGCTCTTGGCCCTGGCCGCCGCCTTTGCCCACCTCACCCAGCGGCCTGGTTGGCGGCGCTGGTTCCTCTTCCTTGCGGCGGTCCCGATCGCGGTGGCGACGAACATGGCGCGCATCATCGGCACCGCCGTGCTCGCCGACCGCTACGGCGCCAAGGTGGCGATGGGCTTTTTCCACGAGTTCGCCGGGGTGGCGGTCTTTGGCGCCGCGTTGGTGCTGCTGTTCGTGGCCGGGGTGGTCCTTGGCCGGATCGGCCACCGGCGGGAGGGGGTGGCGTGAGGCTGCGTCTCTTGCTCGCGTGTGGTCTGGTGGTGGCGGTGGCCGCCTGGGTGCGGTTCGTCCCGTTCAGCGAGGTGATGCCGCCCCTCACCCCGTTGGTGGAGCTCCCCAACCGACTCGGCGCTTGGGAGGGGCGCGACCACCGCTTTGAGGACTACGTCTACGAGCAGCTCAAGGTGAGCGACTCGTTGTTGCGCGAGTACCGGCGGCCCGGCGCGTCGCCCGTCTACCTCTACGTGGGGTACTACGCCTCGCAGCGCGAGGGGATGCAGATCCACTCCCCCAAGCACTGCATGCCGGGCGGCGGGTGGGCGCCGCGCTGGGCGCGGGTGGTGGAGGTCGCCGAGCCGCAGCTCCCGGGCGGCCGTCTCACCGCCGCCGAGACCCTCTACGGCAAGGGGGACGAGGAGACCCTCTTCCTCTACTGGTACCAGATGGCGCACCGCATCACGACCAACGAGTACCTCCTGAAGCTGTACATGATCGACCACGCGATCCGTTTCCACCGCACCGACGCCGCCTTTGTCCGCCTGTCGGTGGACGTGGCCGGCGGCGACACCCAGACGGCCGCGGCGCAGCTCACCGAGTTCGCCCGCCTGTGCCTCCCGGAGCTGGTGGCGTTCTTGCCGCGCTGACCGCGGGCTCTGTCCGCGGAAGCGAGTGCAAAAGGGGTGCGATCGACCCCTTGGCCAGCGGATCATCGTTCAGCGCGACTCCCACCCAGCCATCCTCCGGCCCGCCGAACCGACCACCCCCGCACTCCCGATCCCGTGTAGTGCCGCTCATCCATGTGGTACCGCTCCATTCCTCCCCTCGCCGCGGCGCTTGCCGCCTTGCTGATTGGTCTGGTGGTCCTGGTGCGCCGGGGGCGGCCGGTCACCAACCGTGCCTTTGTCCTGGCGATGGTGGGGGTGGCGTTGCAGTGCGGCGCCATGGGGATCCTGTGGGGCGGCGAGTATCTGGTGCATGCCCCCCTCTTTGCCCGCCTGGCCCTCGCCGGCCTCGGCCTGCAGGCGGCGGGGTGGTACTGGGTGAGCGCCTCCTTTGGTCGCGGCACTCCGTACCGTCTCTCCGCCCGCCAGCGCTGGGCGGGATGGGCGATGGCGGCCCTGGCGCCGGTGGGGGCGCTTACCTGCTTCCCGTGGATCTTCGCGCCGGAGCTGGTCTACGAGCCGCCGGTCGCCCTCTTCCACCTTGGCGTGGGGGGCCGTCCATTCTTCGCCCTCCTCTTCCTCGCTTTCGTCTGGGCCCTGCTCAACCTGGAGAACCTCTACCGCGCCGCCCCCGGCGAGGTGCGCTGGCGGGCGAAGGGGTTCGCCCTCGGCATGGGCGGCTGGCTCGTCTACCTCCTCTTCCACCTGTCGCAGACCCTGCTGTTTGCGAGCGAGCGGGTCGACCTCGCCGCCCGCGACGGGGCGGTGGCGACGGTGTGTGTCGGGCTGCTCTGCTTCGCCATCCTCCGCCACCGCCTGTTGGAGGTGGAGGTCTTCGTCTCCCGCTATGTGGTCTACCACTCCCTCACCTTCCTTCTGGTGGGGGGCTACCTCTTGGCGGTGGGGGTGGTGGCGGAGGGGGTGCGCTGGCTCAACCGCCCCCTCGACCTCCTCGCCCGCGACCTCTTCGTCTTCCTCGCCCTCCTCTTCCTCGGCGCCCTGCTCCTCTCCGAGGGGCTGCGGCGGCGCCTGCGGCGGACGATCGAGCAGAACTTCTACCGCCACCGGTACGACTACCAGAAGGAGTGGCTCACCTTCACCGATCGCCTCGGCCGGCGGGTGGCGGCGGAGGAGATCATCCCCGAGATCCTCCACATGGTGTGCGAGACCTTGTGGGTGAACGAGGCGTCCCTCTGGGTGCGCGCGGAGGGCGGCGGGCTGTACCGCCTGGCGCGGTTGCGCGGCAACACCCCGCCAGTTCCAACCTTGGAGGCGGATACGCCCCTGCTGCGCTACCTGGGTGACCGGCGCAAGGCGGCGACCCGGTCTGCCTGGGAGGCGGAGGGGGCGGTGGCCGCCGCGGTCACCGCCCTGGCGCCGATGCGGGTGGAGATGGCAGTACCCCTGGTGGCGGCGGGGGAGTGCGTGGGGTTGATCACCGTCGGGCCGGAGATCAGCGGGAGCCGGTTCGACGACGAGGACGCCGCGATCCTCGATGCCCTTGCCGGCCAGGGGGCGGCGGCCCTGCGCGCCGCCATGCTCGCCGAGCGGCTCGCCGCCGCGCGCGAGGCGGAGACCTTCCAGCGCCTCTCTTCCTTCCTCGTTCACGACCTGAAGAACTTCTCCCACATGCTCGGCCTGATCGTGCAAAACGCCGAGCGCAACATGGACAACCCGGAGTTCCAGCGGGACGCCATGCGGACCATCGGCGACATCGTCGCGAAGATGCGCACCATGACCACCAACCTGCGCGACTTCACCCATCCCCCGGCCCTGCGGCGGCGGGAGGTGGAGCTAGTGGAGCTGGCGCGGCGGGTGGTGGCGCAACTGCCGGTGGTGGTCGGGGTGGAGGTGGAGGGGGTGGTGGCGGACGGACCGGTGCGTGTCGACGCGGACGCGGAGGAGCTGGAGAAGGTCCTCTACAACCTCTGCCGCAACGGCCAGGAGGCGATCGCCGGCGCCGGGCGCCTGCGCGTGGAGGTGGGGCGTGACCCCCACTCCGTGTGGGTGCGGGTGGCGGATACGGGCGAGGGGATGTCGCCCCAGTTCCTCGACCAGGAGCTCTTCCGCCCCTTCCACACCACCAAAAAGGCGGGGCTCGGCATCGGCTGTTTCCAGTCCCGCACCATCGTCGAGGCCCACGGTGGCACGTTGGCGGTCGCGAGCACCCCGGGGGAGGGGACGGTCTTTACGGTCCGCCTGCCGGGGTAGGTTGCGGTCGGCGGTTGGCGATCGTGACGGCGAGAAGCGGCGGGCTCGACTCCGGGTCGGAAGCGGTGATCGCCCGCCTTGGGGCGAGGTCACGAAGGAGCGCGCCCCGATCGGGGCCGAGGACGTTTCTTTCCGGTCGATCGCCAAGCTCCGCCGGACCCCGGGGGCGGGTGGGTCGCGCCCGGATGACCGCTACGGGTCTGGGGGGCGGCGGTGGCAGCCTTCGACCGGCGCCCATCTTGGCAAGGTCGCACCGCCCGCGGGAGTTGCCTTGGCCGGTTCGCCCTGGGGAGCGGGCCACGCCGGCGCGCCGCGGTTGTACCCCATGGAGGTGTCAACTAAACTGACATCCCACCGCACCGATCATGGGCCGTGAGGAGCCACCATGAGCAAGCCGAAGATCCTGATCGTCGATGACGAGGAGTCGATCCGCACCCAGATGCGCTGGGCGTTGAGCGCCGACTACGAGGTCCTGCAGGCGTCGAACCGCGCCGAGGCCCTCTCCACCATGGCCATGGAGGAGCCCTCGGTGGTCCTTCTCGACCTCGGCCTCCCGCCGCACACGGACAGCTCGGTGGAGGGGTTTGCCGCCCTGTCGGAGATTCGCAGCCGCTGGCCGATCACCCGGGTGATCGTGGTCACCGGCAACGACGAACACGACACGGCGCTGGACGCGGTGAGCCGCGGTGCCCATGACTTTTTCGCCAAGCCGGTGGAGATCGCGGATCTTGAGGTGCTCCTCCGGCGCAACCTGCAGATGGTCGAGCTGGAACGGGAGAACCTCCGCCTGCGCAAGGAGATCGAGGAACGGGAGGGGACCGAGGGGCGGATCCTCGGGACCTCGCGGCCGATGGTCGAGTTGATGGCGATGGTGGACAAGGTCGCCCACTCGGAGGCCCCGGTGCTGATCACCGGCGAGAGCGGCACGGGCAAGGAGCTGATCGCCCGCGCCCTGCACGAGCGCTCGGCGCGGGCGCGGGGTCCGTTCGTGGCGATCAACTGCGGGGCGATCCCCGAGAACCTCCTGGAGAGCGAGCTGTTCGGCCACGAGAAGGGCGCCTTCACCGGCGCCCACGCCCTGAACAAGGGCAAGGTGGAGTACGCCGACGGCGGCACCTTGCTCCTCGACGAGATCGGCGAGATGCCGCTCCACCTGCAGGTGAAGCTGCTCCGCTTTCTCCAGGAGCGGACCATCGAGCGGGTGGGGGGGCACAATCTGATCGAAGTGGATGTGCGCGTGGTCTCCGCCACCAACATCGATCTGCACGAGGCGATCCTCGCCAAGACCTTTCGCGAGGACCTCTTCTTCCGCCTCAACACGGTCCAGCTCCACCTCCCGCCGCTGCGCGAACGGAGCAACGACGCGGCACTCATCGCCAACACGGTGGTGCAGCGGTACAACGGCCAGCACGGCACCAAGATCACCCTCACCAACGAGGCGTTCGACGCAATCTCCGCCTACGAGTGGCCAGGGAACGTGCGCGAGCTGTTGAATCGCCTCAACCGGGCGTTGATCGTCGCCGGCGGCGAGCGGATCACCCCCGCGGACCTGGAGCTTGCCGGCCGTGATCAGGCACCCACCATCTTCGACCTGCGCACCGCCCGCGAGCGGGTGGAGCGCGCGGTGATCATCAAGGCGCTGGAGAAGAACGGCGGCAACATCTCGCGTGCCGCGGTGGACCTCGGCACCAGCCGCCCGACCCTCCACCACCTCCTCAATAAGTACGAGATCACCGCCCGCGAGTACACCCGCGCCTAAGAGGGAGGCGGCCCTGCTCCCGATCGACTGCGGCGAGCAGACCCCTGCCGGATTGTGGGCCAGGACGCGGCTCCCGTTCTTCGTCGCCCAGCCCCACGTAGCGCGACGAACGGCGCTGCATCCGGACTCGAGGCCGCGTCTGCGTCACGCTCGACCCGGTCCGCCAGCCTCCTAGGCGGTGGGGTCGATGCAGCCGTGCAGGCGGGGGGGTGGCGGCGCGGGAGAGAGGGCTCCGGCGCACCTCAGCCGCGCTGGGCAAACTCCCAGCCGAGGTGGTCCAGAATGCAGAGGAGGCCGTGGTCGCTCTTCAGATGGGGGGCGATCGAGTCGAGGGTGCCGGGCAGGCAGGTGAGGACGCTCGCGCCGCATTCATCGGCAGCCTGCCGGACCTCGGCGGCGACCGGCCCCCACACCTGGCCGTGCTCGCGATCCCAGGTGACGGAGGCGTGTTGGCGGGTGGTACGGTGAACGATCTGGTAGGTGTAGGCGGCCATGGCGGCAAGCTCCGAGGGGTCCTGGGTAACGGGGGTCTCCGGTTTGTAGCAATGGCGATGCCAGGGGCTGAACTCGTTGATCCGCCGCCTTTACGGCGGTCGCCAGCCGCACGTCTGTGGGCGCGCGTCTCACCCTGAGACAGCGCCCCCGGGGGTGCTCAAGGGGAATCGGGGGTCGGTGTGGCCCCCACCTTGGCCAGCCGTTCCAGCCCCTCCTCGGCGCGGATCGCGGCGTCGGAGTTGGGCCAGCGGCGCAGCACCTCCTCGTAACCGGCGCGCGCCTGGTCGTACTGCTCGGCCTGATAGGCGCGATCCGCCTTTTCGATTGCCTTGCTCGCCTCCCGGCCGGCGCAGGAGCAGCCCAGGAGGGCGAGGGCGACGACCACGGTGGCGACGCGGCGGATCATCTCCTCACCCCCTGCAGGGTGATGGACTGGGGCCGCGCGCCGGGCTGGAGGGTGAGGGGATGGGGGGCGGCGTGGGCAGTGGCGGCCGAGCCACAGGCGCAACCGCCGGAACTGGCCGCGGCGGTGAGGGCGAAATCCGGCTCCGGTAGGGCGATGCCGTTGTCCCGCGCGCGCCGCTCTGCGCACGCCGCGCACGGGCACCAGTAGCGTAGATAGTCCCAACGAAAGATGCCGTCGTGGTGGCCGTCGCTGAACGCTAGGGCGAGGGCGTAGTGGCCGTACGGCTCCACCCCGTCGACGCGGATCCCCGGCGCTGGCGCCGGCCGGATGCGGTCGGCGCCGCCGGTGAGACACTCGGGACAGGGGCAGTGGATGCGCAGCTCCGCCGCGCTGTAAGGCGACCGGTGGCCGTCCGCCCACGCCACCTCCAGGCCACCGTCACCTTGGTGGTGGATCACCTCGCGCGGGGTGTCGTGAAGCTCCATGGGGGATTGGACCACGGCGGCCCGAGGCTAAGAAAGGGCAACCTCACCCCGCCGCGCGCACCTCGATCCAGCCCTCCGCCACCCGCACCGCGTAGCACGGCAGGGGCGCGTAAGCGGGCGGGGCGAGGACCGCGCCGGTGCGCAGGGAGAAGCGGGCGCCGTGGCGCGGGCAGGTGATCTCTTCCCCGGTCACCGTGCCGTCGCCCAGGGGTGCGCCATCGTGGGTGCAGACATCCTCGACCGCGAAGAGCTCCCCGCCGACGTTGAACAGGGCGACCTCCACCCCGTCTACCTCCACCACCTGCCGCGCACCCGGCTTTAGGTCGGCGACGCGCACGGTGCGCTGCCAGCCGCTCACCGGGTCGGCTGGCGGCGGGCCGACAGGATCACCACCTCTTTGAGGGGTACGTCGCCCATGCCGGCGCGCTGCCCGGTGGGGAGCTTGGCGATGGCGTCCACCACCTCCATCCCGCCGGTCGCCTTGCCAAAGACGCAGTAGCCCCAGCCGCGCGCGTCTTTGCGGGTGTGGTCGAGGAAGCGATTGTCTACCAGGTTGACGAAGAACTGCGCGGTGGCGGAGTTGGGGTCGTTGGTGCGCGCCATGGCGATCGTGCCGCGCTCGTTCTTCAGGCCGTTGTCCGCCTCATTCGGGATTGGCGGGCGGGTCTCCTTCTCCTTCATCTCCTTGGTGAAGCCGCCACCCTGGGCCATGAAGCCCGGGATCACCCGGTGGAAGAGGGTGTCGGTGTAGAAGCCACCATCGACGTAGGCGAGGAAGTTCTCCACCGTCTTCGGCGCCTTGTCCGGGTAGAGCTCAAGGGTGATGGTGCCGGCGGAGGTCACCATCTCGACCACCGGGTTGGCGGCCCCGGCGGGGGTGGCGAGGAGGAGGGCGGCGAGGGCGGGGATGAACAGACGGGTCATGGTCTCTCCGGAGGGGGGTGGGGTAGTGAATGACACAAATCGGATTTGCACGGCTCAAGATTGAAGTGCAAGTGGGCGATGGTAACAATCAGCCCGTGCACGAGGGCGGGCCGGCAACGGTACCAGGGAGACGCGAGACGACACCATGGAACGGCGACGACACACGGGGGGAGGGCGGCGACCCATGGGCTGGTGGATGGTGCTGGTCATCCTGCTCACCACGCCGCCGGCGGTCGCGGACGAGTGGCGCCAGGTGGAGGGGCGCCCGGCGGTGGTGTTTGGCGTAGAGAGCGCCGCGGGGGTGCCGTTGTTGGTGGTCCGCGTGCACACCCAGGTGGGGGATTTCAGCGACTTCTTCATCGCCCTGCCCGCGCCGGTGGCGGCCGAGGTGAGCCGTTACATCGTTGGCGGTGCCTTTCCCGAGGCGGTGGTGGAGGATGCCCAGCTGCGCGCCGCGGTGGAGGTAGCGGTCCTCTCCAGCGACGAGATCACCGCGATGAGCGACCCTTTCGTGCGCCACGGCGCGCGCCAATCGTATCTTCGCAACCTGAAGTTTGGCCTCGCCCGCCTGGTGCACGAGGCCGCCACCCCGTCCAGTGAGTTGGTGGTCTTCTTCTTTCAGCCAAGCCACTCCGGGCTCCAGATGCTCAACGGGATCGACGTGGGCGGACACCGCTTCGACTTTGGCCCGCGGCCAGAGGTGGCGCCGGAGCCACGCCACGTGAATGACAACCAGGAGCACGGCTTGTTGCGCTGGGCGATGGGGCAGGGGTAAAGGCGCACCCCCTTGGTCGCCGGACTCCCCATCTCCCCGGCGATCGTCGGGGCTCTCGCCGTCCTTCCCGGTGGCGGCGGCGGCGCGCTCTCCAGCGCCGTGGCGGTCGAGGTGGTGATCGGCCTAGTCGGCGGGATCGGCCTCTTCATTCTGGGCATGGAGCGGCTGAGCCACGCCCTCCAGCGCCTCGTTGGCGAACGGCTGCGTGACTGGCTTGGCACCCTCGCCCCCAACCCGTACCTCGGTGCCGTGGTGGGGGCCACCCTCACCGCCCTCGTGCAGTCGAGTTCGGTGACCACCATCATGGTGGTGGGGCTGGTGCAGGCGGAGGTGATCGGCCTGACCCGCGCGGTCGGGGTGATCTTCGGGGCGAATGTCGGGACCACGGTCACCACCCAGATCATCGCCTTCCACATCGCCCACTACGGCCTGCTCTGCATCGGCCTTGGCGTCCCCATCCTCTTCCTCGCCCGGCGCGACGGGGTGCGCCAGGCCGGCGCGGCGATGGTCGGCTTCGGGCTGCTTTTGTTCGGGATGGAGGTGATGGGCCAGGCCGTCGTACCCCTGCGCGGCGACCCCCTCCTCGCCCGCTGGTTGGCCTCCCTGTCCAACCCGGTTGCAGGGATCGCCGCGGGGGTAGGGGTGACCGTGGTCCTGCAATCGTCGGCGGCGGTGACTGGCATCCTGATCGCCCTCGCGGTCCAGGGGATCGTGCCCCTGGAGGCGGCGATCGCCATCGTCCTCGGCGCCAACGTCGGCACCTGTTTGAAGATCAACCTCGCCGCCGTCGGCAAGTCGCGAGAGGCGGTGCGCGCCGCGACCGCCAACCTCTTGTTCAACGTCATCGGGGTCGCCCTGTGGGTCGGGTTTCTGCCCCTCTTTGCCGCCCTCCTGCGCCAACTCACCCCGGCGGTGGGGGTGGCGGCGACCCCTCACCAGGTGGCCAACGCCCACACCCTCTTCAACCTGGTGAACGCGCTCCTGCTGCTGCCCCTGGCGCCGCTCTTCGCCCGTGGCCTGCGGCTTCTCGTCCCCGACCGGGACGAGGAGGCGCGCTTCGAGTCGCGCTACCTCGACCAGGAGTTTCTGGAGAGCCCGGCCCAGGCCCTGGAGGCGGTGCGCCAGGAGGCGCGGCGCATGGGCTGGGTGGTGGACACCATGTTCGATGGCCTCTCCGAGACCCTCTTTCGCGCCGACCTCGAGGCGATGCGCGAGATCGCCGCCAAGGACGATCTGGTGGACTACCTGGAGCGGCAGATCGCCGACTACCTCCGGCTGATTTCCAGCGCGGACCTGGCGCCGCATGAGGCACAGGAGGTGATGAGCGCCAACGGCGTGGTGAACGAGATCGAACACATCGGCGACGTGATCGAGCTCGACCTCGGCCACCTGGTCCAGCGCCTCGCGCGCGCCGGTGCCGGTTTCACCCCCGAGGGGCGCACGGAGATCGCCATCCTCCTGGAAACCGTGCGCGGCCTGGTGGCGCGTGCGATCGACAGCTTCGTGCGCCGCGACCCGGCCGCCGCCGCCGACGTGGTGGGCGAGAAGGGGCAGGTCCGCGCCATGGAGGAGCAGTCGCGCCACGACCACGTGGCCCGCCTCCAGGGTGGGATCGCCGAGTCCCTCGCCACCCACGCCTACCACCTCGACGCCCTCAACTGCGTGATGCGCATCGACCACCACGCCCGCCGCATCGCCCGGATGGTGATCACCAGCGCCACCGCGCCAGCGCGCCGCACCAAGGGACGGCGTGGCCGTGGCGCCGCCCGGCGGAAGCCACCGCAGTAACCGCCGTGTGACCGCCGGCGCGCGGCGGCGCCCCCGGACTGGAGTGGCGCGGAGGGCGTGTCGATGGGACACTTTTTGATGGCGCGCTTGGTGCGCCTGATCTAGCGTCTCTTGCATCATCCCCTTGTGGAGCTGGCAGCCATGTCCCGTCTTCAAAACCCGGCCCGTCAACTGCAACGGATTTACGCCATTCTCAATCGCGCCGCGGAGGCGCGAGCAGAGGAGGGCCACTGGTCGATAGAGGCGCTGTTGCGCCACAGCCGCGAGCGCCTGGCGGAGGCGGCGAAGCTGCTCGCCCTGGCCGGCCACAGCCGGCTGCGCAAGGAAGAGCTCGCCGGCCACCTGCTCCCCGCCCTGCGCGACCTAACCCAGCGGGTGGCCGCGGCCACCGCGGAGTCCGCCGGTTCGAACGGCCAGTCAGCCCGCCCCGGCCAGGGTGCGGCTCCGGCCCGGGGTGCGGCGGCCCGCTCGGGAAGCCACACCTCTCTGGCGTCTGCGGCCATCGCAGACACCG
>Ga0210042_1000775_pt1 | contig 28172 bp, 19 predicted proteins | sample CryGeymeta201518_FD_183982 | JGI IMG/M metagenome (GOLD analysis project Ga0210042, IMG submission 183982) | Groundwater microbial communities from Crystal Geyser aquifers in Utah, USA - Crystal Geyser metaG 2015-18 (SPAdes) (version 2) | ecosystem: Environmental > Aquatic > Deep subsurface >... | reverse complement strand
ATTCAATTTTCTTTGTATTTATCTTCATTCATCATATAGATCATAAAAATCATTTACCAATAAGTTCAAGTCGTTTTTATTTTGTCCAACTACTTATTCTATCTAATTTTCATAATGAAAAAAGTACCTTATCATTTTGAAAAGAAACTAACTACAAAAGTAGAATCTAAAAAATTAAAAAAAATGTTTTTTCTTTAAAAAAATACCTTTATTTACTCAATAAAACCATTTATGTAGTAAATTAGAAAAATAATTCCAAAAAATAGTCTAATTATTTCGGCTTGGCAAACAGATTGAACTATAATAAATAACCTCTACAAAAAGATGTAGAATGTATTGAGTAAAATATAAAAGATATTTACTAAAGATATTTACTCATCAAGATTTTTGTTTGTAACTTTTGGTTACATTATTTTTATCAAAATTTTATTTTTTGTGAGTGGTTGTTTTGATTTCATACTAAAATCATAGCAAACTAAAATGCTAGAAAATCAAGAAAGAAAGTTGTTAGTTAGTGTTCAGTTTTAATGAACCTATTTTTTAGCAACTGACAATTTTTACACTTTCTTTTCAAAAATGACTCGTTCATTTGATTTTCTAACTAGTTTAAGTAGTAAGTAAAGTAAGTAAGTGGACAAAAAATACCTTTCCTATATAGGGAAGGTTTTTTTATTCGACTTTTTTGTCTAGCTCTGGTTATTGACAAAAGATTTTTGTTGTGCATTCAGTTCTCTAGAACTGAATGAAATGCGTCCTCAGAAGCGTAATTCACACAAACGAACACTTCCAAACAAATCCCCTAATTCTAAAGTTGTTTCAATTAAGGCACAAATCGTTTTTTAGTGTCCATTTTTTTAACTTGCGTATGCGTGTGTTTTTATGAATTTTCTATCCAAAATCAAATCTAAATTTTTGTCGACTTCTTCTCCTAATTCTACTGATAATCAACCTTCTAACAATCAAAAACCTACTTCCAAAACAAAATCTATTTTATGGAAAATAGCAAAGGTTTTGATGTGGATTTTGGGTTCTATATTCGGACTTTTAGCTCTTGTTTTTATTCTCATTTTCCTTCCTCCAGTTCAAGATTTTCTGACCCAAAAAGCCGAAAATGTTCTCTCTAAAAAACTCACTACAAAAGTAGAAATCAAAACGATTCGCCTTAGTTTTCCCTTAGGACTGACTTTAAATGGACTTTATATTGAAGACCTTCAACAAGATACACTCCTTTATGCAGGTCATTTTAATGCTGACATAAATCCGTTTGCTTTAGTAAATAATACCATTCAGATTACAGAAATACAGCTTTCTGATGTTTATGCGAATATTTGGATAAATGAAGATAGCGTTTCGAATATTGATTTTTTGAATGCAGCCTTTGCGCCTACGGATTCGGCAAAAATGACTGAAGACCAAACGACTACGCAAATTGAAGCAAACGACCTCCAAAATAATAATACTGGTACAGGTTTGATAATTTCTTTGGGTGGAATAGACTTTAAAAACATAAATGCAAAATTTGATGACCGTTTTAACGGAAATGATATTCAAGGAAAAATAGGGCAATTCAAAGTTGATGTAGATGATTTTGATTTGAATAAATTGAATATTACAGTAAAAGATGTTTTGCTAAAAGACACCGATTTGCGTTATGTTCAGACCAAACTTCCTCCAACCAAACCAAAAGAAACCGACACAACCAATTCAGAACTCGGTTTTCAGATTGATTTGAATAAAATTAATATAGAAAACTTAACAGCTTTTTATAAAAGTAATGTTACAGGGCAGCAAGTAGATGGAAAAGTAGGAAGCCTTTTTATTAATGCACAAGAAACAAATTTAGGAACTCAAAAAATTGTCATTCAAGATGTAGAACTCAAAAAAACATTTATTTCGTATAAACAAGGAATTGTCAAAACAGCCTTAGATTCTGCTATCAATAATTCTGCTGAAAACGTCGCTAATGAAACTGAGCAAGTAGCAGGAACGCAAGACGACGAAGGAAAACCTTGGATTGTTGAAGTCAAAAATATTTTATTAGCTGATAATGAAGTAGCTTTTGATGATGAAAACCTTCCCAAAACAGACTTTGGTTTTGATGCAAATCATATTCATTTTAAAGGAATTGCTTTAGAAGTTGAGAATTTCAAATTTTATCCAACGCTCATTGCAGCCGACCTCAAAACCATTCAAGCCACCGACAGCCGAGAGCAATTTCAACTTACAGATTTTGATGGAAATATTCGTTTAGATTCGAATGGCGTAGGCGTTACAGATTTGAATATTCAGACTGCAAGAAGTAAAATAGGACAAAAAGTAAAACTGGCAGCATCACTCAAAAACCTTGAAAAAGACTGGCAAAATGCTGATTTAGATATTAATTTGAACGGAACGGAAATTGCTCTGGCTGATGTTTTTTATTTTGTTCCTGATTTGGCAAAACAAGTCAATTTATCAAGACAAACGACTGAAAGAATTACGATTTCTGGACAAGCAACAGGAAAAGCAAACAACGCAACACTCAAAAATTTTCAAGTAAAAGGACTTGCTACTACGCATTTAATCGTAACTGGAAACATAAAAGGGTTGCCAAATATAGAAAAAATGTATGCTGATATAAAAGTAAACAAACTGACCTCTTCTCGTTCGGATTTACAAAAAATTGTTCCTCGTGGAACGCTTCCAGCAGGATTTAATTTTCCTCAAAAAATAGTTATGACAGCTTCTGCAAAAGGTTCTATGAACGATATGTTTGTAAAATTTTTGGCTAATCTTGATGAAACTAAAATCGAACTTGGTGGAACAGTCAAAAATCCGACTGACCCCAATAAAATGTATTTAGACATTGCTACAAAGCAGTTTTTGGTCTATTTAAGTGATATAAAAAATTGGATTCCCGATACGCTCATTCCTTCAAATCTTACCCTCCCTCCAAAAATAGAGGGAAATATTGCCTTTACAGGATTTTTGAATGACTTCGAAACCGATACAAAATTCAATACAGAATTTGGAAATGTTGGTGCAAAAGGAACAATGAAAAATGCGATTTCTGAAACAGAAATGCCGATTTATAACATTACAGCTGTGGTGGAAAATGCACAGCTAGGAAAAATTTTACAAGACACAACACTAGGCATTGCTGATTTGCAGATTACGGCTGATGGTAGTGGTTTTGAGCCTAAAACCATGAAAACGACCATTGATGGAAATGTAAATAAATTTGAATATCAAAACTACGTCTATAAAAATCTGAAAATTGACGGCAAAATTGATGGTTTTTCTTACAATGGAAAGCTAAACATGAAAGACAAAAACCTCAATTTTGATTTTGATGGAAATGTAGTTTGGGACACGCTTAGTCCTAAATTCCTCGTTGATTTGGATGTCAAAAATGTAGATTTACAGGCTCTCAATTTATACGAAAAACCTTTAAGTCTTAGCCTAAAATTGGGTGCAGATATTACAGGTATGAGTTTGGATAATTTGAAAGGAAATGCAGGACTTCAAAAAGTAATTATTACCACAAAAGGACGTAGTTTTAGAATTGATTCGGCTGCTTTTATTTCTATTTCTCAAAAAGACAAAACAGATATTCAGCTTCGTTCGGATATTATTTCGGCTACCATTAAAGGAAATTTAGACCTAAAAACATTCTTGGCTTCGGTTCAAAATCATATCAATACCTATATTGAAATTGACCCAGTTGATACTAATAAAGAAATTACAAATCAACAAATGGATTTTGATATTCAGATTCATAAATCCGAAATTCTGACTGCTTTAGTTCCTGATTTGACAAAATTCGAACCTGCTTATTTGAATGGAAAATACAATAGTGATGCTAAAAAATTTGAGCTAAATGGAAATTTCCCTTCTATCATTTATGCAGGAATTACGATGGATTCTTTGACTATTAATGTTGATTCGGATAAAGAGGCATTGAATTATAGAATTGGAGTTGCAGAACTGACAAACGGAACTTTTCAATTCGAACATCCTCTTGTTTATGGAAAAACTGCCAATAATAAAGCTGATTTAGCTATCGATATTAAAGACAAAGAAGGAAAAGAACAATTCAAAATTACGACCTTTTTAGAACGTCCAGACACGACACAATTTATCGTTTCTCTTGCGCCAAGTCAAATTTTGAATTATGAAAATTGGAGTGTGAAAAAAGGAAATCAAATTATTTTTAGAAATACTGAAAGCGATAATTTGAGTATAAAAGATTTTATAATTGCCTATCAAGACCAAAAAATTGATATACAAACTACTCCAAATGATAAAGGCAATGATAAAAATTTAGTTGCTCGTTTTTCTAATTTCGAACTCTCTACCATTATAGATATTGCTGCGCCAAATGACACAACTCAACTAGCAGCAGGGCGATTAAATGGAAATCTAAACGTACAGGATTTTCAAACAGAAATGCAGATTTTGGCAGATTCAAAGATTGATGAACTTACCATTTTGAATAGTAAATTGGGCGATTTGTCAGTTAATGTAGACAACAAAACGTCTTTAAATCGCTATGATGTAAAAGTAAATTTGACAGGAGAAAATAAATTTGAATTGACAGGTTATTACAATGCTGCAAAAAATGCAAGTGATGCGCTCAATATGAATTTGGACATTCAAAAACTCTCTCTTCCCACTTTAGAGAATCTCACAATGGGAAATCTAAAAGATATGAAAGGAGCAGTTACAGGAAATTTAAGCATAAAAGGAACAACTGAAAAACCTGCTATTTTAGGAAAATTAGATTTTAATAAAACGTCATTTTTTCTTACTGCATCAGGAACATATCTTGATTTAGAAAAAGAAAGTATCAATTTTGATACTAATGGAATTGCATTTAAAAATTTCACTTTACAAGACAAAAAAGACAATACACTTTATGTAAATGGTAGAATAAATACGCCTACTTTTAGTGATTTGAACTTAAATTTGAACGTAAAAAGTGATAAATTTTTGTTTGTAGATTCAGAAAAAAGCACAAATCCAAAAGAAGAACAATTATTTTTTGGAAAAGCTCTAGCTTCTCTTGATGTGGATATAAAAGGAACGGCTGCAAGTCCGACCGTAACGGCAAATGTAGGCATTTTGGAAGGAACAGATTTGACCTATATTTTGCCAGAAGACGAAATAGCGACGATTGATAAAGAAGGAGTTATAGAGTTTGTAGATAGAGATTTTTATAGTGATTCGTTGGTTTCTGTTGTGCCTCTTAATGCTAGTGATACCACAGAATATGCAACCGATATGGACATACGAGCTGTCATTAAAATCAATCCATTAGCCAAAATGAAAGTTGATATTGATGAGTCTAATCAATTAGAAGTACAAGGAGGTGGAGATATTAATTTCAATTTAAATCCTAGTGGCGAAATGACCGTAACTGGGCGTTATGAGATTACGGACGGTGTTTATAAGCTCAATTTTTTTAATATTGCCAAGCGAGATTTTACCATTCAGAAGGGAAGCTCGATTACTTTGTATGGCGATATTATGAACATGAAAGCTGATATTACAGCAATTCATACGGTTGAAGCTGCTTCGTATGAACTTATGGCAAATCAACTCGGAAATGCTTCGGAAGCAGAACTCAATAAATACAAACAAAAACTACCTTTTGAGGCTGTTCTGAATATGAATGGAGAAGTTTTGAATCCAATTATTGACTTTGATATTGATATTGCAGATGAAGAACGTGGCGCAATGGGAGGAACAATAAATACTCGTTTGCAGCTTCTAAACAAACAAGAATCCGAACTTAACAAACAAATTTTTGCACTTCTTATTTTGGGAGGTTTTATTTCAGAAAATCCATTGGATAGAGCGCAAGGAGAAATGGGTTTTGCAGAATCAACGGCAAGAAATACCGTAAGTGGACTTTTGACAGATCAACTCAATAAACTTGCTGATAGAAATCTCTCTGGAATTGGTCTTTCATTTGATTTGAATTCGTATGAAGATTATTCGACAGGAGCATCACAAAGTAAAACAGAATTAGGAATCAATTTGGAAAAATCGTTTTTAGATGACCGTCTGACTTTTCAAGTAGGTACAAATGTAGATTTGGAAGGTGGCGCAGCATCAGAACAGCAACAACAGGGTTTGAGTAGCATTGCTGGAGATGTCATTATTTCCTATTTGATTACCGAAGACGGACGTTATAAAGTTCAGGTTTTTAGAGAAAATAGTTATGCTGGTGTCATTGATGGGCAAATTATTCAAACAGGTGCTTCTCTTATTTTTGTTAGAGAATACGATGAGTTTAGTGAGCTTTTCAAAAAGGATAAAGAATTAGAAAAAGTAAAACGAGAAAATAAAGAGCGTGAAAAACAGCAAAAAGAAGAGCAAAAACGAAAAAAAGAGGAGTCTAAAAAAGAAGAAGAAGTAGATTAATCGAATCTAATTTGGACGTTTTTTTGGTTTTTAGCTGCGTAGCTGCGAAATATTTGTAGAAAAAAACACAAAATTGAAATTCCAAGCTGCATAGCTGCGTAATATTACTGTTCCAATATATCAAACATTCAATATTACGCAGTTATGCAACTCTAGATAGAGGATAAACTATATTTTCTACCAATTACGCTACTCTGTAGCTAAATTTCCTTTTTAAATGTAAAAACCCTCATTTTTTGGTGCGATTAACCTAGAAAATAAGTGAAAAAGCTATCCATCAAAATTCTATTTGTTTCTATATTATTTTTGATAATACTATTTTTTTTATCAAAATTAGATTATCAAATCTTCACTTATGAGCTGCTACAATTCTATAATAAAACAGATAGAATTGATTTTTTTTGTCAAAATTTACTGACAGAAACTCGTTTTTTTATTCTAAAAGTGATTTTTGTAGGAATTTATTTTTTCTCTTCTGTTCTTTTTCTGTGGAAAGGAAAAGCGATACAAACCAATTTCATTTTTTATAAGAATAGAATTTTTAATGAAATAAAAGACAATTTAAAATCTGTTTCTAAAAAAATAAAAACGACTTGGAAACAAATTTCCATTCTTGAAAAAGCAGCTTTATTTATTCCTTTGCTTGTTTATGTTGCTTTTTGGTGGATTTATGGCTGGCAAAATGATGAGGTTTTTTCTTATACTTTCTTTGTCGATAGAGGTATTTTGGTTTGTGCTACTTATTATCCTGCGCCAAATAATCATGTTGCTTTTTTGATTTTTTCAGCAATTCTGAATAAAATTATTCCTTCTTTTTTTTCGGATTTTATTTGTTTGAAACTTCCTGCCACAGTTTCAGCAATTTTTTCTCTTTGGATGATTTGGTTCTTTTTTTATCCTCAAAATCAAAAAAGGAATCAAAAATTATTTGCTTGGTTTTGCTTTATTTTTGTTGCTTTTGATTGGGGATTTTTCTTTTATGCTACTCATGGGCGTGGATATGCCTGGGTTATTTTGTTTTTTTTGTGGTCGTCTTATGCTGTTTTTAAAATTAGTACAAGCTATTTTTCTGGCAGTTTCTCTGATACTATTCAACCTTTCAGCTACAAGAAATACTGGTTTTTGTGGTCTATTTCTATCATTTTGGGTTGTTATACCATTCCTATTTTTGTCTATGTTTGGTTGGGGTCTTTGCTTGGTTTGTGGATTATCGGAACTAATAAAATTCGAAAAGAAAGTATTCTTGTTTCTTTTATTTCTGGGATAATCATTCTGATTCTTTATTCTCCTATTTTGGTTTTTAATGGACTCTCAGCTATTATTTCTAATTCTTGGGTTGCTCCTTTGAGCTTAGAAAATTGGCTGCAAAACTTTCCTACTTATGTATTTGATGTTCATGGAATTATCGGAATTTTAGCTTTTTGCTCTTCTCTCCTTTTATTTTTTATCAAAAAAGAATTCAGAAAAGTAGCCATTTATTTTTGGTGTATTGCGTATTCTCCTTATCTGATTGTTTTTATTCAAAAAGTATTGCCGTTTGAAAGAGTTTTTTTATACCGACAAATAGCTGAAATTTTGATGCTTTGTTTTTGTATCAATATTTTAGCAGAAATTTTACTGGAAAAAGAGATACCATTTTTTTGTAAAAAAATTCTTCAAATTACATTTATTCCTTTAGCCATTTTTTATGCAAGCAACAGAATGTATGGAGAATATTATCGCTGGAATATCAAAACGAATGTTTATCAGTTTGCCGAACCGTTAGCCAAAAAAATTTACAAACAAAAACCTTCTTCTGTTCTCGTTTTAGAAGACACCTATAATGTTTTTTTGAGATATTACTTTAGAAGTGAAAATGGAAATTCTGATAGCAAAATTGATGTTTTACCTAATGATTCAATAAACTATCAAATCATCATTCTACCAAAAGAAAAAAAATTTCCACCTAAAATAAATAAAACAGATTATTCTGTTTTCTATGACGATGATTTTGTAAGCGTATTCACTCTAACTGATTAGTGATTTATTTACAGCAATTCCCAATGTAACACGATTTTGATTTAAAATCGAAAGTTTAGGCGTTTTTTAGCTAAAAAAATCAACATTTAAGAGAGTTTAAAGCCCTTGTTTCAAATTATTAAGCCCTAAAAAGACGTTTTATTGCTAATTTAATTTACATTGGGAATTGCTGATTTATTTATGATTGAATCAATACAATTACAATTAATTCTATTCATCTACTTCAAAACCGTACACTTTTTATTAAAGTTGCAGCGCAACGTAACCTTTGTAGAACTGAAAGTCGACGAAGTCAAATTTAATATAGAATAATAGTTTTAGAGCAACAGAGTTGCGAAACTTTGTCGTTTTTACTAAAAGTTGCGCTACTCTGTAGCTTTTAAAAAGAATGGTTTTTATTTTAACTACAAAGATTACGCTACTCTGTAGCTAAAATTCAGAAAAAATAAGAAGAGAAATTTAGCTTCGCTGTTCTTCGAAAAGTGTACGATTTTAAATTCATTTACTTATGGGATTCAAAGTAAAGAAGAGTAGTTCTCATTTCATTAATCTTCATTAATCATAAAAATCATTTACCAATCCTACCCTACCGAAATAGCATTTATTTATTCAGCCACCAAAGCGAAAAATTAAGTACACTAGCAAAACTAACCCACAAAATATAAGGAATCATCAAAATTCCTGCTGTCTTATGAATTTTGTAAAACTGAATAGTCGTCAGAATAATAAAAGTGAGAAGCGTAATTATTTCTATAAAAGCAAAGAAAAGCAAGTGATATTTAAAAAATAAGAACGACCAACAAAAATTCAGAACAAGCTGAATAGCAAACAAACCCAGCACAATCCTAACTTTATCGCTATTCTTTTCAAAAATTCGTTCTCGTCCGTTGTTTGTTCCTTGATGCCAAACTAAAGCTGCCGAAATTCCCATCAAAGCATATAAAATAGTCCAAACAGGAGCAAAAAGCCAACTAGGAGGATTAAAAAAGGGTTTTTCGATGGTCTGAAACCAACCTAATACGCCTTCTGCTGTGGCAATTCCTGATGTAAAACCTATAATTTCACAGATAATTACTAGAATTAGAGCTTTAATAACGAATGATTTTGTATTTTGCATAAGAGTAAAAAATAATTGAAATAAACTAATGTTTGTTAAACAACCTCTTTCTGACTTCTTTGTTGTAGTAACTAATAATTCATTTTATCCCCCCTATTTTTATGACAACTTGGACAATAGACCCAATGCACTCCGAAATTCAATTTAAAGCCAAACACATGGTAATCTCTACTGTAACAGGCTCATTTTTGGAGTTTTTTGGCAAAATGGAAAAAGTATCTGATGAAAAAACCAATTTTGAAAACTCAATAATTTCTTTTGAAGCGTAACCGAAGCAGGTGGCGTAGTGGTAAGTGATGAAGTAAAATTACTTATGAACGTGCAGGTAGCCAAAGTAGTAGAAGCAACGGCTTAAATTTAGTTGAGAATGAATAGAAGATAATAAAAAACGATATTTCTTTTTTGGAAGGAATATCGTTTTTTGTAGTTATTGAATAAACTGTTAAAAAAACCTATTCATATTCTTGTCCGTTGTAGCAAAGTCGAGTTAGATTCCTAACTTGCAATGTATTTTTATTGCTCTTTTTATTCCCACTATTTTCTGTTGCATTACATTTTCCTATGGCAAATTTAGAAAAATCAACTCCTAAAGGAGAAATATTTGACTGGAAAATACTCAAACGTATTTTCATTTTTGTAAAACCCTATCAAGGACGTTTTTATTTTATTATTTTTCTGACAGTTTTGTTGGGAATTATTGCGCCTATTCGTCCGTATCTTATCAAACTTACAGTTGATGATTATATCCTTCAAAATAATTGGGAAGGCTTAAACCTAATGCTTATTTTACTTTTGGTTTTTGCTATTGTGCAGGTGGGAGTTGAGTTTGTGCATAGTTATCTTTCAGGTTGGTTGGGTCAAAATGTAGTGCGTGATATTCGTATGCAAGTCTATAATCACTTGATGGGAATGAAACTTTCTTTTTATGACAAAACACCTATCGGAAGGCTCGTAACTCGTAATATTTCAGATATCGAAACGCTTTCAAATATTTTTACACAAGGAATTGCTAATATTTTAGGCGATATTTTACAGCTTACTTTTATTTTGGCTGCCATGTTGTATTTGGATTGGAAACTCACTTTGGTTACACTTACTGTTTTGCCTTTTTTGCTTGTCGGAACATATATTTTTAAGGAAAAAGTAAAAGATTCATTTAATGATGTTCGTACAGCCGTTTCGAATCTCAATTCATTTGTACAAGAACACGTAACAGGAATGGCGATTGTTCAGATTTTTAATAGCGAAAAAAGAGAACACAAAAAGTTTGAAGCCATTAATAAAGAACACCGAAGAGCAAACGTAAAAACAGTTTTATATTATTCACTTTACTTTCCTTTGGCTGAAATTGTGGGAGCAGCAGGAACGGGTTTGGTCGTTTGGTATGGTGCTTCTAGTGTTTTGGCAGAGCGTATTGAACTCGGAACTCTGATTGCCTTTATTTTATTTTTGGCGATGTTTTTTCGTCCTATTCGTATGATTGCAGACCGTTTTAATACACTTCAATTAGGTATTGTAAGTTCGGATAGAATCTTGAAACTTTTAGATGATGATAGTACCATTCAACACAACGGAACTTATTTTGCCAAAAACCTAAAAGGAGATATTCGTTTTGAAGAAGTTTGGTTTGCCTATAATATGGATTCTGCAAAAGGAAAATATAACGAAAATGGAGAGTTGAATACAGAAAATCCAGTAGAAATTAAGCCAGAATGGGTTTTGAAAGATATTTCTTTTGAAGTAAAACAAGGTCAGACCATTGCGATGGTAGGTGCAACAGGCGCAGGAAAATCTTCAATTATCAACCTCTTGAATAAATTTTATGAAATTCAAAAAGGAGAAATTTTTATTGATGATAGAAATTTAGAAGATTATAATCTAAATTCTTTACGCCAACATATTGGAGTTGTTTTGCAAGATGTATTTTTATTCTCAGGAACTATTATCGATAATATCACGCTACGAAATCCTGAAATTTCTTTAGAACGAGTAAAAGAAGCTGCCGAACTTGTGGGAGCAAGAGAATTTATAGAAAAACTTCCAAATGGTTTTTATTATAATGTTCAGGAGCGAGGTGCAACACTTTCAGTAGGACAGCGACAGCTTATTTCTTTTGTTCGTGCGATGGTCTATAATCCTCAAATCTTGATTCTTGACGAAGCGACTTCTTCAGTAGATTCTGAAACAGAAGAATTAATTCAAAATGCGATTGATAAAATGATGGAAGGACGAACAGCCATTGTAATTGCACACCGTTTGGCAACCATTCAAAAGGCTGATAAAATTATGGTTTTGGATAAAGGCGAAATAAAAGAAAGTGGTTCGCACGAAGAACTCATAAAATTGGGAGGATATTATAATACACTTTATGAAATGCAGTTTTTACAGGCAGAGAAAGGGTAAATTCTGAAATAGTAGTCTTTGTATTTTTTACAACAATTTTCCAAACTTTCAAACGTTTTTGATTTAGTTTTGAAAGTAGTGTCATAATTTTACTCAAATAAATGCAAAATAAGTTTGAATTCCGTTTAAATTCTCTAATTTTGTACATGATTTATAGAATATCCCTTTTGCCTTGTTTACTAAGTTATTTTCTTATTGGAAACTAGTATATGTAAATGTTGTAGTAAATTAATTTAAAGGTAAATTTCTCAAAATCAATAACTACTACACAAACAAAGTATTAAATCTAATTGCTAAACAGAATAGTGAGCTATTTTGATGATAAAATAGATTTAGTCTAATTAAAATTTCACTTTATTTCATTTTGAAATTATATTTGAAGTAAGTTTATATAAAAAATATTTCCATTTATTTTATTACTATTTATTTAATAAAATAAAGAAACAATCCTGCTACTTACTCTATTTTTATGGGTTTTTTTGATATTTTCACAAGCGACATTGCCATTGACTTAGGCACAGCTAACACACTAATTATTCATAGAGGGAAAATCGTCGTGGACGAGCCTTCTATTATTGCACTTGATAAACGAACAGGAAAAGTAATGGCTATCGGAAGAAAAGCCATGCAAATGCACGAAAAAACACACGAAGATATTCGTACTATTCGCCCTCTTCGTGACGGCGTAATTGCTGATTTTGATGCAGCTCAACAAATGATAAAAGGGCTTATCAAGATGATAGAACGTAGTCGTTTTAATCTTTCTAACCGAATTGTAATCTGCATTCCTTCTGGTATTACAGAGGTAGAAAAACGTGCCGTAAAAGAATCTGCCGAACAAGCAGGTGCAAAACAAGTCTATATGATAAAAGAACCTATTGCAGCAGCTATCGGTATCGGTATCGATATTGAGCAGCCTGTCGGTTCGATGATTGTAGATATAGGAGGTGGAACGACTGAAATTGCCGTTATTGCACTTTCAGGTATTGTTTGTGACCAATCTATACGCACAGCAGGTGATGTATTTAACAAAGATATTTTGGATTATATGCGTCGTCAGCACAACCTTTTGATTGGTGAACGCTCTGCCGAACGTATCAAAATTGAAGTAGGAGCTGCCATGTCTGAGCTTGAAAATGCACCTGATGATTATGAGGTTCGTGGGCGAGATTTGATGACAGGAATTCCAAAAGTAGTAAAAGTATCGTATAGCGAAATTGCTTTTTCATTAGATAAATCTATTTCTAAGATTGAAGAGGCTGTTTTGAAAGCTCTTGAGATTACACCTCCAGAATTGGCTGCTGATATTTATGAAAACGGAATTTATTTGACAGGTGGTGGTGCGCTTTTACGTGGACTAGACAAACGCCTTTCTCTCAAAACAAAACTTCCTATTCATATTGCAGAAGATCCATTACGTGCAGTAGTACGTGGAACAGGAATCGCTCTAAATGATGTAACTCGTTTCAAACCTGTTTTATTAGATTAAATTATAGAGAAGAGGGATTAGGGACGAGAGAAGTGGGAATTAAATAAGTTGTATTATATTTTTTAATAAATCATATTATGTTGGCTTTCAATTAGCTTTGCTGCTTTTGCAGGTCTTACTTCTAAAATCTAACTTCTTAATTTATTTAATTCTCTGTGTTTTAAAACGTAATTATAAAAGTTGAAAGAATTAATTAATTTTCTTTATCGGTTTCGTAATTTCTTACTCTTTCTTTTATTAGAAGGGGTTTGTTTTTGGTTGATTATAAATCACAATACCTATCAAAGAATTGTAGTTTTGACTTCGGCTAGTTCGGTAGTCGGAACGAGTTTGGATATGCAAAACTGGATAACTACTCGTTGGAACTTAAAAGATGAAAACGAACGGCTTTTAGAAGAAAATGCAAAACTTCATTCGCTTTTAGCTTCTCAAATTCGTAAAAATCAAGTGAATGATACATTGGCTTTTGATAAGATAGATTCTAGTTATTCTCAAAAAGAAAAAGATAGTTTACGTTTTCTGTCCTTGTCTGGAAAGTTTATAGATTTAGATTCTATGCAACTTTTATCTGTTTCAGAGTATCAACTTATTCCTGCCAAAGTAATCAAGCATTCTTATTTATTAGAACGAAATTTCTTGACTATTAATAAAGGAAGCAAACAAGGAATAAAAAAAGGAATGGGAGTCATTACAGATTCTGGTATTGTAGGAAAAGTAGAAGCTGTTTCGAATAATTATGCAACTATAAGAAGCATTTTACATATCGATTATCAAGTAGCTTCTCAAATCAAACGCAATGGAGTGAATGCTACCACACAATGGGATGGAACAGATTATCGAAATTCAAATCTTTTATATACTTCTGCAAAAGATATAAAAGTAGGCGATACAGTAGTTACGAGTGTAGAAAATAATTTTTATCCAAAAGAATTTTTGGTGGGTTATATAGAAGACGTTAAATTTACATCTGCAAAAGGAAACTTCAATGAAGTTCGTATGCGTTTGGCTACTGATTTTACAACACTTTCTTATGTTTATGTTATCGAAAATCAGTATAAATCAGAAATTGACTCTTTAGAAGAAATTACTATAGAAAAATAAAAAAATGAAATAAAAAAATGAAATAAAAAAATGAAATAAGAAAATGAACTCAAGTATAATTACTCCAGTCATCAGTTTTTTTATTTATTGGATTCTTCAAGTGCTACTTTTCAGAAATGTAGCTCTTTTTGATATGGCTTTCTGTTTTGTCTATGTGGGTTTTTTGTTGTTACTTCCTCTTGAAACAAGCCTTACTTCTCTTTTACTTTTAGGTTTTGCAATGGGATTAGCTGTGGATATTTTTTATGATACGGCTGGTGTTCATGCTGCAACCATGGTAATTATTGCTTTTATTCGCCCTTCACTTTTACAGTTTTTGCGTCCTAGTGGTGGATATGATAATGTAGAAAGTCCTACGCTTTCCAAACTAGGCTTTAATTGGTTTATAATTTATGCAGGAATTACCTTATTATTTCATCATTCTATTTTATTTTTGATACAAGGAAGTAATTTTTCACTTTGGTTTTCTAACTTTTTTTCCATCTTAGCGAGTACAGTTTTAAGTTTGTTTGTTCTTGTAATCGGACAGTTTTTGTTTTATAGAAGCCGATAAGAATACGTTAGAAATAAAAACTACAAAAATTGCATTTATCAGATTGAATCCAAGTTATTCAAAAAACACATCTATTTTTTAACACTAAAAAAGCCTTTTTTGCTATAAAAGTCGTATCTTTGCAGCCAAATCAAAAACCTTCTTGTTGAACGTTTACTTTACTAACTATCAACAACTTAAAAGATTAGCCGTTATTGGTACTCTCACCAATAACATAGATTTTTACAACTATGGCTGCTATTTATCGCAAATTCGGAATTACTACAATTATTGCTGTTTACCTGCTTATTTTGGTGGGTGGAATTGTGCGTAGTACAGGTTCGGGAATGGGTTGTCCAGATTGGCCCAAGTGTTTTGGACAGTATGTTCCACCAACAGATATTAGTGAACTTCCAGAAGATTATAAAACTATTTTTGCTGTTCAAGGTCGTGAAATTGCAGATTTTAATGCTGTTCATACGTGGATAGAATATTTGAATCGCCTTTTGGGTGCACTTATCGGACTTTTTATTCTGATTACGGCTGTACTATCCGTTTCATTTTGGAAGAAAGATAAAATTATTACAATACTGTCTATTTTGGCTCTAGTTGGAGTACTTATACAGGCTTGGCTGGGCGCAAAAGTAGTTTCGACAGACTTACATGAAGGAATGATAACCATTCACATGGTAATGGCTCTTGTCATTGTTGGACTTTTGATTTATACGGTTGTTCGTTCGTACAATGGCGTTTTGAAAACTGAAAAGATAAATACTTCAAAAGTAAATTTGATTGCTTTTGCAAGTGCAGGAATTGCTTTTGCTCAACTGACTTTGGGAACTCAAGTAAGAGAAAATGTTGATAACGTTTCGAAAACGCTAGGAGAAAGCTTACGAAGTGAATGGATAGAAAATATAGGAATGACATTTTATATACACCGTTCTTTTTCAATTTTAGTTTTACTTCTTCATGTAGGTCTGATTTACTCACTTTGGAAAAATGCCCCTAAAAACGGACGTATTCAAACGCTTGGAAAAAGTCTTCTTGCTATCCTAGTTATAGAAGTAATTACAGGAGTTATTATGGCGTATTTTGCCATTCCAAAACCCTTACAACCTATTCACATGCTTTTGGCTTCCGTAGCTTTGGGCATTCATATTCTACTTATTTTATTTATTAATTTTGAGTTTTTATTCAAGTCGTCGGTGAGGACAACAACAACGGCAAGAGGAAACACGACCAACAGATAGAATCAAAATACTATTTTGATATAAAACAAAAAATTAGAAAAATATACCATTGTTCGTGTCCTCACGAGCGATAAGTACAAAAAAATATACATTATGCTTACCCAAACCGATAATCTCACTTTGGCCATAAACTTAGACCTTCCAGAATCTCCAGCAGACAAACATAACACAGATGTTATTCATGCAGAAACCTCAAAACTAAAAGCCTTTTTTGCGCTTTTGAAGTTTCGTTTGTCGGCTTTGGTTGTTTTTTCTTCTGCTATTGGTTATGCTTTGGGAGTGGATGAAATTACGGATTGGAAACGATTTTTAATTTTTTGCTTTAGTAGTTTTATTATTACAGGCTCTGCCAATACTATCAATCAAGTTATTGAAAAAGAGTATGATAAAGACATGAAGCGCACCAAAACTCGTCCTATTCCAACAGGAATAATTTCTCAAACAGAAGGAATTATCTTTGCTATTATTTTGGCAATTATTGGAGGTGTTTTGCTGGTTACTTTTGTCAATTCTCTGACGGCTGCTTTGGCTTTGCTTTCGCTCTTTTTGTATGCGTTTGTTTATACACCTTCCAAACGAATTTCTTCATTTTCGGTCTTTATTGGGGCTTTTCCCGGTGCTTTTCCTCCACTTATCGGTTGGGTAGCTGCGACAGGAGAAATTTCTCAATTTGGACTTATTCTTTTTGCTATTCAATTTATATGGCAGTTTCCTCATTTTTGGGCGATTGCTTGGCTTGGAAACGATGATTATGTAAAAGCAGGTTTCAAAATGCTTCCTAGTGGAGGCAAAACATTGAGAACTTCGATTCAAATCTTGACTTATACATTATTTTTATTGCCTATTGGACTTATGCCTTATGTATATGGAATGTCTGGCAAAATTTCGGCAATAATTATTTTTGTTTGTGGACTTTTATTTTTAGTTCCTGCGTCGCTTTTAGTCAAAAAAGGAGATAACAAATCAGCTCTAATGCTTATGTTTTCGTCCTTTTTCTATTTACCTATTGTTCAATTAGCTTTATTATTTGATAAGCTATAATATGTCGCTCGTGAAGACACGAGCAACGGATATATTAAAACAATTTAGTACAACTACATATTTCAAAATACCATTGTTTGTGTCCTCACGAGCGATTTAATCTATATTAAAATCAATTTACAAAAATGACAACGACAAAAAATATATACATAGAAGAGCAAGAAATAACCACAATGCACCCAAAACGATTTAATGTTTGGTTGTTTATTGTCAGTATAATTATGCTTTTTGCTGCCCTTACTTCGGGTTATATCGTAAGACAAGGCGATATTTTGAAAGAATGGCTCGTCTTTGATTTGCCTTCGCTTTTTTATTGGAGTACAGGAGTGATTTTAATTAGTAGTGTTACGATGCACTGGGCATATATTGCTGCTAAGAAAAATGAAATCGGACAAGTAAAAATTGGTCTTTGGCTTACTCTTGCTTTAGGATTTGTGTTTCTGTATCTGCAACTAAAAGGCTGGGGACAGCTTGTAGATTCAGGCGTTTTCTTTGCTGGAGAAAAAAGTAATCCTGCTGGTTCGTTTATCTATGTGATTTCTGGACTTCACGGAACGCATATTCTTGCCGGTTTGGTATTTGTTGCCATTACACTTATTAGAGCCATGAACTCAAAAGTCCATTCAAAAAGCACCAATACGATTGCTATGTGTATGACCTTTTGGCATTTCCTAGACCTTCTTTGGGTGTATTTATTTTTCTTCTTCTATTTCTTTAAAGATGGATTGAATTAATATCTCAAAAATCTGAAAACTTAAAACGGATATTCTTCATCACAAGAATATCCGTTTTTTTTCGCACCTTAAAAGGTACGGTACAATTTTCTCACGCTAAAACGTAAGCTACTTTATTCTTTTAAACTCACTTTCTTTAGTTCTCCTGTTGGTGTCAGAATATAAATAATTTTATCGTCTTTTTCTTGTGGTAAAATATAGCGAACCTTCAACGTAAAAAATAACTGAACAGCAGGTTCTAAAATGGTCGGATTGATGATACATTCAATTTTATCATAATCAAGTTTTTCATAGAAAGCACTTGGAGTACGATTTTCATCATTTATTTTTGAGTTTTTAGAAAAAGAAGTTTTTCCTTTCGAAATAGCTTCATACGAACGGTATCTATCAAAAGGAAAAAAAGTGTGAAAATTTTCATCGGCTATTTTTTCAGCTTTGGATAATTTTATATTCAAACTATCATAGATTTTTTCTTTTTTGGTAATGATTTCAAAGGCTTTTTTGCGTAATTTTTGATATAAAATATCTGTATCTTTTATAAAATATTCTACTTTAGATAAATCATAAATTTCATTTTCGGCTGCTTTTGCTATGATTTTATCCAAAATTTTATTGTCTTTAAAACGAACATGAACATTCTTTTTTAGCTCAAAGCCCACAGGAACTTCATTATACGTTCTACTAAAAAGTTTTTTATCAATGTCGTATTCGTACTCTGGAACAAGCGAAAGAAAATCAATAATCATTTCGTCTTCTTTTATTCCTAATTCTTGCAATTCTTTCTGAAAATCAGCTATTCGTTTGTCCATATTTTGCTGAACTTCTTTCAAAATCTTTCCTTTTTGTTCGATATGAAACATAGCCACATATTCATCTGCCGTTACGTTCATCAAAACGGTTGCTTCTAATTGCTGTACATTGTTACTAAAAATAGTTGCGCTTGGAAGGTCTTGAGTAGGTTTTTGGTCAGAATCATATTCTGAATTACTGTAATTATAATTGGCTCTATTTTGAGCAAAAGAAACAGAACTAAAGAAAAATAAGATAAAAAATACAGATAAAAATTGTCGTTTTGTAGTTTTCATAAAAAATAAAGTAAATTTGGTAAAAGAAAATTAGTTTTAAACCCTGAAGGTTTGGAATACTGCACCCTGCTTTTTTTATTAAACACAGAGTTACAGAGAACACAGAGAATGAAACCTGATAAAGCAGCGAAGCTACATACGTTTTTTATAAATAAATTACTATTAAATTAGCTTATTCAAAGAGTGTTTTGTATTATCTGTATTTTTAAATCCTGTCAATCCTACTAATCCTTAACTAATCATACATTACAAAAAATAGTAGGGTACAGTAGGTTTGGAATAAAATAGAACAAAAATGATAAATCTCTCCAATTTACAAAAAGATAAGGTTTCGACGGCGCAAGTCATTGCAGATATTGGTGTTTTGATATTGGTTTTGATTAATCTTACGCTGATTCTTTTTAATTTTTTATTTAGTGCTGAGTTAGTTCAAGATTTTCTCAAAACCTATTTGACTGGCTTTTATGATTTTTATACTATCTATATTTTCAAGAATTTTGCGCTTATCGATTTAGTTTTTGTAGGAATTTTTATTTCTGATATTATCGTTCGTTGGGCGATTGCTATTTATTTGAATACCTATCACCGTTGGTTTTTTTATCCTTTTATTCATTGGTACGACGTTTTGGGCTGTTTGCCTTCCTTTCGTTCGTTGCGTGTGTTGCGTTTGGTGGCTATTCTTTACAAACTGCATACTATGGAAGTTATTAATCTTTCGAATACCTACATTTATAAAACACTAGGAAAATATTTTTCCATTTTTGTAGAAGAAGTTTCGGATAGAGTGGTAATAAATGTTCTGAATGAGGTGCAGGTAGAAGTAATGAAAGGAAGTCCGATTGTAGAAAAAATAGTGGAGGATGTAGTTCAGCCTCGTTCAAATTTATTGACTACTTGGATTACAAAACGTGTACAGGTAGTTGCAGCACAAAATTATCCGACTTATAAATACGAACTTCGTCGCTATGTAGAAACGCTTATCAATGAAGCTGTAGAAAAAAATGCAGAAATAAAAACGATAGGAAAAGTACCCATTATGGGAGAATTTATTTCTCAAAACCTAGAAAGAGCAATTGCAGATATTGTTTTTAATGTCGTCAATCAGCTTGTCGAAGATGCCACAACAACTGAAGATAATAGAATTTTGAAAGAAGTAACTGAAATTTTGGTCGAAGCCTTACTCATCGATGCAAAATCTCAAGAACAGTTCGGAATGATAACCAAAGGAATGATAAGTGAAGCCTTAGAACTCATCAAAAAACAAGTCGCTATCAAACAATGGCAACTCAAAGAATTAGAAGAAAAAGAATTTGGTTTTAGCCCCCCAGCTCAAGAAAAAATAACAGATATTGAAGAAGAATGGAAAGCCGAAAAAACAGGGATTCAACCAAATAAAAATCCAAAACGAAAATAAACATAATAAATCAAGTGCCAACTTGTCCGAAATTGGTAAAAAAAATTAAAAGAACTACCTTTGTAAATTAATAAAATCTACTTTTGTACGATTTTAGACATAAAATAGCTCATAGTTTGACTTCATCGATGGCTTCGCCGTTCCAAACTATCAGAAAAACACACATTGAATATAAAATCTCATTCAAACAGTTAAAAACTGTTTGCTACATAATACATATTAAATTATAAATTTTGGATATACAAGGAGTAATTATTGGCATTTTGCAGCTTTTGGCTTCGCTTTCTATTTTAGTAGGATTGCACGAATTGGGGCATTTGTTGGCAGCAAAATATTTTGGAATTAGAGTAGAAAAATTTTCTATTGGTTTCCCACCAAAAATATTTGGTTTCAAATATGGAGAAACGGAATATTGTTTGAGTGCATTGCCTTTGGGTGGTTACGTCAAAATTACAGGAATGATAGACGAATCATTGGACACCGAACAACTAAAAAGTGAGCCACAACCGTATGAATTTCGCTCAAAACCAGCTTGGCAGCGTCTTATCGTAATGCTTGGAGGAGTTATTTTTAACGTCGTTTTGGGTGTTTTGATAATGATTGCCATTGCGTTTACGTATGGCGAAAAATACATTCCAATAGACGAAGTAAATAAATACGGAATTGAAGTAAATGAGCTTGGAAAAACTCTTGGACTTCAAACAGGCGATAAAATCATCAATATCAATGGCGAAACACCAAAGTCGTTTAGAGATTTATTAGACCCAGCTTTTATCTTAAATGATGATTCGTATTATACAGTAGAAAGAAACGGTCAAGAATTAAAAATTCCGATTACAAGTGAGTTTTTGCAGATTTATAGTTCGGATAAAGATGAAGCAAAAGGATTTTTGACGATGCGTGATGGAAAATATCCTTTCTTGATTGGCGCAATCGCACCAAATAGAAATGCCGAAAAAGCAGGACTAAAGACAAAAGATAAAGTCATAAAAGTAAACGAAACACCAACGCCAGACTTTGATACTTTCCAGCAAATGCTACATCAAAACGCAGGAAAAACACTTACTTTTGTAGTAGAAAGAGATGGAAAGACAATGAATTTGCCTGTAAGTGTTGCAGCAGATAGCACGATTGGAGTAGGAATAAGCAATGAAATCAATTTTATACAGCGTCCGTATAGCTTCTCAGAGTCTTTACAAGTAGGAACAGAAACTGCTTTTGGAGTAATTGGAGTACAAGCGATGGCATACAAAAAGATGGCAAAAGGTGATATTAATGCGTCTGACTCACTTAGTGGACCTATTGGAATGGTTATGATTTTCGGAATGGAATTCGATGCGTATCGTTTTTGGAGAATCACAGGATTTTTGTCAATGGTTTTGGCATTGATGAACCTTTTACCAATTCCTGCCCTTGATGGTGGACATGTTATGTTCCTTTTGTATGAAATGATTACAGGTCGTCCTCCTTCAGATAAATTCTTAGAGGTAGCTCAAAAAATAGGAATGGTTCTTATTCTTTGTTTGATGATTTTTGTTTTTGGAAACGATATTTGGAAAATTATTAAAGGATTTTTATAAAAAGTAGCTCATTTTTGTAGCTTACGCTTTAGCGTGAGAAAACTGTATCGTACCTTTTAAGGTGCGAAAAAACCATTTCTGAACTAAAAATATTAGTTTGGAAATGGTTTTTTTCTTATTTGAAATTGATTATTAAATACTCTGTTTCTTCTTGCTTTTGATACTTCCCTTCTTTAACATTTCTACTTGCTTTTTTGCTTCCTCTAAGGTAGTTGGCGATTGATTGGATAAGATTTCCTTCCCTAGACGATTCATTTCCTGAAATGATATTTTGTAATTCTCTTTTGATTTCATAATTCATTTTAGTTTATGATTTAAAATTAATTTTACTATTCTATAACCGACTGAAAAACAACCTCTAACATACGTGTACGAATTCCTTTAGTAACTAATTTTCTATTGGTTTCGTCTGGATAAGTTCGGTTTGCTAAAAATATAAAAACGATTCCTTTGTCTGCATCTGCCCAAGCAGCCGTTCCTGTAAAACCTGTATGCCCAAAGGTATTTTCAGAAGCATAAATTGTGGCAGGAATTTTTTTCCCTTTTATAGACATATCAAAACCTAATGCCCTTCTACCTCCCTTCAATTGTCTGGATGTAAACTCATCAACAACTTCTTTATCAAAATACTGAATGCCTCCATAATTTCCACCTTGAAGAAAAGTTTGCATCAAAATACCAATGTCATTGGCATTGGCAAAAGTCCCTGCATGACCACTTACACCACCCAAAATAGCTGTTGAATAATCATGGACAATTCCACGAACTTCATCTTTTCGGAAAATATTATCTACCGAACTTGGTACAATTTTTTTAGAATTATGTTTGTATAAAGGGTGATAACTTAGCGTAGAAAGTCCAAGCGAATTATAAAAATTATTTTCAACAAAATAGTCTAATGAAGTACCCGAAACTCTCGCTACAAGTTGATTCAACATATAAAAACCTCTATCACTATAACGGTAACTGTACGAACCATCAGCACGTTTATTTCGCATAGGCGATTCAATTACCCAGTTCCAAATACTATCTTTTATTCCTGCTTTTGCATAGATATTGGGCGCAATTTCTTCACAATATTCTTCATCACAAGTAGCACTATAAAACTTAGAATAATTTTCTTTATTTGAAAAAGTTTCGAACCACCCCGGCATATTTCCATGATAACCTCCTCTGTGCATCAAAAGCTGACGAGCCGTAACCTCTCCTTTTTCTGAACTGTCTAACTCTGTCAGATACGTAGAAATAGGAACATTTAAATCTATTTTTTTCTCATAAACAAGCTGCATCATAGCAGGAACAGTCGCCACAATTTTAGTAAGCGAAGCCAAATCATAAATCGATTCATTTTCTACTTGTTGTTTTTTATCGTACTTGAAATGTCCATACGATTTTTGAAAAATGACAGTCGTGTCTTTTATGATAATGACTTGACAACCCGGAGTTGCTCTGTATTTTATGGCTTCATTTGCTAACCAATCAATTCGTTCGTTAAGATATTTAGAGTTCATTCCTGTTCCCTCTGGATAATCTGAATATTTCAAACGCTCTAATGATTTTGTAGTAAATCCGTCGCCTTCTTTGATTTTATCCCCTGCCGAAACGGGTACTCGTCCTTGTGTTTTTACTGCCCCAAACAGAACTTGTGGAACAGCTTTTTGCATAATATCATTTTCTACATAAGCAGCTACCAAATGTTTTTGGTCTTCAAATTTTTCTAAACTATAAGCATGTCCAAAATCCACCACTACTACATTTTTGCCTAAATCCTGTAATTCTTTTACAAACTTTTGAGTCGCTGCCGAAATGCCAAAACTAGCACTAACAGAATATTGATTGATACCAAAAACGCCTACAATAATTATATTTTTATTAGATAATTTTGCTTTTGCAGCCGAAAAAGCCGAATTAGAAACAGCAGGAATCACTACATGCTCAAAAGGGGCATAATTGGAAAGCATTTTTTGAAACGCATTTCCTTCTTTTTCATTAATTACAACAGAACCAAAAGAAAGCGTATCTAATTTTTGAAAAGGAATTAAATTATTATGATTTCTGACAATCGTAACAGCTTTTTGATGCAATTTTTCATTCAAAATAGTTGCCTTTGGATTATTCAAATCGGCATCTAAGCCTTTTAATTCTATGGGTTTGAAGTCGTTTAAGCCTACAAAATATTTTGCTCTCAATACTTTTTTTACTCGCTCTTCAATTTCAGCTTCAGAAATTTTGCCTTCTTCTACTGCTTTTTTAATGAGTGCAATTCCTTTTGGAATATTTGCAGGATACAACAAAACATCATTTCCAGCCAAAATAGCCTGTACATTTCCTTCATCTGGCGTAAAATTAGCCGATAAGCCTTTCATATTCATGGCATCTGTAAAAATAAGTCCATCAAAACCCAATTCATTTTTGAGTAAATCTGTAACTACATTTTTGGATAAGGTTGTAGGAATAGCTGACGTGCTATCATAAGCAGGAACGTTTAGATGAGCCACCATAACAGACAAAACTGAATCAGCAAAAAGACGTTTGAAAGGATATAATTCAATATCAGATAAGCGATTTTTATCGTGCTTGAGTTGTGGAAGCGTGTAATGTGAATCCGAATCTGTATCGCCATGACCAGGGAAATGTTTGGCTGTTGCGATTATTCCACCGTCTTGCATTCCGTTTGTGTAAGCAATTCCATTTTTGGCTACTCTGTATTTATTTTCTCCAAACGAACGAGTACCAATAACAGGATTTTTTGGGTTGCTATTGACATCAATAACAGGCGCAAAATTGACATGCACTCCCAAACGCAAACACTGACGAGCAACTTCTTTTCCCAAATCATAAACGGCAAGCGAATCATTCATCGCTCCCAAAACCATCTGACGAGGATAGCTAATTGTATTTTTTAGTCGCATGCCTAAACCCCATTCTGCGTCCATCGCAATCAGAAGAGGAATAGTTGCTTTTGCTTGATACCGATTGGTTAGTTCGGCTTGTTTGGTTGGTGTTCCTTGAAAAAATATAAGTCCACCTATTTTGTATTTTGTAATAAAATTATCAATTTCTTTATAATGACTTTCATCTCTGTTTGAATAGGCTGCAATCATAAAAAGTTGAGCTATTTTTTGCTCTACATCCAAATTAGAGAGTTTTTGATTGACCCATTTTTCTCGTTTATCCCAATTAATATTATCAATACGTTGTTTTTCTTTTGCTACGGCTTTGGCTATAATTTGTGCGCTTGTAATATTTTGGGCAAAAAGAGGAATTATAAAGAAATAGCATAGAATACTAAATACTATATTTTTTTTAAATTTAAAACTATTTTTTATCATTGTTATTTTTACTAAGGAAGAGGGAATAAATAAACAATTAAAGATTGTTGGGGGTAACTTTAAAGAAAAAGTTTGACTAACAAAAATAATTCAATAATTATTCCTAAAAAAGATAAATAACACAGAGTTAAAATTATAAACCTGTTCGAACTTTTTATTTGTCTGTCTAATTTTATTTTTCAAACCTAGTTTGTGTAGGGACGATGCACTGTCCCTACTAGAATGAAGATAACAGAGTAAAAGTTTATTCCATAAACAATTATTTTTTTGTTGGTGTCGCCACGCTAAAACACCAACAAAGGTTGTGTTATTTTAAACAACTTCCTTGTTTTTTATTGTCTTTTGCAACTTTACCAACCATTAAAATAACAACTTTATATTTTGATAACTGATTTTCTATTAATCTGTAAAAGAACAATCAGACCAATAATAAAGAAAATAGTAAGGGCAAAAATACCATTTCGCATCGATTCAGAATAATCTTCAATAAGTGCAAAAACACCCATTCCAATAGAAGTCGAAAGACGGTCGGCTACATTGAAAAAACTAAAATAAGAAGCTGTATCAGGCGTATCTTTTGGTAAAAGTTTGGAATAAGTAGAACGAGAAAGTGACTGAATACCTCCCATTACCAATCCAACCAAGATAGCTAAAGCATAAAAATGCTCTGCTGTTTGGACAAAATAAGCCAAAATACAAATCAGAATCCAAAGGACAATCAAGAGAGTAAGTGAAAAAATATTTCCTTTTTTATCAGAGATTTTAGCAAAAAGATATGCGCCCAAAATTGCGACTACTTGGATAATCAAGATAATAGCGATTAGATTTGCCGTTTCTAAGTGTAATTCTTTTTCTCCAAAAAGCGAAGCCATAAACATAACTGTCTGAACGCCCATATTAAAGAAAAAAAATGAAATCAAAAACTTCAAAAGAGAAGGTAATTTTTGAGCTTCTTTCCAAACCAAATTCAATTCTTCAAATCCTTTTTCGAACCAATTTACTTTCACAGGATTAGAAGGAGGGTTGTCTTTTAAGAAATAAAATGGAATTTGAGCAAAAACAATCCACCAAATACCCACCGAAAGAAACGACCAACGAGAACCCTCAGCAGCATCAGCAAATCCAAAAAATTCAGGTTTTAAAGTCATTCCAATATTTATAATCTGTAAAAGAACACTTCCAATATATCCAAAAGCAAAACCTTTTGCACTTACCGAATCAAATTTGTCTTCTGTTGCTATTTCTGGCAAAAAGGCATTATAAAAAATCATTCCCCCTGCATACCCAATACTTGCCACACCTGCACAGATAATTCCTAGTTCTACATTTGTTCCATCAAAAAAGAATAAGCACAAACACGCACCAGCCCCCAAATACGTAAAAAACTGCATAAAACGTTTTTTCGTTCCTCCATAATCTGCCATAGCTGAAAGAGGAGGCGAAATGGCTGCAATAATCAAATAAGAAAGTGCAATAGCATAAGAATACAAAACTGTATTTTCGATACTTATTCCAAAAAAATCCACCTTTTCGCTTCCAAAAGCTGCTCGTGTAGCTTGATTGAAAAAAATAGGAAAAATAGTAGTTGTGATAACAAGGTTATACACCGAGTTTGCCCAGTCGTAAGTAGCCCACGCATTGATTATACGAGGGTTGTTTTTAGGCATTGGAGGATTTTTTCTCATAATTAAAATTTGTATATGCAAAACTCCAAGGGTCTTGAAGCCCCTTAGGTTTTAAAAATTTATGATAAAATGGCTAACGCTTGATTTTCTTTCTCTCTCATCAGTTGTTTGTCTTCTTCTGAATGGTCGTCATAACCTACCAAATGCAAAAGACCATGCACCATAACCCGATGAGTTTCTTGTTCAAAAATAGTTTTGAGTTCTTTTGAGTTTTCTTTTACTCTTTCGACGCTGATAAAAATATCGGCTTCCAAAACCTGTTCTTCTTCAGAATTATCAAATGTAATAATATCAGTATAAGTGTCATGATTCAAATATTCCATATTAATTTTATGTAAATACTGATCATCACAAAAAATATAATTGATTGCTGCAATGACAAAGCCTTCTTTATTGGCAACTTTCTGAAGCCAATTACTTGTTTTTTCTTCATTTTCTAATTGAAAATCAATTTTTTCACTAAAAAAATTGATAGGTAATTCTTTTTCTTCCATGTGTTTATGATGTCGTTGGTGAGGACACCAACAACGGTAATAGTAAAGTTTACGATTTAGAAGTAGTTATAAATGTAGTTACAAAGTTTAGATTATACAACTTGAAACATAATATCGGAACGCAAAACATATTTTGTTCCTTTTGAACCAGCTTTTCCTTCCATACAGATATTTTTTTTGAATTGGAAAAAACTGTGTGGAAGGGAAAGGCAAGCCATTTCCCTACAATTATAAAATTAATAAAGCGACATCTTGAGATGCACCCAAACAAATAAATTTACGAATAAAAATTAAAAAAGCCTTATATCTAAAAACTTAGACCTAAGGCTTTTTTATAAGTTCAATTTTCCCTTAGCAATCGTCTGTAAGTAGTCAGACACAATTATACTAACTTTTTTGTATCTTTGTCCTATGCAAGGAAAAAAACGTTTTATTACTCTTACGAGTGAGCAGGAAACTGCTCTCCAATTAGGCTGGAAAACAGGCAA
>Ga0210042_1000766_pt1 | contig 28333 bp, 25 predicted proteins | sample CryGeymeta201518_FD_183982 | JGI IMG/M metagenome (GOLD analysis project Ga0210042, IMG submission 183982) | Groundwater microbial communities from Crystal Geyser aquifers in Utah, USA - Crystal Geyser metaG 2015-18 (SPAdes) (version 2) | ecosystem: Environmental > Aquatic > Deep subsurface >... | reverse complement strand
TTAGATAGGCATACAAAAGGTAATGTGCCTGCAACAGCGAATCGCTTGCCGGTAACATTAGAGTTCTACTTTGCAACCGAAGATAAATACAAAGCATTTGAATTTGAGAAGTATCTTAAATCAGGACCAGGTCGAGCATTTATAAATAAACATTTTGTTAAAATAGGTTAACCCTTATTAATAAAGTACTAAAGCCAAACTTTTTAACGCCTTCTCTTTTTAATAAAATGATAAATAGTAAATGCAAAAACTACAACCAATATAAGCAAGAGTGACGGAAATAATATTTTATTGATATTGGTTTGTTGCCAACTATTGCCACACAACAATCTTTCATAAAAATTTTCTACTCCTATTAAACAATCGCTTTTATAATCTATCCCATAGTTTTTTGTTAAAAAGTTTATAATTTCAGCCAACGCGTTCTTATACGAAGTATTTTTATAATCATAATGTTAGCCAAATACTAAAACTTTGTCCGAATTCTCAACCATTTTGAGCAAGTCAGACATGGTGGAAATAGGGCAAATTTTGCTTTTTTCCTTGCCTCGTACCTTGAGGCAACTGCCACAAGCGTAGATCTCACCCTTCAAATCTTTGAATTCCGACACTTTTGCCGAAACGTCAAAATCTTTACTGTCGGGGATGGTATCAAGCTCCGACCCTTCACTCATCAAAAAGATTTCAACTTGATGATTAGCTCTGAGCGCGGTAATCCCGAGGCGGAATGCATTCCACGCATGCTCCGGTTTATTGGATTGTAGAATTATGCCGAGTTGCATAAACGCATTACATACTAAATACTGATCTTTTACCTTTTACATGGACTGCACAGTAAAATTAAACATCCCCATACTGCAGATTCCTTGCATTTCGTCTCCTTTTTTAAGTGTTCCCAAATCAATCACTTCTTCACCTGTCGGCTGGAGAATCTTCTGAAAGCCAACTTCTCTAATTACCAGAGATGCCGAGCAATCATAAGTGCCGCTTGTTTTTACTATGAGTTTTGTTGGTATATCGGGTTGTACTACCGAAGTGCGTGGTGAATACCCACCCCGTGCCATCACCGTGACGTATTGGATGCCATCACGAATTTCGACATTTTGTGATTGTGGAATTTCTCCGCCAACACTTTCTGATGAAGCAGATTCGTCAAATACAAAGTAGAGTGTTCCGCCAACAATCGCGAGGCTGATAATAATTGAAATGATTGTATTCTTTTGCATGGATGTTAGCTAGTAAATTATATATTAAATAATGGATTGATAACGCCGAGTCCCGCAAGTCCCGCGAGCAGGGCAAAAATGCCGAGCCCGATAACTACGATTCCCGCTGATTTGAAAAAAAGCGGTGCATGTTTTGATTGAGCAAATGACGCAGGGCCAAATGACAACAGCGCGAGCATTGGTAATGTGCCTAGAGCAAATGCTGTCATGATCGTAAGTCCCGAGAAAAACGAACCGCTTGAAAGCGCGACGACCTGCATCGCTTGAGTAAATCCGCAAGGTAGGAAAAATGTACCCACTCCAACCAAGAATGGCGCTATTGTCTTATGCTCAATCTTGCGGAAGAAACTAAAAACTCTTGAAGGTAGAGAGATAATATTTCTCTCAAACACTCCTACAAGGTTAAACCCGAGTAAAATCATCACGACTGATGCAATAATTCCGAGCATCGCGGTAATGGTAAAATTTATACCAATCGCACTCCCGATGGCGCCGAGAACACCACCAAGTATTGCAAAACTAACTAGTCTTCCGCCATGGAAAAGCATCATCGGTTTTACATCACTTATTTTGTCTTGAGATACTGTTGCGGAAAGAGAGAGTACAAGCCCGCCAACAATCGCGAGACAGCTTGAGACGGACGCGACGAGACCAATGATAAAACTGGTGACTGGTGTTATTGTTCCGCCTAAACCAAAGTTCAGTATCCCTGATTTTTGTACGATGAAGAACAAGGCGAGGAACGCCAGACCAATCGGCAATGCTTGCCAAATAACTCCATTATCTCTTCGCACCTTCGCCTTTTTCTCTAGAGAAAACGTATAACCATTATGTTTTACTTTTTCGCTCAAGATTCTTGCGAGTTCGTCGTTGCTATCAGTTAGTTCTGTATCAAATGACACAGTTTTTTCTTTCAAATCTACATTGGTATTTTTAATTCCCATCTGCTCATTCAAAACATCTTCAATAAGAATTTTGCACGATGCACAATGTGTACCACTGACGTGAAGTGTTATTGTTTTCATAGTTTTTTTGCCTTAATTCGTAATGAATTTGACACGACCGATACTGACGACATCGCCATCGCGAACCCCGCAAAGACTGGTGAGAGAAGCCAGCCCAATATCGGGTAGAACAATCCTCCCGCAAGCGGAATACCGACAACGTTATAGATAAATGCCCAGAATAGATTTTGCTTAATTCCTAGCATCGTCATTTTAGAAAGCTTGACCGCCTTGGTGAGTTTGGCAATATCGCCGCCAAGAAGCGTAATCCCTGCTGAATCAATCGCTACGTCTGTACCCGTACCCATAGCAATACCAACATCAGCCTGGGCGAGCGCGGGCGCATCGTTCACGCCATCGCCCGCCATGGCGACGACATTGCCCTTACTTTGCAATTCTTTAACGATACGCAATTTATCCTCCGGCATTACTTCCGCAATAACTTCGTCAATGCCAACCAAACCACCAATATATTCACCAGTATTTTTATTATCGCCAGTGAGCATTATCACTTTTTTACCGAGTTTGTGCAGTGATGCAACTGTTTCCCTCGCTTCGTCTTTGACCTGATCGGCAACATAGACAATCGCGAGTACGTTTTTTGTATCAGTAAGAATCACAGGAGTTTTACCTTGCCTTGTCTCCTCATCAATATGTTTCGCGTCGAAACTGATATTAAAATCAACAAGAATTTTTGTGTTACCTGCAAAATATTTTTGATTTGCAACTATCCCTTGCAATCCCTTTCCTCTTATATTTTCAAACTGCTCAATATTTTTCAATACAATGTTTTTTTCTTTTGCATAGGTAACAATAGCGTGAGCGATAGGATGTTCCGATCTTGATTCAAGTGTCGCCAGAATTGAAAGTATTTCATCATTAGTTTTGTCACTTTTGTTTTCAATCTTACTAAGCTCCGGTTTCCCATTGGTGATGGTTCCCGTCTTATCAACCACTATCACACCCGCCTTATGCAGTGTTTCTAGGGTAGCGGCGTCTTTGATGAGAATACCGTTTTGCGCACCTTTACCAACTCCAACGATAATCGCCGTTGGTGTTGCGAGTCCTAGCGCGCATGGACAAGCAATAACAAGGATACCAACAAACGAAGTGAGGGCAAACCCTAGTGCTTGTGCAAATCCAAAGACAGGAATACCAAAGTAAAGCCACGCACCAAATGTAAGTGTGGCAAGTACAAGCACTACAGGGACAAAAATAGAAGAAATTTTATCCGCAAGTGCCTGAATCGGCGCTTTGCTTCCTTGCGCTTCCTCTACCATTTTTATGATATGCGATAGTAACGTTTCCGAACCAATCTTGGTCGCTTTGAAATTAAATGTTCCCGAGGTATTGATAGTTCCCGCAACTATTTGCGCATTAAGACTCTTTTCAACTGGAATCGGCTCACCAGTGAGCATTGACTCATCAACAAATGATGAGCCGGAAACGACAACACCATCAACCGGAATTTTTTGCCCTGGCTTTACTATGACAATATCGCCCAAAACTACTTGGTCAATTGCAATCTCTATTTCTTTTGCGTTGCGCACAACAAGCGCAGTTTTTGCTTGAAGTCCAAGCAATTTTTCAATTGCATCGCCAGTTTTTATTTTTGACTTAGCTTCTAGATATTTTCCAAGCGCAATAAATGTAATTACGACGATGGTGACATCATAGTAGGTATATTCGACATTCACATATGGCGCGAGAATTTTGTCAAAAGCGGAAATGATGAAGCTGTACAAAAATGCCACAGAAGTACCGAGACCGATCAAAGTGTCCATGTTTGCCTTGCCGTATCGGAAAAAACGATATACCCCAACAACGTACGGCTTACCAATCGTGGCAAAAATAAATGTGGCAAAAATAGGGAGAAGGTGATGAAAGAATTCGTAGATTGTTTCGGGCATTGCGGGTACGATGCTGTACTTTCCAAAAATTTCCCATGCCATAATGAGAATACCGATGCCCGCAAGCGGAAGTGCAAAAAATACAGAGGAGCGCATTTCCGATACTTCTTTTAATTTTTCCTGTTTTGATTGATTGATGCCAGTATGCTCTTTGTGCATATCGGACATTTCCATTTCGAGGACATATCCAAGTGGCTCTAGTTTTTTATTAAAAACATCGTGAGAAGCAAGTCTTTCATCGTATGAAATTTTTGCTTTCTCGGTTCCATTGTTCACTGATACGTCCGAAACACCATCAATTTTTTTGACAGTACGCTCGATAATGCTCGCGCATGAGGCACAGTGCATTCCTTTAACTTTGTAAACTTGTGTAGTACTCATATTAGTTTGATAAATTGTAGATTTTAAGAAGTTCTTTGATGGCACCGTCTTTATTTTCTTTCATGCGCTCAAACGCACAAGTGTCGAGGTGCCCTGCCAGAAGTTCCTTTTTAACTGTTTTTAAAAGTCCAACCGCACTGTCTGCTTGCTGAATTATTTCGGGACAATACTTGTCTTCCTCAATCATTTTGATGACCTTTTCCAAAGTGCCACGCGCTTGTTTCGCAAGCTTCAGTGACTTATCTTTTTTTGTTGATAATTTCTTGCTTTGCATAAAGATGTATCTGTTATACTAACCTAGTACCTAGGTACAAGGTAGTGTACCATATTACTTAATCTTAACGCAAGCGCTCGAATGACCTCACGAAAAATCTAACGACGGCAAGTATCATTGCCCCATGGAAAATACAAATTGAGAGAAAACAGAGGAAAATAGGGATACGTACAATATTTTTCATTCTAACGGCGACTCGATTGATTTGGTAACATGAAAATATTGTCCCATGTTTTCTGGGATTTTATTGTACTGATCCCCATTTTCTTCACTTGTCCGAGTTTATTGGACACTCGGTGTCCAATAAAGTTTACTCTCAACTTTTCTCTAACAATCGTTGTTGAACCTTCTCGTTGCGCTCGTTCACTGCGCACTCTTTCACTCGCACAGAACCACCCAAAGGGATATCACCGATAGTCTGTTTCAATATTTCGCCGATCCCGTTCGGTTTGAGTGCCGTCAACCAGATTGGCGAGTTTTTTATTTCTTTAACATTAACGCCGAAAAACGCTTCATTTTGTTCCAAACGATCACCACACCTCTGTCCTGCCGCTTCAATATCCCTCCGTGCGATAGCCGCAAAATCATTCAGAGTATTAGCATAGTGGAAGGAGTATCCTTCCAGTTTCTCGAACATCTGTAGCATCTTTTTTCTCTCCATATATTCTCGTTTCAAAAAAACAACGAAAGACGAGCCATCGAATTCATACATTTCGAGTTCGCGCGCGATGTTTGGCGGTATCGATTCAGACGGCGTTGCTTGATCAAGAACACGACCAATCGAATCAATGCTGATCCCCGTAAGCGCGATCCCCACCAAATGTTCGATGAAATCAGGATGTCCACTATCCATCAGTTTGCCAAATCGAGCCGGCGCAAGAGCGATATCAAGAGCGATATCTATACGACCCTCCCGTGCTTCAACGTATGACCTCAGTGCAACAGCTTTTGCCATAGCCCGAAAACCTTCCAAACTGCATAAGATCGTAGCAGGACCATATTCGTTCACTGAAGACGGGCACTGGTACCCCGATTTTTGTGATGCTCCAATAAAAGCATCGATAATTCCAGCAAGGGCGTTGAGGTGAGGCGCTACTTCATCGATGCCAATACTTTTCCCTTGCTCAAGTGCTCGATAATATTCATCCGTTTCTATAAGGGCATCGCGCAGAGGCAAAGGCAGTTCATCAATTACTGGAAGCGCGTAGTAAGCATTGTCGAACTCGGACAATATTTCCATGTTCGGGAGAAGTATATCCGAATCGTAAACGCCAAGGTCGTCGGTGTATATCGGCGTGAGAATGGAAAACATCACGACAGGGGCAAACACCAAGAGCAATGGAATTTGTATCCATAATTTTCGCGCCGGACCGGAAAATTCTTTTCTGTATGCCCACGCGCCACAAGCTATGGTTAACGTAAGAGCCAGGCCAATGACAAGGCCGAGAAATTCCCCGGCCGAGATGTAATATTTGGTGATAAAGACACGTACGCTTGCAACACTTGAACCGATGGTAAAAAACAGGATGACTGGAAGAACCCAACGTTTTAACCTGAATACGCCGATGCTATATATGATTCCTAAAATAAGGATCGACACGGTAAAAAAAAATAAAGATGGGAATGATCAAGCTAAATGATAGCTGAAAAAACGAAAAAATCTCAGAAAAATCTTCAGAAAAATCTTTTACGCGCAACAGTATGCCGGATAACCTTGTTGCGAGATAGAAAAAGATAAACAAAAGTATTACTGCGTATGTTTTGAGGAGAAACCGGAGCCATTTCGGCATAGTATTCTTGTTGATGACCGATCCCGAATTCGCATCATGCCCTTGGAATTTCATACATCAATTTTATCAATAAACCAAGCCGTTTGTCCACCGCGCCCTGTATACAGTTAACCATATGAGGCGACAAAAGGTAACTAAACAAGCCATCAATAACTGTAAAGGTCTACAGTTTAGGTCGGACCTTTACAGTTAGTTTGTACAGCTTTGCGGAGCGTGTGATATTTTACCGAATAAGGTTAGGATCAAACATCTATTGTCGCTTTCTTGGCGTTTGCTTGTATAAAAAGTTTACGCGACATAACATCGACACCCATGAGCACATCAAACGCCCGATTCGCGTCTTGCGCGTCGTTGATAGTCACTTTTTTCAACACGCGCGACAGCGGATTCATGGTTGTTTCCCATAATTCTTCCGGGTTCATTTCCCCAAGACCTTTATAGCGCTGAATGGAAATTTTTTGTTTTTTTGTTTTTGTTGTCTCGATTTCCTCCCCTTCTTCGTTCAAATCCTCTTCCGTCTGTTCATTTTCTTCGGTAACGCTTTCATCGGTCAGCACTGCTTCTTCCAGGGCAACCGCGTCTTTTCCGAGAACTTTTATTTTATCTTCTTCACTGTAAACATACGTCACTTCTTTCCCTTTCTTTATCTTATACAAAGGCGGCATCGCAATGAATACATTTCCTGCCTCGACTACCGGCTTGAGATATCGATAGAAAAGCGTCAACAAGAGTGTCCGAATGTGGGCGCCATCAACATCGGCATCAGTCGCGATGATGATTTTCCCGTAACGAAGTTTGCTGATGTCAAACGTGTCCCCCACCGCCGTTCCGATTGCGATAATGAGTTCGCGAACCCCGCGCGCGGTGACAACCTTGTCGAGACGTGATTTTTCCGAATTGAGAATCTTTCCCCAAAGCGGAAGGATCGCTTGCGTTCTTCGGTCACGCCCCATCTTTGCCGAACCGCCCGCGGAATCTCCTTCAACAACAAAGAGTTCCGCCTCGTCTTTTTTTGATGTCTGGCAATCCGCAAGCTTCCCCGGCAATGTGACGCCTTCAAGCGCTCCCTTGCGCAAGACGCTGTCTTTTGCCGCTTTTGCCGCTTTACGGGCACGGAATGCAAGAATGACCTTGTTTATGATGCTCCGTGCGTCATCGGGGTGTTCCTCCAAAAAGTTTAAAAATCCTTCACCGAACACTTTTTCAACAGCCCCGCGCGCTTCAACGCTTCCAAGCTTCCCCTTTGTCTGACCTTCAAACTGGATTTCTTTCAACTTCACCGAGATCACGGCGGTAATCCCCTCGCGCACGTCATCCGCTGTCAGATTCTCATCGGCATCTTTGAGGAAATTATTCTTCCGCGCGTAGTCGTTCAATTTGCGGGTGAGTGCCGTGCGAAATCCGGTCACATGCATCCCTCCTTCGGCGTTATAAGTGTTATTCGCAAAGGCAAAATCGCGCGCGGAAATATCATCGGCATATTGCACAGCAATCTCGACGAAAACACCATCAATCTCCTTTTCAACATAAAACACGTTCTTGTGAACTGGTTTTAGCCCTCGATTATAGAATTTTACAAGCGACACAAGACCCCCTTCAAAATAGTATGATTCCGATGGAATATCAATGCCGAGATTGGTAAGATAGGTGGTTCCATTGTCGCCAGCGACTCGCATCAATGTTTTTTCTTCCTTGCACTCGCGCGCGTCGATCACTGTTATCCACATACCGCGGACAAGATATGCCTGTTGCCTCAAATGACTGGTGGTCTCTTTCCAATTGTATTTTATTTCCTGAAATATTTCGGGATCAGCGTCGAACGTGACGATCGTTCCGCTGAAGTCGGTTTTTCCAACCTTCTTAACGTTCGCTTTCTTTTTCCCTTTGTTGTATTCTTGCACATAGTATCCACCGTCCTTGTGAACCTCGACTTTCATGTATGAAGAGAGCGCGTTGACAACGGAAGCGCCGACACCATGAAGTCCTCCTGTCGCTTTTGCATATCCGTCGCCGCCGAATTTACCTCCGGCGTGGAGCGTTGTCATGACGGTCTCAAGAGCCGAAACTTTTGTCTTCTTGTGCACGTCAACCGGAATACCTCTTCCGTTGTCAACCACCCGCACCCGATTTTCCGGCAAGAACGCGACTTCAATATGATCGGCAAACCCGCCCATCGCTTCATCGCGGCCGTTATCAAATATCTCCCACACCAAATGATGCAGCCCTTCAACGCCGGTTGATCCGATATACATACCAGGACGTTTTCGCACCGGCTCAAGTCCTTCAAGAACCTGAATATCGTCCGCCTGATAATGATGTCCATTTGTCGCCTTTTTTGCCATAGTTTTATTAAAAAACAATATTATTACCCGTTCTGATACGGGCATCAAGGAGATAATGATAGCAAAAAAACGGCAATAATGGAAGCAACTGCGCTCATGATTAAAGATTAGGGCGTAGAGTACCGGGAAAAACGATATGATCGACCAGAAACGTTGCAAATATTGAATATTTTGAAATACCATCGGATCGAATGGCCGTTTTGCAAAGTCGGTTATTACAGTTTTCTTTCCTGACTATCGTATCAATCTCACGCACGATAACATTCATCCATTTGCCCGGTATCGCTTACGAAGATAGCCATCTTGCGCCAATGTTTTTTGAATGTCTCTCTATCAACATACGCATACATGCCGGAGGCGGAATCGTTTGAATTCGGTTCGTGATAATAAAAACCGTTTACCGTTTCTTCTTCTTTACCTGCATTAACACCCGTCAACACGACAATGTGGTGCCCCCCGCCGCTCTTAAAACCGCCGTGAATAGAAACGATGACAGGCATACCGCTCTCAAGAACCCGAGTAATCTTTTTTATTCCACTTTCTGCAAGTTCATGTTCTCGTTCATTGACGCGCCCGGTCCTTTTTGACGGATCGATAGTCATGCTTTTGAACTCTTGCCGATACGCGTTGAGTCCGTGATTTCTCGCGAGAATGACAAGGCCATCATGTATCCAGCCGTGCTCTCCATACCCGCCAATGACAACGCCCTCGTCGATAAGGTCGTCTATCGAAACGGCATTCTTTGGCGCGTAAAAATCAAGCGTCATTTTTATAGCGGTCACCCCGCATGCGCGACTGCGCCACTCCTCTCTTTCCACGTCACGTTGTTGAGAAAAATACGGTACACCAAGTTTCATACGATTATCGCACCACCCAGCCATCATTACTCTCAATGGCGTTTACTATGCCGCCCATAATGACGTTGACTTCGACATCGGTAAGCGTTTTCTCACGCGACTGAAAAACCATGCGAAACGCGTACGAGATTCGTTCAACGACACCATCTGTGTCCTTTTTCTCGTAAGTGTCGAATATCCTCGGTTCCCCGGCGAGAAGCTTCCCCGCGTGCTCCCGAATAAGTTTCGCCACCGCGTCGGCCCGAATATCGGGTGACACAAAGACGGCGATGTCGCGTGTGATGAACGGATACGGAGACAGCGGCGCAAATTGACCAATGGACGTTCCCGTGGCAAGCACATCGCCGTAGGCATTCGGGACGGGAAGTTCTTTGACCAGCTTTTCAAAATTGATCTCAACTATCGCTCCATTTTTTTCGAACGCTTCCGCCGTAGGTTTAATAAATATCCCGAGCTCGTCGGAGAGAACGGCAATAGTGTCGGCCAACACGCGCTTTTGATTCTTAGCGATCTCTTTTTTATCGGTTCCGCGATATGACGCGCGTATCATTCTGCCAATACACAAACTTACATACTCCGCGCCCCCATGAAAAACAGCTCCGATCTCAAACACTTTCAGATCATCCGAACCAAGGAGATCGCCACGATGATCATTTGATTCAAGAGTCTCCCGCATGGCTGACAAAATGTCTTTTCTTAAATATGCCTTGTCGCTTGCAATCGGATTTACAAGCTCGACATCGCCGGCATCTTTAAACGAATAGGTGTATACCTCGGAAAATCCGCGGTCGACCAAAATATTCCTTACCTTGTTGGCATAAAAAAACACCGGATTGACAGTTGATTTACCCCCTTCATTCAATCGCGGAACACGCGCCGTGATGGCGCGATAGCCATAGATCCTGCCGATCTCTTCAATGAGATCCTCCTCAATCCGCAGATCAAGACGTTCGGGCGGAATGGCAACGACAAACCGCTCCTCCTCGCCCGACCGTGTCATGCGCCGAAAACCGGTTATGTTCTTGAATCGATCCGATGAATCAAGTGTCTCTATGACAATATTCCCCGTCTGGGCGGTAGCGTGAACGATTCTTCCATCACCGAGATAAAGTCCGCAGTGATCAACGCCTTTTTCCACCTTCGTCCCCGCGAGCCACGAAACTGATTCATAAAATATCTTTCCATCTCCCGTATTGGAGAAAACGACATCGCCGGGTAACAGATTATTTTCATTAACTGGCTCGCCGTAAACATATTGATCGACCGCCATGCGCGGGATCGAGAGTCCTCCTTGGACGAAAAGGTACGCAACAAACGACGAACAGTCGAACGACCGAGGCGCGTCGTAGGTGATGCTTGCTCCGTGTTTGTAAGGCGTTCCAGCGAATGTCAGGGCAAGCTCGCACGCACGCGCGATCGGATCAATAACCTCATACGAAAAACCAAGCCGCTTGAGGATCGTTTGAGTGGTCTCACGTGAAAGATCCGTTCCCAAGAGGGCATTCGCTCGCGCAAGCGAAAAACCCGTTTTGTATGCGCCCGGCCGCCGCGGATACACGTCGACAACCTCTCCGAGTGCGATATCGGGACCAGCGGCATATCGAACGATCATAGCGACGGCAAGCTCGACTGCTTCCCCCGCAAGCTCGGGTGTGACCTCGTTCTCAAACCGCTTTGAAGAATCGGTTTGGATACCGATCCGGCGCGCCGTGGCGCGTATGTTTGCCGGAGAAAAGTTGGCGGACTCGACAATAATAGTGGTCGTCCTCTTATCAATCTCCGCTTTTGCGCCTCCTTTAATCCCCGCGATCGCGAGCGGCGACGAGTCATCGGCAATCACCAAGACGCTTTCATCAAGCGCAATGTCTTTGCCGTCAAGCGTCGTTATGTATTCTCCCGTTCGTGCAAGACGAATCTTTATGGCATTACCATCAAGTTTGTCCGCGTCGAACGCGTGGAGCGGCTGACCCAATTCAAGCATGACATAATTTGTAATATCAACGATATTGTTGATTGAACGCCCTCCGATCGACTCAAGCCGTTCTCGAAGCCAATCCGGCGATGGGCCGACGCGCACGCCCTCGATACGCCGTCCGATATATCGCCTGCAGAGTTTCTCGTCGGCAACGTCGATCTCCGGCTTCTTTTCCGTTGTTCGCGCCTTGTTCGTTAATGTCTGAGTGGCGCGATCATGATCAACAGGGACATCAGTCACCGCCCCGATCTCGCGCGCGATACCGCGATGCGAGAGGCAGTCATGCGCCCGATTGGGAAGCACGTCAACATCAAGAATAAAGTCATCGCCATTTCTGGAAACGCTTTCAACTTCAAACGTGTGCATGGTGAGAAGCTCCGCGACTTCTTGCGCGGACGGCAACTCTTTTGCAAAATGCGCGGCGAGCCAACGATAGGAAACAAGCATACTTGTTAAAATTGATTAACTACCCGTAAATCGCCCGAATACAAAAGTCTGATATCAGGAACGCCGTACTTGAGCATAATGAGACGATCAACACTAAGCCCAAACGCAAATCCACGCCACTTTCTCGGATCAATTTTGTGGATATTGAGAACATTTGGGTGCACCATGCCGGCGCCAAGTATCTCTATCCAGCCAGTCTGTTTGCACACGCCACACCCTTTCCCGGAACACTTAAAACACCCGATATCGATCTCAGCGCCCGGTTCCACGAACGGAAAGAAACTCGGACGCAATCTCATGGTGATGTCTTCGCCGAAAAAATCTTTGAGAAAAAAGAGGAGTGTTCCTTTCAGGTCGGCAAGGGAAATATTTTTATCCACGGCAAGTCCTTCTACCTGATAGAACTGTGCCTCATGTGTCGCGTCGGTCGCCTCGTGACGAAACACCTTTCCAGGAACAAGAATCCGAAACGGCGGATGGTTGTACTCCATGTGTCGCGCCTGGACCGCCGACGTGTGGGTGCGTAAGACAGTTTCAGTGACCCCTTTTATCCAAAATGTGTCCTGCATATCGCGTGCCGGGTGGTTTTTTGGGACATTGAGCGCGTCAAAATTGTAATATTCGGTCTCTTTTTCAGGGCCGAGTATGACTTCGAATCCAAGCGGCGCAATCGCACCGACAATGTGGCGAATAGTCAGCGTAAGCGGATGTAAGTGGCCGCTTGAAATTGGAATTGTTTGATCATTCATGCTCATCCGCTCAATTATACAGAAAAATAGCTCTGTATAAAAGGCCCGAAAAGGTCCGACCTTTACAAATTATAAAAATTGTAAAGGTCGGACCTTTTCTGATACCTTTTCTGATATTTTTTCACCACGAGCGAGGTATTATTTGATTAAAACTCTTCAAATTTCCCCTCGGTGCGGACACCGGTACCCTCGAGAATAAACTGGAGTCCGCTAGGATTGGACAAAGTGACAAGAACTGAAACATGCCCGGAAGTGGCCGGGGTGAACGTGAACGTCGCGGTGACGCAGGAGTAGGGTCCGCCATCGGCAACGCAATAAGGTGGAATGGAGCCAGCGTAAGAAGTGTTTTTACCGTTAATGTCATATAAACACGCCGCGTCTCCGTCAATGTCGGCGCATGAAAACTCCGGATGACCGGCGGCAATGGAAACATTCCCGTTAAAGGCTTCAGTTCCTTGGTTTTGGAACACAATTTCACGTGTCGCGGTCGTGCCGACCGGAACTTGTCCAAAATCGAACGAATAGGTATCAAGCGTGATCGTCGGGACGAATATACCGTTCCCCCTGAAATCAACGAGTGTATCGGGGGGGCCCATGGTTGTGTTAACAAAGCGAGCAGTCATGGTTTTGACTCCTTCGTCATTTACTCCCGGTGAATATTTAAAGATAAACTCGCGAGAACTGTCGGGCGAAATGGCATTACTATTCGCGACCGTAAATGAACACGCGCCAGGTGTTTCGCAATAGAAAGGAGCGTTGACGATAATTGATCCTTCGAGCGTTCCGGCACCGGTGTTGCTCACCCTGAATTTTTGCGTCGAGTTCGTGCCGATATTGACGCTGCCAAAATCAACCGTTCCCGGAGGAGCGCCCCAAGCACCAGCACCAGCATCCCACCATTCAATACCCATCGTCGGGTCGGCGTTCCCAATGCCAAAAAGAGGGACGACCATGCCTCCGCCGCCGGTAAAGTACGCGTTCTTCCACGAATCTCCTTCGGCGCTTGGATTGAACGAAACGGTAATGGTCTTGCTTTCTCCCGGCGCGACGGTATACGCGCAGTCGTCGGGCGCCGTTACGCATGAAAACGGACTGGCAGAGGTATTGAAGGGATCTCCCGCCGATTCCGCTGGAGGCGCAGTGGCAAGCTGTTCGTAGGTATAGAGCTGTGTTTTCGGAACAATCTGCTTTAGAACACCAGGACCTTGCCAGTAGAGTTTTACCTCGCTATCCCCGCCATCATTATAAAACTCCACGACAACGTCATATTTGTACCCTTTCTCCAGATAAAATGTTCCGGTGCGCTCAATGTTATCGTTACCGTTATTCCATTGGTCAATCACCCGCTCGCCATTTATGAAAAGACGCACTCCGCCGTTAGTGTTGACACCGCCGTTCCCCGTCGAGAATGTATAGAGACCGGTGGTGAGTGGCTCGATCTTCCCGCGCCACCTGACCGAATATAAGGCCGAATCGATTTGTGGACTCATCGGGTTTGTGCCTTGTCCCCACACGAAGTTAATAGGACCTTCGGTTCGCGTTCCGACCGCGCTCTCAAAGTTAGATCCATTGTAATAAGTCGCGAGAAGCCCCATGCCGTCCCCCTGTAACGCGACATCCGACGGATCGGAGAGCTCGCCCGACAACAAAATATTCCCCGTATTGGTAACCGTAAAGTTCTTGGAGACGTTCGTGGTGATATCAACAACGCCAAAATTGGCCGCGCCTGGCGTGACGGAAATGTTTTTACCATCGGTTCCGACACCGGTCAAGGGAACTGTTTTCGTAAGCGATCCTCCCGCGTTAAACACCGCGTTCGCGGAAAAGTATCCGGTCACCGTCGGCTCAAACTTTATGGGGATGTCCTGCGTTTGTCCGGCGGAAAGCGGTCCGAACGAGCAATCGGAAGCGACACTCTGAACAAACAAAATGGAATCGATTTCAATAGTATTGTTTACTTGCCCATTTTGAAAAAGAAAGCTGAGGAATTTAATATCGCCATCGTAATCGATCCATTCCGGATCGGTAATCGGCGCATCAAGCGTGTGCCAAGCGTTGTCGGCGTTTTTAATGTTAAACGTCTGCTCACACGTTGGGCTTTCATCAAGATTGCAGTCCGCGGTATCCTTGTAGCGCACTCTCAATTGATCAGGGCCTTTGATAGTGTTTTTATATTGAAACCGTAACCTATTATACGAACCGCTAAATGGAGTTACCGACTTAATGATCTTCGGTGATGTCGCGTCGTTCTTTATCGTCATCCGCAAAGCGCCACCGGAGAGACTTGCTGACGAATTGAACAAGCGCCACCCGATATCTCGGTCGAATGCTCCGTTGTTACCATTTCCGCTCACATCATTAACAGTGACACCGGCGCCCTCGTCAAAATTCCAGTGGCCGACAATGCCGCTTGCCGGTCCGATGTTGGTCGTGTACATATCGTACACTTCCGCTTCGGTAAGCGCGCGGTCGTATATCCACACCTCGTCGATCGGATTACGCGCGGCATCGGCGTAAGTAGCTCCGTTAGAACGGCCGATATAAAACGGTGCCGTGGAGTTTGCGGGAATTGCGGTCGAGAGACTTTGAAACGGAGCCCCGTCGAGAGACACTTTCGCGTTTGTTCCGTCCCATTCGCCGACCTCAAAATGCCATGCCCCGGGGACTTTTGCCGCCGGCGTGTAAGTGACGTCGGTTTCCTCGCCAGTTCCGTCCGCCTTGTCATAGAAAAGCGCCGTTCTGTCATACACGTTATGGTCAAGCACTAATCGATCCTTGCCGGCTGATGTTCCTTGCGCAACGAGCGTGTCGCCCCCGGGCATTCGGTCCCTCCGCACCCATGCCGCGAACGTGAAATCCCCCGATACATCGACATCCGACGGCAACGACACAAAACTATGGAGATCTCCCGTGCCTCGCGCGCCAAAATCAAGCGCCCTGCCGAATCTTCCAGTCGTCCACGAAAGCGACGGGGAAAAATCGTCAACAAGATGCTCCCCCGCGCCGGAAACGCCACTCGCGTCGCAGGAAAACGGTCCGCCGACAAGCGGGCTCCCCGTTATCGGGTCATTGAACGAAAGCGTTCCGGATATTGTCCCGCCGGTTCCGGAGTTGGTTATTCGAAATATTTCGGCTACGTTCGCGCCGATAGCCGTCGCCGGGTAATCAAATAATGCCGGCGTTACGCTGATATCCGATAGTACTCCTTTCCCGCGGAGCGTAACGTCTTGACTTGCCGCCCCGCCGGTGAACGACAGAGTTGTTGTGTGATCCCCGACTGTCGGAGGTGTGAAACGGATGGATGCCGTCATCGTTTCCGAGGAAGGAATCGTGTAATTGCAATCACCGTGTGCGTTTAGAACTCCGTTTATCATTATCTGATCGCAATAAAACGGATCGGCGTTCGCGAACGTTACCGCCCCGTTTACGGGAGACGCGCCGACGTTTGTCAAAGTGAAATCGGCTGTCTTCTTGTCATCGACGACTACATCGCCGTAATTATAGATAGGAAACACTCCATCGGGTTGAGGAGAAAAACCGGAAGGGCCGCTAACCGAAAGTTCGTTGCCGGTGCCCGAGAGATTCCGCACCGGAGAGCAATCAAGGCACGGTATATTTTTGCCAAATGTCCCGAGCGCCTGCGCGTCGGTGTTCCATTGCACCGATCCGTCTTGCGAACCGCTTGCACTTGGCGTATAGGTAATGGAAAATAATTTTTCTCCCTTTTCGTTGAGGGAAAATGCGCAGTCGGACTGTGTGTTCCCGTCGGTGCATCCGTTCGGTCCGCTGAAGGGGCCGGTGAGCACCGCCTTGACCGTCATCAGTCCCATACCGTCGTTTACGACGGAGAAATTGACGGTAGCCGATGAGTCAATAGGGACAATCCCAAAATTAAAAAGGGTGAGAACGGTTGAGAGAATCGGATAATCGATGCCGACGGCAGTAACGTTCACGGTCGCCTCCTTGTCGGTAGTACTATCTTTAAACTTCCATGCTTGATTGAATATTCCTCCCGCAGTCGGATCAAAGCGTATGAAGCCGGGCTCAAGCTTCCCAAGCGGAAGTATGTTGTTATAGTGGCAATCCCACGAAGCGGAGCACGAAAACGGCGGCGCGACACCACTCACCTGCCCCGAAAGCGAATCGGTGCCAATGTTATAGATGGTGGGATAATTATCAAAGTACTGACGCGAATTTTGCCCAGTATTGGTGCTAACCAATCGCGACGGGAATGCGACGTTTATGGCGGCGGCCCCTTCGTCCACCTGCACGAATTCATTAACGCCGGTATTTTGGTTAAGATTCGTGGTTCTGACACGAATAAACGGCCCCGCTTGTTTAGTCACCGTGCCGTGCACCGTAACCGTCTGAGCAGAAAGCCCGTCGCCTCGGGGGAATGTGAATGTCGCGGAATGTGACACGGCGTCTCCTTTTGGATCAAAACGCAAAATAACGGCGGCGGTTTTTCCCGCGTCAAGTGAATAATTACACTCGAAACTCACCACGTGAGAGGTGTTGTCCGTAACGCTTACGCATGAAAAGTATGACGGATGATCATCATCGCTAACCTGCCCGACCGCCGTCCCGCCGCCGATATTTTCGATCGTGATGGTCATATCTCTCAGGACATTGTTAAAACCGAATTCATAGTTACTTGCCGCTGGCGGCGCGTCAGGTGCCGGCGTGAACGAGAGATATGGATCCGGCACGGGGGTAACTTTAAAGTCGCGCGCGAAATACATCTGCACACCGCCCGGACAATTAATGTCACCGCAGATTGACATCCATTCAACCTGAAGCCATATGGTATGGGAATCGAGAGCGTATGTGCCAGCGGAGATGGTGTTGCTAAAAGTACCCGTTGTTGTTACTGCGTCGCTCTTTACCGCCACTGTCTGCACAAGGGCTCCATCAACAAAAATTTTGATGTTTGCCGTTTCATTAGGGTCGAGTTGCCAGTTACCGGAAACGATAATAGGGTCAACGATGGTATAGGATTGATTGACATCGGGAGTATTCCACGCGGTAATAATCTGGCCATGCCCCGGTCCCGAACCGTTGTACGCCGCAAACGCGCGCCCGGAAAAGAGGAGAGTGGCGGCAAGTAAAAGAAAGATGATGATTTTTTGTAGCATTGAGCCAGAGATATTCATAGTTGATGTGTTTAGTTGGTCGTCGTGCTCCGGCTTTTCATATATTCAAGACTCCGTTCCATTTGTATTCTTTGCATCTGCTCCGTAAGTTCCGCGCGTTCTTCATCGGTCAAGTCGCGCTCACTCACAACCCATGTTTTGGGACGTTCGTTGCTTTGATTTGTAGCAGGTTGCTCGCTTTGCCGCGCCAAGTAGGCGATGGCGGCAAGAATCAGGATGAATACCGCAAGAAACGCCGGCAGAAGCCGCGATGAGAGTAGTTTTGCCGCGGTCGTATTTTTTTGATGATCGTTTTTTACCATGTACTCTGCCACGCTATATTCCACTCCATTGCTGAAATTATACCTCGAATAAACGCGCGGCGGGAAGTGGATAACAAAGTTAGTCATCGCCGCGCGAACCGCGCGGCAGACGCGGACGCAATAACGAGTCCGAGCATGATGACAAGCCAATTCTCATAATTTTCATGCCAGCGAAGCGGATTCCGCGGAAGAATTTTTTCAATTCGCGTGCCGGCATCACCCGGGGTCCACCCGTCATACCATACCGCCATCGAGGTGCAGTCGGTCTGTGAGTCAACAGTAACCGCCGCTCCCCACGAAGAGCCGCCGTCGGTTGTTTTCGAATAGGCGCACACGCCCGTCGAATCTACGTAAAACGAGTACCCCGTCGACTGTGAAATAAAAACTGTTTTAGGAGAGGCGCTCAAGTGCTCCGTAACAGCCGTGCTTACGGCGTTGTCGATTGACGATTGCGCCGCAAGTGCCTGTTTTACCACTGTCGGGATATTGACGTCACCGCGATCAACGACATCCTTGTCCTTCATCGCCCAGTACAGGTTGTCTACGATTTTTGACTCGTTGAGTTTGTTGATGACGAGATCGATCGGAAAGCCAAAAAAAACGTTGCTGATCGTGAACGCAACAATCAGAATACCAGAATATATTTTTTTGAGATTAGTAATTCGCCACATAGTCGTACACGGTTTGTGAGATTTCACGCATAATCTCTTTCACTTCCGCTTCGTCCCGGCCTGCAATCACGACGGTAAGCAGGTAGGGTCGGTTTGACACATAGACAATACCTGAATCGAGATAGGTTTTACTCGGACCTCCTTCGCCTATTTTGTGTGAAAATTTAATTCCTGCCGGTAACCCCGATTGTAAATAGTCGTTGAAAGAGGTTTCGGAGAGCCACTCAAGCAATTGTTCGGAATGCTCGCGGGAAATTGAGCTCGCATAATACAGTGCGCGAAACACGCGCGAATATTCTTTTACCGAAAGCAATTGCCGTTCGTCCAAAACCTCGTCAAGCCCCATACTGTCGCGCATGAGCGCGAAATCTTCAGTTGAGAGATTGCGTATCAAAATGCGATGAGTGGTGTTGTCCGATTCAATGAGTATGGCCTTGAGGAGCTCCTCAATAGTAAACGTAGCGCCAATAGAGTTTTTATAGTATTGCTCGCCGTAGTTCGGATCTATATCGCCTGCAAAAAGAACGAGCTTGTTATCAAGACGCCACTCTCCTTTCTCGATTTTTCTCATGACCGCTATCGCTGTCGGTACTTTGAGCAAGCTTGCCGGATACACGCGCACATCGGGATTGACGGAGATGTTTGCGCCGGTTTGCAAAAATTCAAAATAAATTGATGCCGTTTCTAGCTTTCTGTCTAGAACGATTTTGTTAAGTTTTTCCCGGAGCGGTTGGATGTTGGTGATGAAATGTTCTTGAGCAACAAAACTGCGCGACAGATCAACCATGGGGTATGGATTCTCAATATTGCGTATCGCGTCCGGCCGTTGGCTGTAGAAATAGAGTCCCGCAAAGAGAATCGCCACCGCGGTGCCGAGTGCGGCGGCAATGAGATATGCGCGGTTTTTTTGTTTTACTTTTGCAAGCTCGGAAGCATTACTCATAGGTTTATGATATTTATCTGGCAGATCATCGAGGAGTCAGGAGTGTCTTTTTTGCTGTAGATGATTGGAATGTTGAAATCCCCCCGGCTGGACCCTGTTTGATTTGCGATGATTATATCCACAACGGTTTCCAGAACGGTTGGACTATATTGGTAATCGTTGTTTTTTAAAAATCTGATATCAATGCCGGTCGGCAAACTGCCGATTTCCACCTCATATATACCGCTCTTATCCGGATAAAGCAGAACACCCGCGCGCGCGATCCATCCTGGAGATATCAACGCGGAAAAATTCCGCTTCGCACCGATGCCTCATTTCCGGGTTTGCGAAGATTTCTCTGTCCAACGTTCGGACGGAAAGCGCGGGTGACGGAGGCGTATATTCCGCAACGGCCGATTGGGACTGTTCTTCACTAACCATTTCAATTTCAATGGGTTCTTCTTCGCCGTCTTCCTCTTCTGTTCTTCCAGAATAATCCGCTTCTTCCTCAAACAATTCAGACGTTCCGCCGCCTCCGCTAAATACGACTGCCGCCAATAAGCCCGAACTCTCGCTTTGCGCCTCCGTTTCCGCGCTCTTTTCCGGCGATTGGTTTTCATATTCAACCTCCATCCACATGGCATCCAGATAAATTTTTCGCGTATCGTCAAAGGTGGGCACTGTGTAAAGAGCGACTTGCACTCTCTTCAAATCAGCGATGGATGAGAAAATGTCCATCGGCATTTCAAAATTGATGTCAGGACGTATCTCCGATATATACCCGAGCGACTCCCATTGTTCGCCGTCAAGTGTGTAACGAACTTCCATGATCGCGCCTTCCGGAATGGCGAACTCAGTTGACGATGCCATGTCCGTGGTCGGTGGTTGCGATACTACGTCAATAATCGGCGTTGACGATGCCATGTCTGTGGTCGTCGTTGATGTCTCGATGATTACTTCTTCCGGGTCTACCTCTTGCGCGCGGACGGTAGGAAAGAAAAGTGAACGGATGAATGAAACCTCTTCGGCGGGCACTGGTTCCGCCGGTGACTCGTTTGGCGGAAGTGTTTCCGTGTTCTTCGCGTGGGTTGGTTCGGGATTTGATTCAATGACTGGTTCGGATACGGGTTCAGTCATCGACTCAGGTATGGATTCGGAGGTTGACTCAATAGCCGGTTCAAACGCTGGTTCAGGCATCAATTCAGATGTCTGCGCATCTTCAGCTTCAACCGGAGCAAAATATTCTTCCACGGTTTCTTCCGTGATAGTTGAAACGTTTTCTGCCGATTTCATAATATCAAGCGTTTCGTTCGTAGAAGACGCCACGTCTGCCGTACCTTCTTCCCGTTCTATCGGACTTTCCATCGCCCATGAAAATTTTAGAATAATTCTCTTACGAAGCGCGTCCTCCGGCATTTCCCCCCCGAAATTCCCCGCAGAAAATCTGCGCAATGGAGTCGAAGACGGATGCCGAGTTGTCATCGGAATACATTTGATCATTGCCGCTTGAAACGTTGGGGATGCCTGCCGCCCTATCCGTATTTTTCCAACCACCAAGACAACTGGCGGGATACCATGTGGCGACCTGCGCCCGCGTGTTTCCGATGTAGCCAAAAAATAATATTCCAATAATCAAACAAGCACATAGAACAAGCGCGGAAAAATAAAAAAAACGTTTTCGCAACCGAAAAGATTCGTTGAACACAACGCTCATGTTGGAATTATAACAGGTTTATCCGACACGGTGCTAGGGGAAATGTCAGTCATCGCTTCGTTTCTGCCCCGGAGTATTATCACGCGAGAGACCCCGCGGACAAAAATCGGCAACGACCACGATGCCGATACGAGGAACGACCTCGCGTTTTTACTTGCCGCTTCACTCGTGAGCCAGCAGAGGGACTCGAACCCACGACCTGAGCTTTACAAAAGCCCTGCTCTACCAACTGAGCTATGCTGGCCTATTTATGGTGAACGTACTTGAACTATTTTTTGCGCTTCTTCAACTCTTCTTTATGATGCGCAATGTCTTTTAGAAAAAAAGATGCCGCTCCCCTTTTTGAGTGTTCGGTGTTGTCATTCATTTTCGCCACAAGAGACGCATATTTTTTGCGAATGCTGTTTTTCGCGAACATGACCGTATTCTTTGCCGCGGGAACAAGCATGTTCATGACATAAGAAAACAATCGTCGTATCCGAGGATAGAAGACGGTTGAAAACGTCCGGCGGGGAAACCAAAGCGTTGCCTGCTCCGCAGACCGTTCGTCATCAATCCGTTCCGCCGCCGCGGTTTCAGAAAAAGGAACGACAAACCGGTATCCGATCATCCCGACGGTACCCGCAAGAGAAACAAGAAACAATATCACTAAAATAGACATGCAAAAACTACTTTCCCGCCACGGAGAACCTCACGAACCGCGTTACCTCGGTTTTCTCGCCGAATTTCTGGACCGCGGCGGTAATAATATCCTTTATGGTTATTTCCGGGTCTTTTACGAACGGCTGTTCAAGCAGTGTCCGTTCGGTCAAGTATGCCTGTATTTTCCCCGCGAGCATTTTTTCTTGTATCGCTTTCGGCTTACCCGATTTTTCAACATCCGCAAGACAGAGTTCTTCAATCTTTTTCTTCTCTTCATTGGAGACGCGGTCGACCGACACAAATTCCGGATTATTCGCGGTAACCTGCATTGCGATGTCGTACGCGAGTTTCTTGAACTCCTCGTTCCGCGCGACAAAATCGGTCTCGCACGAAAGCTCGACCATCGCCCCGACATTTGCGTTGGTGTGTACGTACGACGCGATAACGCCAGCGCCAAGAGACCGATCCGCTTTTTTGGAAGCAATCTCGCTCCCCCTCTTCTTCAAGATCATGATCGCCTTTTTTACATCGCCGCCAGCCTCCTCGAGTGCTTTCTTGCACTGCATAATCGATATGCCGGTTTGATCGCGTAATGATTTTATTTGTTCCGTGGTAATACCCATAGAGAGGATGAGGTGCTTATTCCTTTACCGTTCCCGCGCGATAAGCGGCGACAATACGATCAGTAAAAAATGCGATGCTGGTGATGGCCGCGTCGTTGGCCGGTATCGGGTAATTCGACCAGCCCATGTTGCAGTCGGACCCGGAAATACTCACCACCGGGATGCCGAGATTGTGCGCTTCGGCCACCGCGATATGCTCGCTTTTCGGATCAATGACAAACATCGCCGCTGGAAGCTCTTTCATGGAAACCAGCCCCGAAAACAGCTTATTGAACTTTTCAATCTCTCGAGTTAAATTGAGCTGTTCTTTTTTGGTGTATTTGACGAGCTCTCCGCGTTCTTTTTTCGCCGACAGATCGGCAAAGTACTCGATCCTTTTCTTTATTTCCAAAAAATTCGTTAACGTGCCTCCAACCCAACGATTGGCGACATACGGCATATCGAGAGCGGTTGCGGCGGAAACAACGATCCGCCGCGCTTCATTCTTTGTGCCGACAAAGAGGATAGTATTTTTCCGCTTCCCAAGCGTTGCGACAAACGCTTCGGCATCGGCAAGACAAGATGCCGTCTTTTCGAGATCGAATATTTCGACGCTATTCTTGACGCCGAATATGAATTTCTTCGCGGATGAATGTCTTCTTGATTTTGAATACGCGAAATGGGCGCCAGCGGCGAACATCCTATCAAGCGTCTCTTTTTGGCCTTTTTCGTCTGTGTTTATCATATCACTTTTCATGAAGAAGAAGTTTAGCAAAAATCGTCACGAAATGCAAATTGGCGATTGGCGTTCAAGCAGCCTCGCGTTTAAGAATTTTTGCCGACACGCCGATCCTCTTCGGCAATGGCATCAATGATCGGATCGAGACCTCCCGCAAAAATCTTTTCAAGATTGCTCCATGAACGCTTGATGCGATGGTCGGTAACGCGATCCTGCAAGACATTGTACGTCCTTATTTTTTCGGAACGATCTCCTGTCCCTATTTGGTTCTTCCGCTCCGACGACACCGATGTTGCCTCTTTCAAACGTGCTTCCTCCTCGAGCTTCGCAATGAGAATACTCATCGCCTTTTCTCTGTTTTTAAGCTGACTCCGTTCACTCGTGCACCGCACCATGATTCCGCTCGGTTTATGGACAATCCGAACGGCAGTTTCGACCTTATTAACATTTTGTCCGCCAGCACCGCCGGAACGTGAAAAGTCGATCTCAATATCGGCGGGAGATATTGTTATGGTACTTTTTTTTCGTATCGGCATGACCGCGATTGATGCTGTCGAGGTATGAATACGCCCCGATTTTTCTGTCGCTGGAATGCGTTGAATGCGATGCACCCCCATCTCAAATCGAAGTTTTCGATACACATTCATCCCTTTGATCTCAAAGGATCCCTCCTTGTACCCGCCAAGCTCGCTTTCCGATTCATGAAGTATGGTGAATTTCCATCCTTGTTTTTCAGCGTACCACTCATACATCAATGCAAGGTCTCTCGCGAAAATCGCCGCTTCTTCGCCGCCGGCGCCGGCGCGAATCTCAAGAATAATCTCATTCGGGTATTCATCTTCTTCGCGATCCGAACGCATGATCGATCGTATCTGATCGAGAATAGCTTTTTTTTGCGATACAAGCGCCGCGATTTCTTCGTCGGCAAGTTCTTGCATCGAGGAATCCTCCCCTGCCATCCTTATAACTTCGCTCTCTTCACGCGACAGGCGTTCGTATTCCTGCGCCAGAAAAGTAGTCTTGGGATTTTTCTTGAGTTCGAGAATATCCGGAACGTTAAATTTTGTTTCGGTCGTATTCATAGATCAGGTTCGCGCGTGTACATTCTCTTGCTTCCGCGCCTAAAGAGAGTGGCGCAAAAAATTATTTTGTCCCCGATGCAGCCGCCTGCCGCTTTTTGAATTTTTCAACTCGTCCTCCCGTGTCAAGTATCTTTTCTTCGCCGGTGAAGAACGGGTGGCACGCGCTACAGATCTCAATTTCAATCTTCTCCATGGTTGATCCAGTGGTAAAAGTAGCACCGCATGAACACGTCACTTCCGCTTTTGGATAGTATTTTGGATGTATCTCTTTTTTCATAACAGATAGTTTATACCAAAAACGTCCTATTTTTGCAATGACCCGCATAAGGCCACCCGCTTTTGCGCTCTTGCGGCAATTGATTGGCTGGTAATGATAAGAGGAATTGTACCGGAGAAAGTTTGTTTCCGAAAGCATAGCGCGCGCGCTCGGTGTTGTACCACGCAAGGTAAGACATCAGCTTGCGGTTGAAGAGAGCGGGCGTCATAAGGTCGCCCGTGTGGAAATCAACGAACTCATCCTGGATCGCGCGATTGAACCGTTCCACATGGGCGTTCATCTTCGGGGTCTTGGGATAGGCGTGGTAGCGGGTGAGATGAAGCCGGCGCACTTCTTGGTCAAAGTGTTTCTTGAATTCAGAACCATTGTCGGTCAAGACGAACTGAAATGGGAAAGGGAATACCTGGCAAAGTACATCACTTGGGAGTCCGACTCCCAAGTGATGTACGCGAGAACATAAAGGCGGAAGTGAATACTATGATGGCCCAGACGTAACAGCGGCGTTGGAAGAAGTTGGGACCTACAAAGGAAAGTCCTTTGTAGGTCTTTAGGTAGGTCTGAAAAGTGTAAATTTTCTACTCCTTGAATTTAATAACCTTGCCGTTGTGGTCTATGAATGCATAGTTTCCGTTAGTAAGCAGTACTTTAGCCTTGCCTTCAACAAGACCTCCGATATATAAGAACTGTGAAGCAAACTTTTCATAGAGCTCTTGAGTTCCTTTCGCGTCATATCCTTCCGAAACTTTTAGGGTATCGTGTTGTTTGAGTCTTTCCGTGGCGTCAAGTATCTTTTCATAGTCTTCCTCAAGAACCGCTTTTTTAGATCGTCGCGCAATACATCTTCCACCAGAGCGTGTTCATGTATCGCCCCGTAGAATGTTTCGTATCTTTCTTTGGCTCCTTTGAGCGAGGTTTCATTGCTCTACGCGATACCCATTTCTTCTTTTACGCGCTCGGCAATGGCGATAATCTCATCAGGGGAGATGCTTTCTTGCGTGGTGAACTCTGGCCAGCTCCGCTTTCAAGCCCGCTGTCAGCGTGACGCTTTCCTGGGGTGTTTTTCAGCAGTTTCCACGCCGCCTGCCATTTTTTGAAAATGCTCTCTTCCAAATGGTGCTTCTTTCATATATTTAATTCTTGGTCGGATGTAACTATACTATCCTAGTCAAAGTTATAATATAATAATATATTCAGTTTACATCTTTGCGATATTGGTTGCAATGACCCGAATGACCTCACGAAAAATCTAAGTCTTGCCATATTTTTTATTCCGACAGCGACTCGATTGATTGGTGGCATGAAAATAGTGTCTCATATTTTCTGGAATTTTATTGTACGTATCCATATTTTTTCAATAAGCACAAAACGTGGTGCACACTTTTCTCAAAAAGCATACTTTGGCAACGGAAAGTTTTCATCATACATAACAACGGCACACGAAAGAAAATTCCCCTTATGAAGTACTGCCCTGCGAGCACCATAGCAAAAATTGGTGTGAAGATTGGGAAAAGAAATGGAATCATGGTGATTCAGAAAAAAGTGGGTAATTCCTGATAGATGCGTGCCGAAACGAGTCTATAACGGCGTGCTTCTCGATGCCGTCGAGTGAGGAGAAATCGTCTACGTAACCAGTATCACGTGCGTGTCGATCGATGCGATCACCGAAATCATCCACACTTCATAGATAATTACAGGAGCACACACTTGATCGCCAAAAAAACACGCGACCGTGTGTTTTTTTCTTTTTGATTTAACGAGAAGAACAGTGCTACCATGAAAAATGGGCGAATGCTTTGTTGGCCTCCGCCATTTTGTGAGTGTTTTCTTTCTTCTTCACCGCCTCGCCTTCGCCTTTGCTTGCGGCGATCAGCTCGTCGGCAAGGCGAAGATGCACCGGGGTTCCTTTTTTCGATCGCGTGGCGCCAACGATCCACCGCATTGCAAGAGCAAGTCGGCGGTCGACGCGCACCTCGCGCGGAACCTGGTAATTCGCTCCCCCGACGCGACGAGATTGCACCTCGACGGACGGACTGGCATTCTTGATCGCAAGATCGAACACCTCGAGTGGGTTAGTATTTCCAGTCTTTTCCTTGATAATATCAAACGCTCGATGTACGGCTCGTTCGGCGGTATTTTTTTTGCCGCTATACATAAGGTAATTCGTAAAACGCGCAACTTTCACCGATCCGTAAACAATATCGGGCATGACCTCTTTTCTGTTTTTTACTTTCCTGCGCATGAATATTTTTTATTTCCCGGCCTTCGGCTTTTTCGTGCCGTACAAACTGCGTCCTTTTCTCCTCTTGTCAACACCAGTTGCATCGAGGACGCCTCGGACAATATGGTATCGCACACCGCCGAGGTCCTTTACGCGTCCACCGCGAATTACCACCACCGAGTGCTCCTGAAGAGAGTGGCCCATACCCGGAATGTAAGCCGTTACCTCCATGCCGTTCGTGAGCCGAACGCGCGCGATCTTTCGAACGGCGGAGTTTGGTTTCTTCGGTGTGGTTGTCTTTACTTTAGTGCATACTCCACGCTTAAACGGCGATGGATAAAACACCGGCCGATTCTTTTTGGTGTTGAAGCCGCGGGAAAGCGCCGCCACCTTTGATTTTCTCGGCGGGTTTTTGCGCTTTTTTCTTACCAGTTGATTTACGGTTGCCATACAAAATTATGCTTGCAAACTCACACTAAAATCTTTAGCGCGAAAGCAAACTTGCCTTGCCAGAGGTTTATCAAAAAGCAAGCCACCATACTCTAATATATATCGCATAAAATTGCAAATTTAAGAAAGAATTCTTCAGAAATAGGGCGATCCAGTGATAAGCGTATACAGAAAGCCAATGATCGGATGGATGAAATCAACACCGAAAAAGATCACCAGCAAAAGGAAGAAGAGCGCGTAGCGCTCAAGGAATTCACGTATGTGATCGAAGCGAAGCGGCAAAAAAGCGAATAGTACCTTCGATCCGTCAAGCGGTGGAATAGGGATTAGGTTAAAGACCGCAAGCAGAAGGTTGAGCGCGACAATAATGCCCATAAACTGCAGGAATGAACCCGGAATTTCGAGCGCTCCACCGAACCGGATGAGCGTTCCGAGAACAAGAGCGATCAGTAGATTGGCTCCGGCTCCGGCGGCACCAACAAGCGCCGTCCCCCATCGCTGATTCCTCAAATTGTACGGATTATACGGGACCGGCTTCGCCCACCCGAACATCATGCCGGTACCAAAATACATGAGTGCCGGCACAATGAACGAACCGAGCGGATC